>Ga0209768_10001237_pt1 | contig 16575 bp, 19 predicted proteins | sample LauGreSBDMM110SD_3_FD_187564 | JGI IMG/M metagenome (GOLD analysis project Ga0209768, IMG submission 187564) | Freshwater lake microbial communities from Lake Michigan, USA - Sp13.BD.MM110.SD (SPAdes) (version 2) | ecosystem: Environmental > Aquatic > Freshwater > Lake | place: Lake Michigan... | reverse complement strand
ACAAGCCCAAGAGCAGCAGCAAAAAAGTGCTGCCAAAGCCAAACACGCCAAGTCAGGGGGTGGCAAGCGCACCCCTGCCCGCATACCGCGTGGGCCTAGGCCACCCGCGACTCCTGGGCCCAAAGCGCAGAGCACGCAAGCCACAGCTCAAGGTGCTGCGCTAAGCAATCCCACCATGCCCCTGCCCTCACCTGTCACACCCACTGCAACAACCACTGCCCTGCGCAAGGGTCCTTTGGGGGCGACGGGCACAGCGTTGCCCTCAACAACAGCAGCACTGCCCAAACCCGCTGCAGCGCAACCCGCTGGGGAATTGGACAAACCTGCGCTCAAAGCCATTGCTGGGGGAATGACGCGGGCGTGATTGCTTGGGCAAGTAGAGCTAGCAGCACAGCGCAGCGTGCGTAAAACCGCGTTTGCTGCGCTGATCTAGCCCTGCCAGCTGCCCAACTAGCTGAATTTGTACAGGGCGCTGCTGTGCTTTGTTTGGGGTTTGGGCTAAATAGCTTGACCAAAGAAAAGCGCACTTTTATTAACCGCGTTGATTTCATTGGGGTTTTTAGTCCTGCCATTTCGACGGGACTTTGGTCGTCCTTTTTTGCAAAAGAAAACACACTTGCTGATGCGTTTTTTATTTATACAAAGGAACAAACCCATGAGCCAAGCCAAAACACTAACCCCAGCGGAAATTGAGCAGCTGCTGGCCTACATCGCACAACGCAGCTTTGCCATGCGCAATCGACTGATGTTTTTGACAGGCCTTTGGTCTGGCGTTCGCGTGGGGGAAATTGCCAGCCTCAGCGTGGGCGATGTGAGAAACGCCGACGGCAGCGTCAAAGCAGAAATACGCTTGACTGCGCAGCAGACCAAGGGGCGTCAACCCCGCACGGTGTATTTGCCCCAGAAGCTGCGCGATGCGCTGCAGGAGTATGTGGATCTGCGCAGCACCAGCCCTGCATCCCACCCCCTGTTCATTACAGCGGGGCGCAAGGCGTTCACAGCCAATGTGATGTCACAGCACTTCTTTTGGTTGTTCAAGCGAGCGGGCATTGCAGGTGCCAGCAGCCATTCCATGCGGAGGACTTTTTTGACCTCGTTGGCCTCCAAAGGAATCAGCATTCGGGTATTAGCAAGTTTAGCCGGGCACCGTTCAGTTCAGGTGACCATGAAATATCTGGACGCATCCGATGACATGAAACGCAATGCGGTGGAAATGATTTGATTTAGTTTGATGCGTGGTGTCGTGACAGAAACGACACCGCCTTACCTCCCGCTCTAACACAAAAAACCAGTGGGGAAACACTGGCTTTTTTGTAGTACTCATTTGAGCTTCATTACATATCCATTTTGCTAATTATCAAACATTACTAATCCTCACATGTACGGGTTGAGCCCTCAATCAACTCAACCGAGCTGTTACCGGACGCTGCCATCACACTGCTTGATCTATACATGGTGTTCAACCCTGCTGAGATAGTGTCGGGTGAACCTACATCAACCAACTTAGTTGTTATTGGGCGCTGACGAATTAATGAAAATAGATTCTATGAAATGTCTTTTTTTCCATAACGAACATGGAGTGCTCTTACGTGTTCAACATCTGTTTTTTGTGTGACTTCCAAACGAGCCGTTTCAAGTCGTCCAACTGAAAATTGAACCCTGTTCAAAGACAGAAGTTCTTCTGTACTGCCTTCCAAATACGCCAGCAGCTTTGGCAATGTAAATACGCCACTTGGCAAATCTGATTTGAACTCAGCAGCGCCAGTAAAAACCACAGCTGACTTGATGGCATGCTCTGGCAAAAAATCTAACAATTCCTTGACTGCGCTAACGTGTCGAAGGTTTTGGTTGATTGGATTTCGAAATTTAAAATTGGCTCTGAATAGCACTTGAGTCCAAGCGTCATGCTTGGGATTGGCAAAAATCCAGCCTTTGTAATTCTTGGTTTCAATGACAAACACACCAAAACGTGATACCAATATGTGATCTATTTGCGTCGTACCAGACCCATGCTTGAGTGTGATGTGATTTAAAAGATGATAGTTAGGCGGTCCAAAGTATTTTTTGATTGCGTTTCTAACAATCAATTCTCCACGATTCTGAAAAGCATAGGCATTGCGAATGCAGTAACCAATTGCCACGCCAATAGTCATCGACATGATGGCTATGAAAATGATTGACGTGGACTGGTAAATGAACTGCATAGATAGAATTTTTGTGATTGTGGATGCCACTGTCCGTAAATCAGAGATTTTTTGTTTTGTTCATCGAAAGGGCATCATAAAGCCCCCCTCCCAAACCCCCACCAGAGTCTCGCTAATTTCCGGCCCGGCGCTTTAGCTCCTATTAATAAGCTGGTGTCGTTTCACACGACTTCACCGCACTCAAATAACCAGTGGCTTAAAGCTGGGGAAAACACCCTCCGTTGCATTCCAAATCAAATTGCGAGCATGCTTGAGGTGACGGCTCACAGCAATGCCCATACGGATACGCTCTTCTTGCAGCGTCAATTCCACCACCTGTGTACTGCGGGCATGCAGGTCTAGTTCAATGCCCGCAGCTTCACCCAGTTGCCACAAGGTCAGGTGGGGTTTGCGGATCTTGAGCTCGTAGAGGTCCAGTATGGTTGACGTTGTCTCCTTGCGCAGCTTGGACTTGGCGAGTTTTCTTTTTGCGGTGCTTTGTTCACGCGGCACAACCTCACGGTCTTGGTAAGCGTCTTTAAGGATCTTGTTGATCTTGCGCACCACCGTACTTTTGCGAAGATTCAAAGGCACCTCAATCACGATCTTGTCGCGCAAATGGACAATGTCCTCCAAGTCCCTGTGGCGGGTGTAGACCTGCACTTGGGCAATGGCCTTGCGCTCAGCAAACAGATACCTCCCTGTGTGCTGCCACCACTGCGCAAAGCTCATACCCACCACATCCCCAAAATCACCATACAAGTGCTTGAGCCTGCCCTTGCCCTCATTGGCGCAGCAGTGTTGGTAGTCCTCACTGAGCTTGAGACAGCGATACCAAAGCCCATACCAACTGGCCTTGGCTTCGCGCAGTTCACGACTGAACTCTTTGGTTCGCTCACTGTTCACAGGCACACGCGGTCGCAAGGTGCGTGGGATTTCCTTTAGTTGGAGCAATTCAGCGTCATTTTGAGGATCCATGGAGAGATGCTATCACTAATATTTCACGTATTTAATTAATGATTATTTCGAGATACAAATAAAAACCTTTAGCTTCATTGATTTTGTAGCTTATTACCTTGAATTGATATCAATTATTCAGGTTAGAGATTAGTAAGCTAATTTTTAATAAAGTTCGTCCATTGCAGCAATAAACACAAACAAGTTGCTGCGATGGCTCCAGCGGTCAGCGGGGGTCTTTTTAAACGGTCTTTTTTAAAGGAAATCACATGTTCGCTTCTTTCAAATCAGCTACGGCAGCTTCAGCCGCTTTGTCCACCACTGCAGCAGTTGACGCAGTGTCAGGTGTCGTTCAACACGACACCCCAACCACACACACCATCAAGCTTGATCAGCTGGGTGTGCCTGCCACCATCTCTGTTGAGCGCAGTGCTGCAAATGCAGATGACGCTGCTGAGACAACTACAACTTCAGTCACAGTCACAGCTGCACCTGCTCCATTACCCGCAGCCCCCAAGCTGGAGAACATGGAGCAAGCCCGCATCAGCTGGGAGCGCACCGAGCTGGCTGCATCCAACAAACGCCTGTACAGCATCTTGAGTGACGCCTACAGCTTCTACCTTGGTATGAAGACCCACAGCGACAAAGATGTACGCAAAGCACGTGCGGATGAGATGGAGCAGTTCATCAAAATCCGTGCCTACACCTTTATGCCCAGCACACATGACATGACCCGTGTGGTCAAGTGTGTGTTTGGCGTAGATCGCCGCCGTGTGAGTGCCTACAGCATTGCGCTGCGGGAGGCACTGCGCCAAGCAGTCACTGCTGTGGACTTGGTCGCATTCATTGAACAAAACGGCGGTGTGGAGCAAATCCGCTTGGGAGGCACCAAAGCCTTGTCCGTGACCAAACGTGCAGCCAATGCACAGAAAGAGGTACTGGGCTTTGATCTGGGCATGCTCAAGTTTGACCCTGTGCTGTTTGCTGGCAATGCGGAATGGGTGGATCAGCAAGTGGTGATCGTGGCCACCTATTTGCCCACTGGAGAGTTTCAGGCCAATGCAGTGATCAAACACAGCGGTGCGGTGAACTCGGCACTGGCTGCCTACTACAGCCAACAGCAAAGCAAGCAGCGCGAGGCTGACAAAGCCCAGCGTGATGCAGACCAAGCAGAGGCCAATGCAGCCAAAGCCGCCGAGCGTGAGCAGCAAAAGCAGATCAAAACTGACAAGCAATTAGCCACTGTGGCGGCTGAACGAGCACAGGCTGTGAGCAAAGCAGCCTTCGACGCCCACACAGCAACCTTGTTTGAAATCCAAGCGGCCTAACACCCACAAGGGGAGCAACCCTCCCCTTGCTTATCTACTTTTAGGAGAAACAAATGAACGGACTCACACCCAACTGCCTTGATGACTTTTTGTTTTCAAACGCAGCGGATCAAGACTTGTTGAAACTCATACTGGGGCGCAAGCTGCCATTTCCCTTTAATGGCAAAAGTGGCATTCTTTTGCACGGCACATGGGGCACGGGCAAATCCACCTTGGCAAAGCTACTGCCTGAATTGCTGGAGACTGCGTACTCAGGCACATGGGACAACACACAGCAGGTGGGGCAGATGGCAGCGCCTGAGGCCTCGTGTACGCAAACAGAACTGTTTCGCTGTGGTGGTGGTCTTGCCAGTCCTGCCATCACACAGAAAGTGGCAACCCACAATGCAAGAGTCAACATCTGGCACTTCTCCAAGCACAGCTACTTCGTGTTTGACGAGGTGGATCGCTTGACCACGGGAGCACAACAGAGTCTGCGCTCCACCATGGATTTGAAGCGATGCATGTTTTTCTTCACCACCAACTATCTCAGCAGGATAGATTCAGGCATTGTGAATCGCTGCCACCTTGTGGAGATGAATCAGATTACCTCGCCTGCAGCTTATTTGCCGATGGGAGAGAACATTCTGCGTGGTCTGGGAGTGGGCGCAGGTGTCGTGACACAAACGACACTGGAGAGTTTGGCCGTCCGTGCACGTGGCTCACTGCGGGACTACAACCACAGCGTGATGATGCAGGGCTTGGCGCAAGGGGGTGTAATGCACAGCTAAGGGCTGAGGATCACAGGCTCTGCTAGGTTCAAGCCCGCAGTCTGCGGGCTTGTTTGTTTGATGGTGATTCAAACAGATTAATTTGAAAATCGAATGACACCAAATCTAGCGGCTGATTTTTCGTAGACTAACGAATTAGATGATCTATTATAAACTTTTAAATTTAAAATTAGATTGTCGTCCGAATTTTGCATTTTCAATTCAAATTTATTACGTAAATTGAATGATATTCCGGTTTGATTCTGACGTATCTGCATTATATCTACGAGTGTATACATTTTATAATCATTTCCATTCCGCAGTTCTAACTCTGTTTGGACGCGACCTGCAAAACATGCATGCACTGGAAAGTGTACGCCACAAGTGATAACCGCATAATATGGGTATTCTTTAGCGAATTGTTTTTGCCTCAATGCTTCATCTGCTTGTTCTTTCGCTATTTGTCGTTTTCCTTCAGGAGTATTCAAAAAAGCTTGTCGTTTGCGTTCGTTCTCATCTCTTTTTTGCTTCTCCTCCGCCATTATTTTTACTTCGGCCTCACGTCGGATTGCCGCTTCATTTTCTTTTCTTATACGATCCATCTCGATGGCAGATAACTGGCGCTCTATCTTTGAAGCATTGTCCAGAACACGTTGCTGTACTAACTCCATTGCAACAATTTTTGCATCTATTACGGATGAGTACAGCCGATCAGGAGGCTGTTGTTTATAGTATGGCTGCAGATCTCTAGCAAGTTGACGGCCATCTTTACTTCCTCCAAAATACCAAATGTACATATTCATCTGTGATTCAATATCATAGTTTCTATTAATCACAAATGTTGCCAGGCCAAAGTCATTCATATTTATGTCGAATGACTGCATTACGCTGGATCTTGAAACTCCTAAAACAGTTGCCAAATTGTCAAATGATTTTAAATAGCGATCAACGCCCTCACTCATCTTTGGAAGCTGGGATGCATAGGCATTTACCTCCTGCCTCCAATCAGCCCCTTTTGTAAGCTTTAACAGAACATTATTTGCGAATATAAAATTCCAAGCGATGTCAGTTTTTTCATCCTCAGTCATTACATTAGAAAAAGCATCTTGCAGATTTTTTGCGGTATTTAATTTACCAAAATATTGAAATTTGTATTTTTGTTGAGATTGAATGATCGGCTTAGTAGTTAAACAAACAGCATCATAAAAATGCTCAGCAACAGTATTTTGTTTTGCGACCCCTACTGAGGGAGTACTTGCTTTCCCTTGGCGCAGTAAGGTTTCAGTTTTGTTGGAGCCTGAATAATTTTTTGATTCAATAAATGAAAACTTTTTTTCATCTTGATCTTTGCAATAATATACATATGTAGAAGCTACTGACTTTGTACCATCTTCGGTTGGTTCGCCGTATTCATATATTAACTCAACAGTAATTGAGCCGTCAGCGTTAGAAATTTTTCTGTTTTGATCTAAATAAGCATCGAATTTCGCAGTCTTAGTTATTAGTTTTAAATTTTGTGGTGAGTTGTTGTTATAAAAAGTGCTTCCTACAATTTGTGCAATTGATAAATTTGGTGAAATGGCTAGTGAAAGAATCAATGCGATATATTTCATAATTTAAACTATTCCAAAAATTGAGCGCAATACAAATTAAACTGATCAAATACTTCGTCATAACTAAGCTGACCTTTGGCAATTAGAATTTTTGGTGCGCCCGCACCTTGAATCCACCCTTTGATGCCATTGTTCAAGCTAGTAGCTGCACATTGATTGAATACTTCTTCAGATTGATTTGACACGTCGCCACATTTTTGGTTTGTAATAAAACCAGCGTACTCGCTTATTGAGACAAGGTTAACTGTATTTTTAAGCTGCACCATTTTTTTTGCAATTAGTAATTTTTTCTCACTATCATTTTTATATACTTCCTCCGTATAAACTAATGAAGCCAAGCTCATACAGGAACCTATGTCGTAAAATTTTTGACCATTATCAGAAATAACCATTTCATTTTTCAGTGTTTTGGTAAGTTCATTCTCAATACTTGTAACACTATTTGCAGTAGTTGTTTCAGGCTTTTTGCTATCGCAGCTAGCGATAAAAAATGTTATCAAGATTGTTAAAACTAGTATTTTCATTTCTCTACTTTCATTAAATCTAAGGATTAAAGGCTTTTAGCGCTGTGAAGGATGGAAGAAATTTATTACGTATATACCAATTGTTGAATAAAAATACGATTTAGAGTTTGTTTGGTCTATTGTTATAAGCTTTTTGTTTTTTTATGTTTTGCTGCAAAGTAGTCTCATAAGCAGACTTCAAAGTATTAAGAGTTGTATTGTCAGAAATTTTTTCACAAGAGTAGCTGCTTTCTGAATAAGTCTTCATAACCAGCGAAAGTGTGTCCCTATGAAGTAGGGCTTGGGATCGCTCACCGGTTCCTTCTTGTAGTATTATTTTTATGGCTCTTGGTTCAACTACAGTACTAATTGATTTCATTGTGGCATTAATATTCACCTGATTGAGAATACTTGCAAAGTAAACATCTTTACCATCGCTAACGAGCCTGTACCAGGGCTGCCCGCCGCCGTAGGTACAACCAAGCACGAATGAAGGTAAACTTTCAGCGCTAGAATTGAAAGAGAAGACAAACGACAATAGAGAAGTTAGCAAAATTCTCGAAAAATTAAACATTTTTTTCCTTAAAAAATTATGGCGAATGACATTCCCCCAAAACTATTGGGCATAAATATCCTTAGTTCAAATCACTTATATCCAAACCTTTTTATGTCATTGTGCTAGTAATTTATTAGAATACTCTTCTATAATAATTTCGATAGTTAGGTTTGGATTATGGCAAGTACTTTTGGCACGTTCTAATGAAGTAATCGCCTCGACCCCGCCTGAAATTGATGCACCTTTTTCACCCTTTGAAAGTGCCGTTACGTATTGAGTCATGTACTTTGCTACATCAGCTTTTGCACTTTCACAGTTATTTGAACATGCCGAAATAGATATGCCTATGAATGCGCATGCTAATACTGTCCAGCACCTTAAGTTGTAGGCAAGTAAAGAATGAGGCATAGTCACCTGTCGTACTTATTGCCGTCTGTTGAAATTTCATATAGAAAACTACTATATGGAAGTTTTACAATAATCTCATTGTTGTTGGCAATTGCTGCAATAGCCATGCCTCGGCATAAAAGACTAACCCCGCCTTGAATGCGTTCGCACATTGCGTCTGGACTGTCAATAAACTTTGTTTTTTCAAGTCTATGAATCACCAAAATTTTACCCTCAGGTATGGCGCCAATTGGTGGAATAACAAACAGTGTGATTTTAGTTGCGCCTACCGCAGATACTAGTACAAGGATTGCAAGGCAAATTATGATAATTTTCTTCATATAAATCTTATTTTTTAAAGATGGATTTAAGAAAATAGCTCACCAATTGAATAATTGAGTTTGGCGAATCAACCGCCAGTTAGGGCTCTGCATGTTGCCCTCATATCACTATTGTTTATTGCTCCGCATTGGCTTGGATTGCGATTGACTTGTGCCCTGCACATAGCCCTTAAATCATCATTGCTGATCGATCCGCACTGGCCTGAGTTTCGATCAGCTAAAGCTCTGCACATAGCCCTTTGGTCAGCATTTTGAATTGAGCCGCACTGACTTGAGTTTTGGGCAAATGTAGCTAGTGGCAACATAGAGGCGATTGGTATTACCAACAGAATCAATCTAATTGCTTTTGAGTTCATAAAGATTTCCATGTATCTGAATCATGCTATGCGAACTAATTAGATTGATAGATCTTAGAAGTTCGATGAGAAACATCTTCACAATAGTCGGCTTCAACAATGCGCGACCTGTCGTGTAACACGTCACTTGATCGCATGATCAAGATCCGCTCAAAATCACTATAGCTGATCTGTTTCATTTGTGGAAATCATTTTTCCCCAAAAGAATTTGATCTATCTCAATAAACCATGAAGCTGCCGCCATCAAGCCAGCCTCTCCGCAGCCATGGTGGCTGTGAGCTTGGAGTAGTGCTGCTCAATCATGGCCGCGCTGTTGCCCATTTGCTTGCTGAGGGTGTGAATGTCGACCTCCCCCCGCAGCATCTCCAGCGTGGCATAGGTGTGGCGCAGGCTATAAAGTGTTCGTGTCTGCCCCTGTTCGTTCTTCTCCAGCCCTGAGTCACGCATCAGTCGCCTGAAAGTGCCGTTCATGCTGGTGGGTTGGTAGCCCGTGCTGAACCTGAACAACTTGTGCGTGACTCGGGTTCCTAGCAACTCTTCAAAAGAGATTGATTTCACATCCTCTTGTCGCTGGTGTAGTCGCTTCAGCACATCTACTGCTCTGTGTTTGGCAATCAACCAACGTCCTCCCGTCTTGCCGTCAACCCATACACGCAAATACCTCACACCCTTGTCCGTGTGCCATTCCAAGTGTCGCCACGAAATGCCCAGCGCCTCTGTACCGTGCCGCATTCCTGTCAGCAAAAGCATTTCCACATAGTCACGCAGCAAGGGACGCATTTCACGTTCTACAGCTAGCCTGCCCTGTTGCGTCCAAGTTTCCATAAACGCCAACAACTGGTTGATTTCTAGTTCGCTGAACGCAGGGCGTGTTGTGCCCTTCAAGCCGCGTGTGGTCAGCTTGGGCACTGGCACCCGTTCACTGATGTATCCATGCTCAACTGCTGTGGCAATAATCTTGTTCCAAGCACTGGTGAAGTTGTTGAGCGTACTTGTTTTGGGTTTCCGCAGCATCTGCCGGTCGCGCCACTGTTCAAACTCGCGTATGTGTGTGTGCGTGAGTTCTTCCAGCAACTTGTCGCCAAAGTAGGGCAAGAAGTAGCGTTCTATACAACTCACATACGAGTGGTAGGCAGTCTTGCCATTTCCCGCGTCAATTTGCTGTCGCAGTTCTGCCACGACCAAGTGGGCAAGGTGTGCGAAAGTGTGTGCTTGGTGTGCTAAACCCAGCCGTTGTCTGTATCTGGCTTGGTCATACAAGTCGCAGGCAGCGGTAACAGCGTGCTCAATGCTGGCTTTGCCAGTTGTCTGTCTGTGCCAGGTTCCGTTGGCTAATTTGAAACGACATTGGTACAGAAGACTGCGTGTGCGGCGGTAGATCACAACTTCACTGTCGCGCAGGTAAATGGCGGTGGGCGTTGCGGTGGTGAGTGACGCAAGGCTTGGCCTGTTGCTGGCTTTGCGCATCACTTCACAAGCCGCAGAAACGAAAAAGTCGTAGTTACATAGCAACTACGACTGTTTTTTGGTGGTGGAGTCTAGCAGCTCCGCAGACACACCTGCCTAAGGTGTGAGGTTGATTGTCCTGAAATTACCCCCCGTATGCGTAAATCAGGGTGAGCCCAGGGATTTTCGCTGACTTGCTCATTGGCCTTAAGAAACTTCCCGATGCACGCGTGTGTTCGGTTGACTGGGCGCTAGCAGACAGCGAAACGACCCCGGAACGTGGCGCAACGAACGGCACCTATGAAAAACTGGCCACATCCAATTTGACCCATGCCACGCCAGGCTGCTTCTCCACCACGATCTGATCGTCCTCTAGCCGGTAGGTCAGTTGGCAGTTGTGCCTGGGGTTGGAGAGAACGTCAGGGTTGAAAATCGCCACATTTTCCCCCACGGGTCTGCGAACAGATTGCGTCAAAAGACCGGGATGCCCCTCGCGATGAATCCTCGCCCCTACCGACTGGCAAAACGCGTAGTCCGACGGATGCAAGAGATCAGGATGTTCGTTGGCTGCTTTTCGGAAGTTCAGCAGCGCCGCATTGCAGGCCACTGAGTACACCTTTCGCTCGGCGACCACCGCCATCCGCTCGAATCCAGCATCACTCAGCAAGCCCCGATACCAGTGGTGAGCGGACTCGTAAACCGTCGTCTCGACAGAGTCTGATCCATACCAAACGCCGTAGGTACCATCAGAAAACCGGCTGGCCTGCCAATGCTTGAACGGCCAGGTGATGGCATTGAACCATTCGGCATCCTCAAACGGACGATCAATGATGGGCGTGTGCGACCGGTATGGCGGCGGCTTGATTTCGTCTTCCACCTTCTGCGCCAGCAACCACTCGGCTGGGTCAGCAGTCAGATCATCGAACAGGTCCTGCGAGTGCTGCAGGGACACGATGTTTCGTGCGACATCCTTGTGGATGTCAGCCAGCGCGAGTTGGGCAAACAGGGAGTTCATTCCTGCTGCAGATCAAACGCCCCGGGCGCGGTCCAAATAGCCGCGCACCATCAGAAGGCCCGCAAACCCCCACTCCTTGACCACTTCTACGGGGGTCAAATTGTCGAACGCCTTGTTGCGGGTGGTCATCCAGCGGTAGGCCAAATCCCGGTTTTGCGGGAAAAGAAGTCGCAGGTTTTTATGGATGCCCAACAAGTGGCCCACGCGCTCGTACTGGTCACGGCTGGTGCCAATCGGCTTACCGCTGCGGTAGTTTGACAACGCTGCCCTGTTGCTGGTGGCGATGCCCAGCAACGCTGCCTGATCCTCGGTACTCAACTTCCAGTGGTCGAGCAAGGTCATGACCATTTTGGCCAGAGCGCCACGGTCTTGTGACGCGGTCACTTCACGTTCGGCTACGGCTCCCATGGCTTGCTCCTGATCTAGGGTTTGTCTGAAACTTGAGTATAACACTTCGTTTTGAAGCAAACAAATGATGTTTCGCATGCAACACTCATACGCAAGATGCCATCGCATGCTCCCCTGAAAGCATCGGGGTAAGGTTCTTGGCTATCGGCTCACGCCGGGGAAACATCCGTCAGATTTCAGCAACTTGCCCACATTCCACTTGGCTTTCTCCCGTCAGTACGCATGAATGGTCATCCCTGCAACTACTGGAGCAAACCGATGGACATGTTTCAACTTAGCAAAAAAATCGCCCTGAACGAAAACGAACTTGCAACTCGCTGGGGGATCAGTCCCAAGACCTTGCAACGCTGGCGGTGCGAAGGTCGTGGCCCAAAATACTTCAAGCTGTCGAAACGGGTTTCGTACCCCATCGACGAAATTTTGGCCTTCGAGTTTGAGTCTTTACACGAATCAACCGACGGGGTCACTTGCGACCCTGAACAATTTAGCAACCCGAGCTTTCTGACCGCCCGAGAAATAGCCGCCAAGATTGACATCCCGATTTACATGCTGGCTCACCCCGGCGAGCGCAAAAAGTGTGGCGTGCCGCACTATCGCATCGGAAAAATGGTGCGCTTCAAACTAGAGGAAATCTTGAGCTGGGCGCGTCAACGCACGGCAGAAGTTGAAAGCAAAAATCAGACGCCACCTCGAATCATCCAACTTGGCAACATTCAACCGGGGCTTACGCGAATGATGTGACCAACCTCCCCGCATCATTTACAAACGCCACCCACAGGTGGCGTTTCTCATTGCAGACTCAGATGTCAAAACATCGCGGTCCGCAGCAACACATCACCTTGCGCACCACTCTCAATGATCTGACGAGCCTTCGCCTCAATGATGTGTCGATTGGCCTCAAAAACACTCTTTTTATCTGGGTTATGGTCGCCGCCAAAATGATCTTCAAGGGCTTCAGTGCTGATCAGCACCCGCCTTCTTACACCATCAACCTCGACAGGAAATGCAACACCCATGGTGTCTGGGTCGACCGCTGATTGCTTTGGGAAAATAATTTGCATGATCAATCCAATGATGTGAAAAGACCCAACCCTATTCAGACCAAACGCCGCCGATGATTGGCGTCCGTTTCTGTGACCGTCTAAGCTGCCATAGCGCTCCACCCAACAAAAGTCGATAATCTCAATCCAAGTTGATCAACTTGTAGGGTCACCATGAACGAAATCCGACTCGCGTGGAGCATTGTGGGCAGAGAGAACCTGGTCAATGAGCCGATTCAAGGTGGGCTGTGGACGCCCGACAATCCCGAAATCCGCCAAGAGCTGACCATCATCATGGAGTCGGGCAACGAGGCATACGGTCCCGACACCCATTGGATTGAGGAACGGGAAGCGTAAGGCCTTCGGTCAAGCAGTTGCGGCGACCTGCAAGCCAGTAAGCGTTTTCTGGATTTCGCCCTGCAGCCACGGCGACACGTTTCTGAACTCGATCCTGGGGAACGAACAAGCGCGCAGCGCATTTGCCTGGATGCGCAGCTTGGACAGCACGGGCTCGGGGTCCGAACCATAAAGCGCCAGATTGGACACTTCAAACACCATCTTATTACCGCACGCCACAAAGAGCGTGCCCGTGTCACGCGGCTTGACGTTTTCTTCGATCATGAACAGCAGGCAGTCTTCTGTGCCATGCAGCGGGTTCAGGTACGACTTCACGCCATCACGGACGCGCTCGAAAAATCCTTGCTCACTCATTTTCAGAATCTTTCAACTCAAGCCGACATCGACTTGTAACGACGCCAGCCGCGATTGATGAAAAGTGCGAGCAGGCCCAAGAATAGACCACCGATAAATCCACCGGCAACAGTCAGCAGTTTCTTCGGGAACACCGCTCTTTCTGGCGCATAAATTGGTTCCAACAATTTCATGGGCTGAGTCAAAGGCTCTGTCAGCTGGATACGCTGTTCCCGATACAGTTTTTGCAGTTTCATCAACTCTTCGCGCTTGAGCATCAGAAGTACGGACCCAGTTGGTGCCGATGAGAGGCCTTTTTCATGCTGCACCAAAAAACTCTCGGCATCGTCAATCTGTTGTTTCGTGGATGCCCGTTGGTCTTCAAGCTCCTTGATCAGAGGGGTTGCGATATCGTATTGGGATTGACTCAATTGACCAATGATCTTAGCCATACAAGCCTCTGCCAGGGCAACTGAGTCCGCACGATAACCGAGTGAAACAAGGTTGTTGCCTTTAACGATGCTGACCTTTACTCCCTCGGCCAAATCTTTAGCAGATCCAGCCTGACAGACCTTGACGGTGTCATCGCCATAAAACGTCACGAGCTTTAATCGCTCAATTGTTTGTGCAACTGGTTCAACAGTCGTCGTCGTCGTCGTCGTCGTCGTCGTCGTCGCAACGATCATGCCAATTGTTGCTGGTTGAACGACAGCTGTTGCCTCGTACTTGGCTGGAGCCAACATCAGAAAACCCGTCGCGCCCAAAAGTCCAACAGCACAGCCACCCGCCAACCACTGCCATCCAGACTTGAGATACTCCATCAATTCCCAAATATTGATTTCATCGTCGTTGGCTTCAACAATTTTCGTCGCATCACTCATAGTATTTTTTTGCTTTCTAATGGAATCGGCATGACCACGATTCAATAACTGTTTACGAGCCCAAGGCGATCTGCCTCGGCTTCTTGTTCCATGAACACCCAGTCCACGATTTCTGCGCTGGGGGTGTAGCCGGACACCAGCTTGGCCATCATCAAGCGAATGACGCTGACATCGTTCACGCCCAGAGCGATCTCCAAAGATTTCAGTCGGTCCTCTAGCTCGGCCCAAGGGATGAAATCCTCATGGGCTTTCATGATCCGTGGGTGGGACGTGGGCTTGGGGTTGTCTCCAATCAGAAGCTCTTCGTAGAGCTTTTCACCTGGACGCAGGCCTGTGATCTCGATTTCAATGTCACCATTTGGATTGAGTTCATCCTTGACGGTCAAACCAGAGAGCTCAACCATCCGACGAGCTAAGTCCATGATCTTGACCGATTCGCCCATATCAAGGACGAACACATCACCGCCTTTGCTCATGGCTCCAGCTTGGATCACCAACTGCGCGGCTTCAGGAATGGTCATGAAGTAGCGCGTGATCTCAGCATGGGTCAGTGTGATGGGGCCACCATCGCGGATCTGCTGCCGGAACCTGGGCACCACGGAACCTGATGAGCCCAGTACATTGCCAAAGCGCACCATGGAAAACTTGGTTTTGGGGTTCGATGTAGCCAAAGCTTGCAGCGCCATCTCCGCCAATCGCTTGCTGGCTCCCATGATGTTGGTCGGACGCACTGCTTTGTCGGTGCTTATGAGCACGAAGTCCGTTACGCCGTTTGATGCAGCGGCTTGGGCTGTGCGCAACGTGCCCAGCACATTGTTCTTGATGCCTTCTGCCGGGTTGTGTTCGACCAACGGCACGTGCTTGTAGGCTGCAGCGTGATAAACCGTGTCGGGGGACCATGTGGACATGATCTCGTGCATCCGGTCGTCATCTTGGGCAGAAGCCAGCAACGGAACTAGGGCTGTCTTTTCGCCAGACTGCTTTTCTTCCAGTTCTTGGTGAATGGCATAGAGCGCGAATTCGCTCTGCTCAATCAGTAACAACTTGGCAGGTCCTACGGTCAAAATTTGACGACACAGCTCGCTGCCAATGGAGCCCCCCGCACCTGTCACCAAAACCACTTTGTTGACAATGTTCTTTGCCAGAAGGATGTGATTAGGCATTACTGGCTCACGGCCTAGCAAGTCATCAATGTCGAGGTCATGCACATCGCTCAAGCTGACTTTGCCGGAGGCAATGTCACTTAGTCCTGGCAAGGTTCGTACTGCGATCTTGTACTGACTGAGCGAGCTCAGGATTTGATTTCGCCGCTGGCGGGTCACAGAAGGCAATGCTAGGAGTACATCTGTAACCGGCACTTCGGCCAAGATTTCAGCCAAATCAGCGGGGTTATGGATTGGCAAACCATTGAGCACATGGCCATGCAGACGATCGTCATCATCCAGAAAGCCGATCACGCGCATCTCATGGCTGTTAGCCATTGCCGAGGCCAGTTGGCGGCCAGCACTGCCCGCACCATAAATTAAGACCTGGGGCAATGCGGCTTTACGAAGATGCTGGTAATAAAGACCACCCAACCAGATCCGTACTGCAGCACGCGAAGCACCGACAAACAACAACAGCAACAAGGGTTGGATCAGCCCCACGGTGCGTGGCACGCCGTCAAAGCCATAAAAAGTAAAGATGGCCGCAAACCCTAAGCCGTACAGCAACATAGCGCGAACGACAGCCATCATCGCGGGCATACCGCTGTACCGAAAGATGGCTCGGTAAAGCCCCGAAGTGATAAAAAGTGGCAAGGCCAGTACGACTGACGCCAACATCGGCAACAGGGGCGGCCCAGACAGTGGCAGAAAAGTTCCCAAGCGCAGATAAAACGCTAACCAGACAGTCAGCACACATAGCCCGGCATCGACACCCAGCGCAACACCGCGCTTAATTGGGCGAGGCAAAGCCAAAACAGGGGCAGCAACACGGCTCAATAAACGGATCATGGCATCATCCATGATGTGAAACCCCTGAGTCCTGAGTCCTGAGTCCTGAGTCCTGAGTCCTGAGTCCTGAGTCCTGAGTCCTGAGTCCTGAGTCCTGAGTCCTGAGTCCTGAGTCCTGAGTCCTGAGT
>Ga0209768_10001235_pt1 | contig 16585 bp, 15 predicted proteins | sample LauGreSBDMM110SD_3_FD_187564 | JGI IMG/M metagenome (GOLD analysis project Ga0209768, IMG submission 187564) | Freshwater lake microbial communities from Lake Michigan, USA - Sp13.BD.MM110.SD (SPAdes) (version 2) | ecosystem: Environmental > Aquatic > Freshwater > Lake | place: Lake Michigan... | reverse complement strand
ATCGTTGGCTCCCTTTATTTGATTGATTTAGACTTGGTTAATTTAACTTCTTTTACTTTCTAGAAAAACTTTCATCACTTCGAGCAAGTGCTGGTGCAATCTCGGCAACGCTTACCCAGCCTGGTTGTGCCTGGATAATTCGCTCGATTGAGTTGATCACCATATTTTGTGAGCCCATCTGCGCACCGATACCTGGGTTCAGTGAAATTGTTTGATGAACCTTTTGATCGATACTTATCTCTATCTCATCTTTAGCGACTCTCTCAATTCCAGTGAGATCAACATGGCCAAAGAAGTGAGATGAGAACCAAGGTTTGCCTTTAACAATTGCGGTGTAAGTCTGATTAACTCCGGCGCTAAATCCTGGTTTGATAATAAATCTCTCTGGCAGATCTATTTCGCGATCAGTTAGAACTGGCAATAATTCCTTATCGATCCGCTCGATTTCTAAACCAAGTGCATCGGCGACCACATTCATTGATTGTGGAAACCCTGCGTGTCCCAGAATCTCACTGCGCTCAACCTTCTCTTTAAACTCTTTCTCAGTTGCTCCAACACCGATTCGACGAAGCACTGTTGCACCAAAACCAGAGATATTTACCGTGCGTCGCACCACAATTGTTGTCTTTGGTGATCCATCGCTATTAAATCCAGAAGGAGTTGGACCAAGAAGTGTTGCGACAAGTGCGTCAAAGATCAGCCCTGGATTAACACCAGCGCCAGCAATGCTGACGCGTTTAGCTTTCGCTAATTTATCTAGCTCATCGGCTAATTTTTTATCTACAGCCCACGGATAGGCGCATTCTTCAGCTGAGACCAAGACATTGGAACCTGAGTTGACCGCATCTCGGATGTAATCTGCGACATCTTTAAAGAGAGTGGTTGTAGCAATTAGAACTACATCCGCTCCAGAGTTAAGAGCGAGTTCGCGATCGTCTCGTCGAAAAGGTCCAGAGACGCGATGATTTCCTCGCGCGCGTAGGCCGGCTGCAACCGCTTGACCAAGTTGGCCAGCGCCGTAAATCGCAACCGAAGCCATTAATTTTTATCGACTCGATATTGTGCAATAAAATCTTCATTTAACTTCCAGCCAAAGCCTGGCTCGGTTGGAAGAATGAAATCTCCATTGACCAACTTGGGACGGTTATCAAGAATTTCCCAGAAGATCGGATCTCTAGTTGGGGAGAAAGATTCAACATAAGTTCCGTGAGGAACCGAAGCAAGTAGGTGAGATGCAACTTGAGCCTCTTCGTGATGTCCAAGTTGGACTTCAAAGGCAAGTGCCAATGCGGCGATTCGGCGCCACTCAGTTGGTCCGCCGCCCCAAGATGCATCAAAGTTACAGACATCAATTGCGCCATTTAACATCATCTCGCGCATACCGACTCGGTGGATCTCACTTTGACCGGCGGCAACATTTACATTTCCACGAAGTCTTACATCTTTAAGCCCGCGCCAATCAGCGTGCCATCTTGTGGGTTCTTCAAACCAACGTAACTTAACTTCGCCTTCGATCAGCGAGAGGAAATTAAGAGCTTCTGCAACGGTGTAGCCCTGATTTGCATCGACCACAAAGAGGAAGTCATCACCAACAATTGATTTAGCAAGTTTTAGTCGAGCTGCATCTTCCTCTGGCGGCTTGGCACCGATTTTAAACTTCATACCAACCATGCCAATTTCATCTTTAAAGAATGCAAGCTCTCGTTCTAGATCTGCTTCACTCGAACCGTAGTAACCACCGATACCAATCATCGGAATTCGATCGCGATAGCCACCCCAGAGGCGCCAAAGTGGTTGACCGGCAATCTTGCCAAAGCCATCCCAGACGGCGCTATCAACACAAGCAATTGCCTGCATTGGCATAGCGCGATTTCGAAGTTGATCAAGAGTTACCGGAATCATTGCATGCCAGATCTTTTCAACCTGGCGGATATCCATTCCGGTAATTAGCGGCGCAATCTCATCATGGATGATTCCAAGAATAATATCTTGCTCTTCATCTGTATCAGCGTTGTAACTTTGGCCGATCACTCCATCAGATGTGTGAATTCTGGTGATAATGGTGCAACGGTTACGCATCTTGTAATACGAACCCTTGTAAACATGCTTAAGGGGGACGCGAAGCGGGATCGTCTCGATTCGCTCAATTTTTGACATTGCGCAGCGATTTATTCAAGAACGGCGATTACATCGCCAGTGTTTATTTCTGCATCAATTGCAAAACGTAACTCAATGATCTTTCCTGTGGCGGTGGAGGGAACTGTCAGCTGCGCTTTATCAGTTTCAACCTCCAAGAGATCTTCACCTTCATTGACCATATCTCCAACAGCTTTAAGCCAAGAGACTAAATAAACCGAATCAACAGTTTCAGCAACTCGTGGCATGGTTATTTCGATACTCATTTACTGACTAACCTTTCTGCTCCAGATATTTTCGAACATGGTCTTTGGTGAAGGCTCAGGGGCGCTCTGACACAAGGCAACAGTTGCCTCAATCTCTTTCGCTATTCGCGCTTTCATATCAGCGACATCGCTCTCGCTCATCTTTCCGATTTTCTTAGCTCGCTCTTCTAAAAGAAGCAGTGGATCGCGAGATTTCCAAGAATCGAGTTCGCCTTCTGGGCGATAAAGAGCTTGATCTGCACGTGAGTGGCCCGCAAAGCGATATGTCTTCGCTTCGATAAGGGTAGGTCCGCCACCAGATCGCGCACGATCAACTGCGGATTGAATTCCTTCGCGCACTACATCGATATCCATTCCATCGAGGGCGTAATGCGGCATTGCATAACTTTCAGCACGGATATGTAGATCTTCAATCGGAGTTGTGAGATTAATGCGGCTATATTCTGCATAAACATTGTTATCGCAGATAAAGACCACTGGAAGTTTCCAAATGGCTGCCAGGTTTAAAGTCTCGTGGAAAGCACCGATATTAGTTGCGCCATCACCGAAGATAGCAACGGCTACTCGATCATTTCCTTGAACTTGGAATGCAAGAGCAACGCCAGCAGCGATTGGCATACCGCCACCGATAATTGCAGACGTTGGAAGCAGTCCTAATTCAAGATCGAACAAGTGCATCGATCCACCAAGGCCACCGCAACATCCGGTTGCCTTACCCATAATTTCAGCCATTGCAGACTCTGTTGTTAAGCCGAGCGCAAGAGCGATTCCGTGACTTCGATATGTTGCAGAAACTTGATCATCGGTGCGAAGCACACTGGCTAGACCAATTGCTAAAGCTTCTTGTCCAAGGCAGAGGTGGGTCGTTCCTCTGATTGTTCCTGATGCGAAGAGCGCATTAACCTGATTTTCAAATTCACGGATCTCAACTGCACGTTCAAACTGTGCAACTGGATCAGAGAGAATCGCTTTGCGCCGTTCTAAACCTTTACTCATCTTAGAAACCCTCCCGTATCCACCAAGGTTGCGGTGCTTTACCGGTGGCCATCAATTGATCGATCTGATAATTAACTTCAGTTGGATTCGGCAAGAAGCGCGCTTCCAGGCCACCGTTATAAGGAACCGGGACATTTGGGCAAGTAATTCGAATGGGAGCGGCTTTAAGTTCACCAAAGAACTCAGCGCTAACGGCTGCAACTATCTCAGATCCCCAACCACCGCTTTCTGGTTGCTCTTCCACAACGACTAAGCGCCCGGTCTTCTTTACCGATGCAAAAACTGTTTTCTTATCCCAAGGAACAATGGTGCAGAGATCAATAACTTCGATATCAGCACCATTTGTTGCTGCAGCCTCGCGCGCGATATTCGTCATCTGGCCAAGGGCGACAATGGTGAGATCTTTACCAGGTTTTACAACTCTAGCTTTGCCGATCGCCATCTTAAGATTTGTATCTACCTCACCGCGTTCAGCATAAGTAATTCTTGGCTCTAAGAACATAACTGGATCTGGATCTTGAATCGCAGCGCGCAGCAGACTGTATGCACTCTGTGCATCACTTGGTGATAACACTTTAAGTCCAGGAGTAGCCGCTACCCAGTTTTCAAGAGTTTGTGAATGTTGCCCTCCGAAGCCAAGCCCGCCACCCACGGATGCGCGAACCACCATTGGTACAGAGAGTTTGCCATTACTTAAGTAACGCATCTTCGCGCCTTCAGTAACAAGTTGATCAAGTGCGACGCCGAGAAATTCCATAAACATAATTTCAATAACAGGTTTCAATCCCATCGTTGCAGCGCCAACGGCTGCACCAGTAAATGCCATTTCCGAGATTGGTGTATCTCGAACACGAATAGGACCAAACTCTTCAAGGAGACCTTCACTTGTTTTAAATGGTCCCTCAGCCGCTGCAATATCTTCACCGAAGACGATCACCGTTGGATCGGTGCGCATCTCATCAGCGAGAGCTGTTGCAATTGCTTGTCTTACGCGCATTGCTGGCATTGCGCCTCCCTTAAAATTCGCTTTAAATCACTCCTGGAAACGATTGCTATAGTATGGGCGTATCAGTCCCAAGTCAACGCTTATAGATGAAATTTCAATATGCGAGAGCGAGAAATTAGTGAGCAAAGATCAGGCACCTTCAGAGTTACCTCTGGCCGGGATTACAGTTCTTGATGCAACATCAAATATCGCTGGCCCATTTGGCGGGGCAATCCTCGGAGATCTCGGTGCGCGAGTTATAAAGATCGAAACTCCTGCCGCTGATGCCGCGAGAACTATGTCTCCAGTTGAAGGTGACCGTTCAGCATATTTTCACGTTGTCAATCGAAATAAATCTGCTGTCACAATTGATTTGAAATCTGAATCAGGTCGTTTGTTCCTGGATAATTTGCTGGATTCCGCCGATGTTTTATTGACCAACTTTCTGCCAGAAAAATTGGCTGAATACCACCTGACTCCAGATGAACTAATGGGAAAGCGGCCCGGGCTAATTATCGGAAACCTTTCCTCATATGGTTCCGAAGGACCATCACGACACTTTCCTGGCTATGACGCAACTGTGCAAGCCAGAACTGGAATTATGCAAGTAACCGGAGAACGAAATGGTGAGCCAGTTCGAACTGGAATATCTGTTCTAGATGTTGGTGGCGGAACTTGGCTGGCACTTGGAATTTTGGCAGCGCTTATCAAGCGCGAGAAAACTGGCGCGGGAAGCGTTATTGAAACATCACTTTATGAAACTGGAGTCTCTTGGGTTAGTTACCACCTATCTGCCTTTCAAGTAACGAACGCTCCCTCAATTCGTTCGGGAAGCGGACATCCCGCTTTCGCGCCCTATGGTTTATTTAAAACTAGCGACGGCGAAATCATGATCGGTGTTGGTAACAACGTGATCTTTGCGCGACTCTGCTCAGTTCTAAATCGCGAAGATCTAATTGAAGATGTGAAATATAGAGAGAATGTAGATCGGGTTAAGAATAACGCCGAGTTAGAGGCAGAAATTGAGCGCGTACTTGTCGAGAAAAGCTCCAAGCATTGGGTAGAACTCTTGGCAGCAAGTGGCGTCCCTGCAGATCATCTGGCACTTCCTGAGGATCTTTTAAACGATCCGCAAGCGGCAGCGCTAGATATTCTCGTTGATTATCCCGATCCAACTTCTAAAGTGAAGAAGATTCCTGGCTTACCATTTCGAATCGATGGGAAACGCCCCGGAATTAGAAACCCTGCTCCACATAAAGATCAGGGTTAGTTAAGCGATTTCTTCATCAGGCGCACGCAGTTCGCAACGATAGAAGTAAATGAACCTTTTCCGTAAGGTGGCTGCCAGGCTTGGTAAAGATTGTGATCGCACAACTCTTCGCGCACGATGTAACCAATTGCTGAATAATTCACATCGGTAATCGCCACAACGCCATAGCCTGGAAACGCTGCTCTTACTTCTTGTTGCCAAGCAACATCGATCTCGCAAGAGATTCCAACGAAGACTAGGTTTCCAAAGCGCCAAGCAAAGATTTGCGTAGGTATCGCACCTTTACCTTGCGTAAAGTTAGCGATTGTCTTCTTGCGAAGTAAGCGCTCTTTAATTCTAAAATCACTTTCGGCAGCGAGCTGTCTATCTAGCTCCTCGACCCCTGGCCAATCCTTGGAAGGAAGTCCCACAGTTTCGCTCTCGATTCGACTTTCTTTAGGAATTTTATAAGGACGTGGCTCCCAGTAAGCAAGTGGTGCACCAGATTCAATTGGCTTTACATATTCCAATCGATGTCCCGCTGGATACATTCCCAGCAATGTGGAATAAGCAGCATGTCCCAGTTGATGTCCGTAACGATCTGCCACTGATGTATCTGCAACATATTGATAGGCCGGTGCTAGATCTCCCGATGCACCTTGCAGGAAGAGGCAGATCGCTCCATCGGTATTTGCCTCCATTACATCGCGCATACCACCAATAAAATCTGGTGAGACAAGTCGATTATCTCCACCAAGAGTTGTGGGATGGCAGGCGTAATTAACCACTGTTGCCTTAATGGAGTTATCACTGACTCGCGTAACTCTTCCCACCATTACCGTGTCATCTGTAATCGATTTATTACTTGGGTTGTAGCCAGTTAGATAACGCGTTGGGTTTGCTGGGTCAGCTAAGTTGCGATTCTTTGCCAGGTCGCAGCGCCCATCTTTAAAGGTAATGATGCATTCTTCGGCGGTCTCGATCGCTTCGCGAGATGCTTCCAGAATCGCACTCTTCATTAACTCTAAATAACCTTCAATTAAATCACCGCCTGGAAAATCAACGCGGCTGCGGTATGGCCAAGGAGCGCCGTGGGTATGTGAAGAGGCGAGCATTAGATTTGAAATCGGAATACCTAAATCTTTAACGACGCTTTCTCTAATCCATTCATCTTCCATTCCAGTTAAATCACCACTTGTGCCAAGATCAAGTGCGACGATAACTGTTGCTTTGCCTCCAGGTTGGGCAGTTATTGCAAGAGCGGTTGCAAAGAGTGGCTTGTGGGTACCGCGTGAAGTTCCATCGTGAGTTGAAAATCCCCAGACTGGTCCATAGATTCCAAATGGAGGAGTTATATCTCGCCTGGAAACCCCGATCACTGCACGGGCTTCGTGCGGTTGGTCGATCAGATTTGGATCTGAAACTCCAGCCGGAGATTCATCAAGGAATTTGCTATCCAATGGGGCAGTTTTCATATCAGGCTCACAATCTTTAGGCGCTCGATTTACTTCGGTAGTTTCTCACTGTTTGCGACTTTGCTTAGTACATCAACTGTCCGCCGGAGATATTTAATACAGTTCCGGTCATATAACTTGAAGCATCTGAGGCAAGAAATATTGCACCGCCAACCATTTCACTTGGATCAGCCAGACGACCCATCGGAATCATTTCTACAAACTTAGCCATCGCCTCTTGACTGGTATCACTCCACATCATTGCGGTATCAACACCACCAGGTGAGAGAGAGTTAACTCGGACCCCGTCTTTTGCAAATGAACGCGCCAAACCTTTAGTCATCGAAACTACGCCACCTTTGCTTGCGGCGTAAACAACTGATCCACCAAAGCCGCCGCTCCACCAACCTTGTGAAGAGAAGTTAACGATTGAACCTTTCCTCTTCTTATCGCGGAAGGCATCTCGCGCAGTTCTATTTAGAAAGAAAGTTGACTTTAGATTTACTTCAATCTGTAAATCCCAATCTTCTTCGGTGACTTCATCAACAGTTGCCCGACGACGCAAGACTGCAGCGCAATGAACCATTGCAACAAATGGCGCGATCGCCTCAGCTGCTTCAAAGATCAGATGATGTTCTGCAATTTTTGTAACATCTGCTGCAAAAGTCTTATGGCCATCTCCGGTGAGTGATTTGTGAACCTCATCGAGTGCGGGGCCTGGGCGATCAACCAAGAGAACCTTTGCTCCCGCCTCTGCAAATCCGCGTGCAATCGAAGAACCGATTCCACCGGCTGCTCCGGTTATGACAACGCAATTACCAACCAGTCCACTGCGACTATCCCACGAAATTGCCATCTATTTATTTCTCTACTCTCTTGTAAATTTCCTTGACCTAATGAAAGAAGAATAGGAAGATAACGTATTAAAATCAACGATTATTTAACTAACAAATGAGATTGCGAGAGCGCTGATGAGCAGATTCAAGATCAAGGGAAACCGTGTAGTAATCACTGGTGGCACAGGTGGCATCGGCAGTGCTCTTGTAAAAGGTTTTGTTGATGCTGGATCAGAAGTCCTTGTTTCAGCAAGAGATGCCGCACAATTTGATTCCCTCAAGGAATATTTAACCGAGAATAACTCTTCAATCACAAAACTTCACCTACTCGTAGCAGATTTTGCCGACCCAAAACAGTGTGGCGTCTTTATTGATCAGGCGAGAAAAACTCTAGGTGGGATTGATGTATTGGTCATTGCGCACGGCGGCGTAAAGCCCGGACCGGCGATTGAGACTAGCGATGAAATTTGGATGCAGCAGATCCAGGTAAACCTAAGTTCTTACTTCCAATTAGCGAAAGCGGCGGCGGGTGAGATGATCGAACGCGGCAGCGGCAAGATAATCACCTTTGCATCAATGCTTACTTTTCAGGGCGGGTTAAATGCCTCAACTTATGCCGCAGCTAAAGGTGGCGTGGGCCAGATGACGAAAGCGCTTTCCAACGAATGGGCTAAATCTGGAGTAAATGTTAACGCGATCGCTCCCGGATATATCAAGACCAAACTCAATAAACATATCTGGACTGATCCGATTCGCAACGATCAGATTCTTAGCCGTCTGACTTCAGGGCGTTGGGGAGTACCAGAAGACATGGTCGGGCCTACTTTATTTTTAGCATCAGAGGCATCGGACTATATGCATGGAGTGATCTTGCCGGTTGATGGCGGATGGTTGTCACGATGACCGATGTCAGATTTGGCATCGATAGTTTCTCTTTCCATCGCTTCTTTGGTGAGAATTCCAAATGGGAAGTGCCAGCTGAGATCAAATGGCGCACCAAGGATTTCATCGACTTTGCACGTGGACACGATATAGATCTGATTACCCTCCAGACCGCATACCTAGATTTAAGTGATAGCCAAACCCATGACGAAATAAAGCGATGGAAGAGCGATAAGAAAAATTATCTCGCCTTTACTTGGGGGCATCCAAATGGCTTTGATGGTGGTAAGAAGATAGAAGCCTATAAGAACGCGACTGAGTGGCTAGAGCGATCTGCCGACTTTGAGTTAGAACAAATGCGCATCGTCTTTGGAAACCACTTCAACTTCGATGAGGCTCCACGCATTCGAATGGAGAGAATTGGCGATCAACTAGAAGTTCTGGTTAAGCGCGCTCGCCAATTAGGGGTGCGCCTCTCAGTTGAAAATCACGCTGACTTTAACGTTCCAGTCTTACTAGAAATGATCAACGGCATTGATGATCAATATCTTGGCCTCTGTCTAGATCTCGGCAATTCTTACCGAGTTGGGGATGAAATAGTTCAGTTGATGGAAGATATTGATACTTCACGCATTTTTATGATTCAGGCAAAAGAGATAGATCAAATGCCAGATAACGTACAAGGCGCACCAATTGGCTGGTGGCCTACCGTTAACTTTGGAACAGGAAAGATTGATATAGCCAAGCGCGTAAATCGCCTTATCCAAAGGGGGTTTGCTGGACCTATTGCGATAGAGCTTTCGAATCTTGGTGCTGGGTTAAATGAGATTGGTGTTGCAGAGCAAGCAATTAGCCATTTGAGAGCGAATCTTTCATCGCGTTAGGAGGAGTGCGCTTTACATATATATGAATTACTAGAGCGATTATCAAGGTAGCGACCGCTCCGAAGTAAAGTGAACTTCTAACTGAGAATGTTTCACTTATCCATCCCAGCAATGGACTGCCGATAGAAAGTGCAGCTAGCCATAATGAGATATAGATTCCCCAGATCCGACCGTAATGTCGTGGATCCGCATATTTACGGATCGACATATTGCCCGAGATATTTACTCCCATCGCAAAGTAGCCAGCGAAGAAGAGCGTGATTGCATAAGTAAAATAATTTGGAGCGGAAGCAACCAGTAACCAAGTTAGCGCCATATATAGAGCTTTTCTACCCAAGAATGTGATACCGATTTCAGCACTTGTGCGAGCTACGGCGAGTGAACCCACAATAGCGCCGAGGGCAAGTATTGATACTAAAAATCCAAATGAAGATGGGCTGACATTAAAGACCGTTCTCGCCATTAGCGTAGATGTCATCTGCATATCTTGACCGACCATTGCAATAGCGCAGACCACAGCAATTGGAATCAGAACAGTTCTATTTCCTCTCAAATACCTGAGTGAATCAAATAAGGTAACTTTACTTTCAGATGCCTCAAGATCGTGAGCTGGAAAATATAAGGCAACGTTTATCGTGGTTAAGAAAATAATCGCTACTAAATAACTTGCGCCATTGATGATGAATCCGGGGCTAGTACCAAAATGTTCAATCAGAAGCCCTGCAGTTATAGGACCGACCAGTCGTCCTATATTAAGATTTATCTGATTCCAACTCAGCGCATTCGGCAAGTCTTTATCGCCAACTAGTAGCACGTAATAACTCTGTCGGACAGGGCCGTCGATGCCGGTGAAAATTCCGAGGAGGAGCGCTGAAATGAAAAGAATCTGAAATGTTATGTGACCTGTTGCGACCAAAATGCCAGTAGATGTTGCAATTACAAATCCCGCAAAATTCAACCAAAAAAGGATGCGCTTTTGATCATAACGATCGGCAAGGACGCCTCCATAAATTGCGAAGACGATCCCTGGAAGAAATTGGGCTGCAACGATTAAACCTAAACTCTTCGCACTCGAAGTTAGATCAAGTGTTAACCAATCTTGAGCCACTCGCTGTGTGAAAGTCCCAAAAGTGGAAATTAGGGTTGCAATATAAAACTTTCGGTAGTTACTATTCTTTAATGCAGCGAAGACCATTATGCTGAATTCACTCCCCAGTAGTTTTCGAGGAGGGCGTCATAAAAAGTGATCGTACTCGCTTACCAAAGAGTAGGACAGTAATGAGCCGTAAGATTTATGAAGAAATTATAGAAGAGCAGATCTTTGTAAATACTGAAGATGGAATCTCGCTTGCGGTGGTTATCAAGCGCCCAAAGAGCAATGAGAAATTTCCAGTCTTAATGACCTACACCCCTTACCGAGTCAGCACTGGACTCGGTGGAGTTGACCTTCTTGAATTCTCAAAATATGGATACGTCACGGTGATCTTTGATGTTCGCGGCACGGGAGATTCATCTGGAATTTCGGATTCTGTTTATAGCGACGGCGAACGAAGTGACGGCCTATTTATGATCGATTGGGCTTCTAAGCAGAGTTGGTCTGACGGAAAAGTTGGCCTATGGGGAATTTCTTACGGCGCAATCATTTCATTACAAATGGCGGCTAAAGCACCTGCTGCACTCAAAGCTATTATTGCTCGCTCCGGTAGTGATGACCCGTTTGCAGAGTGGACAAATCTAGGTGGAACTCCGCGCAATTACATTTATGAGTCATATTCACCATTTATGAGCGCTCGAAATTTTGCGCCTCCAAGTGCAAAATTATGGGGAGAAAAATGGCGTGATATTTGGGGCGAACGGTTAGAAGGAAATACGCCCTGGGGAATTTCTTTTCTCAATGAGATTGAAGATTCGCAATTTTGGCGTGATCGCGCCTGCCGTGGCGAGCTTGATCAGATCGCTTGCCCCGTATTTGTTGTGGAGGGTTGGTCGGACTGGTATTCAAATCCAATGCTTCGTATTTTTGGAAAGTTAAAGGGAGAAAAACGCGCATTAATTGGGCCTTGGGGACATCAATGGCCTCACAACGCACTGCCGGGTCCGAGAATCGATTGGCACAGCGAAGCGCTTCGCTGGTGGGATCGATGGTTAAAGGATGAAGATGTTGAACTTGGAGCATCACTTACTATCTTTGTAGAGAAATATCGTAAGCCAAGTAATTTCATAGAGGAATCGCCAGGTTACTTCATTACTGGATCACAATGGCCAATCGAAAATACCCAAGAGAGTATGTACACACTAAATCTAAGTGAAATGATCTTGGTAGAGGGTTCTACTAATTTGCGCTCACCGAATGACGTTAGAGAACTTGCTATTACATATTCGCCCAAAGCCGGATCATTCTCTGGAAAAGTAGGGGGCGGGCCATTTCGTTATAACGTCTTAAAGCCAGTTGATCAACGTTTGGAGTCAGAGCGTTCGATAACTCTTTTAGATGAAATTACTAAAGAGAGCGTCTTAATCGTTGGAAATCCTAAAGCGCGACTCTATCTTTCAAGCACAAGTGAGATCGGCCAGGTGTCTGTAACCCTTATTGATCAAGCCCCAGACGGAAGTCAATCCTTACTTTCTAGAAGTTTTATCAACATCTCTTACGCAGATTATCCAAAGATAGATCCAGCCCCACTTGTACCTGGCAATGTTTATCAAGTAGATATCGAGTTGGTAGCGCTGGCTTATCAATTAGATTCCGGACATCGCATCGGAGTGAAGATTGGAGCGGCTGACTTCCAAATGTCGTGGCCTGCTGCCCATCCATTTGAACTTGCTCTTCATAGTTCGGAGAAATATCCATCAACACTTACAGTCCCATATCTATCGCTGCCAGCGAGTGATACAGGTGCAACTATCAAGGTGATTACTGGGGATAAAGCGCCCGAATTGCCACTAGTTTCATATCACTTAACAGAAGATCTAGTAAATAATGAGATTGGCTATCAATTCGAGAGTAAATCTGTATTTGCAAACTCTGGTCAACTCAAAGTGAACTCAATTGAGCCTGGTTATGCAGAAATTACTGCCCGAACTGTTTATACAGAAGAGAATGGTTCTGATCAGATTCGGATTGAAGCGGATTGCGTCACAGCGAGTGATCCAACAGAAATCTGGCATAAGGTCGAAATCACTGCCACTGTAAACGGTGCTGAGTACTTTAGAAAGAACTTCTTTACCAAACGCTCGCGCAGAGTATTTTAGAAACCTGCTAACTCCGCGCCAGAATCTGCTCGAAGTACGTGGCCTGTAACAGTGCTCGACATTTCACTCGATAAGAAAAGAACTGCGGCAGCAACTTCTTCAGACCGCGTCCATCTACCGTAGGCGTTTATTCTCAAATGTTCCTTCTTCAAATTTTCGAGCACATCATCTTTCATTCCACGCCTAAAGAGCGGTGTATCTAGAGTTGCAGGGGAGAGGGCGTTTACTAACACTCCATCTCGGCCATTGGCTCTAGCTAAGTTTTTAGTCATTGCAACTGCGCCAGATTTTGATATTCCGTAAACAATTGAACCTGGAAGCCCACCAGAAAGTCCTGCTGTGGAGATGAAGTTAGTGATTCGACCCCATTTTCCTTCACGCATAACCTTAGCTGCACCTCGCGAGATAAAGAATTGACTACGCAAATTTACGTTAAGCGTTGTATTCCAATGCTCTTCGTCAACATCTTCCGGCAGGACGTTCTGCAAAACCGCTGCAGTGTGAACCAAAATATCTATGCGATTAAACTTTTGATAAACATCTTTAATGAGTTGATCACAGTTATCAACAGATGAGATATCAGTATTAAATATTGCAGTAACTGCCTCAGGATTTCCAGCAACAACCATTGCTTGAGTTTTCTCTAATTCAACTTGATTACGATCAATGAGAGCGATATTTGCTCCATATTGAGCCAAAGTCATTGCACATTGGCGCCCATAACCGCCAGCAGCGCCAACAACCATCGCTAGACGACCCTTAATTCCTAAAAGTTGATCTATCGAATTCATAATTACTCCTTGGTTCAGATCTGAATTCTGCCACTAAATGTCATTTATTAATATCTTTATCACTGATAACGTTGCCACGTGTTTGAATTAGTTGCCGTGTTTGCAGCATTAACAATGGGCCTCGGAACATTTCTTACAAAGGGAATAACTACACAGATCCCATTCCTGACAACGCTAGGTCCACTCTTTCTCTTTAATTGCCTCTTCACCCTGCCAATTGCATTTGTTCAAGGAGGAGATTGGGTCGTCTTTGAACCAAAAATTCTCGCACTTCATGTAAGTGCGGCGATCACAAGCGTAATCGCCGGTTATTTCATCTTTGTGATTATTAAACGAAGTTCGGCATCCATATCTTCAATTTCAAGCACTCTTTCACCGGCTGTCGCTTTGGTACTTGCACCAATATGGTTGGGAACAAGCGTCTCAGCGTTGCAAGTTGTAGCCGTCATTGCTCTCATTGCTGCAAGCCTCTACCCAATCCGATCAAGTATTCCGGGCTTGCGCTTGGGAAAGACAATCTTCTTTACTCTCTCAGCTGCTCTTGCCGCCGGTTTTGTATCTGTAAATATCGCCGTGCTTGGAGAAGAGGGAGTTAGCGTTTCTGAGACTTTCATAGTAAGACAAGTACTTGCTGGGCTTATTTGTCTGGCCATTTTTCCACCGAGAGGCTTAACGAAGAACGATCTTTTCAAGTTAACTCAGAGAGCGTCGTTAATTTCAGTGGGGTCAATTGCCTCGGTTTATGCTCTTCAAGGTGGGGAAATTATCTTGATGGTTTCGATCCTTGCAACCGTATCTCTGTGGGTATTACTCTTCGAATCACTCTCTTACAAGAGCATTCCAGATAGATCAACGATAATTGCGGCAGTGATTGCTATCGTGGGTATCGTTTCACTCAGATTTATAAGTTAAATCGCTTTTTTACAGTGATTTGATTGCTTGATCTAGAACTTCCAACATAATTTCCAGTCCGCCAGATGCCACAATGCTTTGCTGGGACTGGTAATTATTTTGTTCGTAGGCAATCTTTGTAGGTAAATACAGATACCCCGGACCATTTGTCATATCCAAGAAGACGATCATTCGATCGGCATTTCTGCGGCGCAGATCTCTCGCCAACTCCAAATAAGCTTCGCCGCCGTGAGCGATAACGATCGCATCTCCCAGCTGCCAAATCCAGACGGGGTGCTTCACCGTTCCGTCACCAGTAACGTAATCAATTCGAATCTCGTGCTGCTTTCTAATTCTAAAATTTAAAAATACTTCAGTAGCAGTTAGGGGAGCCCATGCAACTCGCATCTCTTCATCAGTTAACAGTTCCTTGTGAGGCATCTCGACAGTAATTTTCTTCCGATCAAAGAGTTCATTGGGCTCTACCTTTGTGGGAAGCCAAGAAGCAAGGTTTGAACCAGAAGTTATAACTTGATCAAACCGGAGTTCGCGCGATGGTGCAAGCATGCTGGCCAGAGTTGCCAACGTGGCATAGCCCAACATTTCGCCATTACGATCTGCAACAGAAACATCACCGGAATACTGTTCTTTCGGTGCAACATTTCCGCACGCACCAAGCAGGAATAGCATCGGAGCCTTTGTGGCTTCGACAACTAATTCTCGAGCTCTTCCAACATAATCAGGGCTAATTAAATCGCTTTCCCACCCGACCGAAGTTGGATGGCATCCGTAATTCACAAGGGTGAGAATAATTTTCCCGCTTTGATCTGTTACTCGACCAACAACCAAAGTGTCATCTGGTTCTAACTCTGGGTTATAGCCCACGACAACCTGGGTTGTTTCGCCATCCGTCACCAAAAGATCGCGCACAGAGCCGAGAGCACATTTTCCATAAGCCCAAGTTAAATCAGCTTTCTGGCGCGATTGGATTGCACGTTTTCCAGCGGCGATTAAATCTTCGATTGTCTTTTCAACATATCCAGCAACTAATTCACCGCCCTCACGCATCGGTTCGTGTACGCAGAAAGGTGGACCTTTATGGGTCTGGCTTAGATTTACAAGTATCGAATCAATATCTAGCTTTAATTCGCGGGCTAAGCGAGATCGAAAGTTAACGACATCGCATTGATGACAACCAATCCAACCAAGATCCAGTCCGTAAATTAAGGAAATATCTTTATCGCCATCACTGCTAATTGCAGCAACGGTTGCTTCCATTGGCTTATGGACACCGCGAGAGATTGCGCTCTTACTCTTTCCCCAAGGATTAGCGGAGATTCCAACTGGGGGAGTGATGTCGGCGGTAGCCACTCCAATTTGGAGCAGCGAAAGAAATGAGGCTTCGCGATCTACCGCAGGCCTTGCCTTATTCATCTACTTCTTAATTTTCGGCATCCGAGCAATCACTGTTGAAACTTCATCAGTGATCAATTCAAGTGCGCCGACTTCAAGAAGTGTTTGCCAAGATTGATAGCGAAAACGCGTGTAAGCATCTGGTGTTGGGATGTACACATAACCCGGTCCATTAGTGCAGTTAAGTACAAATATGACACGATCTGGATGTCGGCGTCTTAACTCCATCTGAAAATATGAGTAAGCCTCGCCAGGTTGCCCAACAATGATCGCATCGCCCCAAGCCCAGATCCAAACGGGATGTTTAGCTCTCTGATTTTCCAGCACGTAGCCAGTCCGCAATTTTCGTGCTCGCGCTAAACGAGTTTCGCGCGCACCAGCATCGATATCTTTCCAACGCTCTGCTAATTCTTCAAAGGTCGGAAGATCTTGCAGCGGGACATCAATATCTAACCTGATTGCGTCTGTAAAAGTAGAGCTATCAAATTTAAAATCTTCCCATTCGCCAAGGAGTGCGCCAGATTCCACTCGACGCTTAAAGCGCATCGCC
>Ga0209768_10001234_pt1 | contig 16588 bp, 19 predicted proteins | sample LauGreSBDMM110SD_3_FD_187564 | JGI IMG/M metagenome (GOLD analysis project Ga0209768, IMG submission 187564) | Freshwater lake microbial communities from Lake Michigan, USA - Sp13.BD.MM110.SD (SPAdes) (version 2) | ecosystem: Environmental > Aquatic > Freshwater > Lake | place: Lake Michigan... | reverse complement strand
CATGGATACACTTTTTATTTACTACATCAATCATTCCATCAAGTTTATGTGTAGAACAATATGTTGCTTTTTGTCCTGCTAGGTTAAAAGTAGGTTTTGTTTTACAACCTTCATGGATACACCTTGTAGATTTTACATCTACCATTCCATCAAGTTTATGTACACTACAATATTTTGCCTGTTGTCCTTCTAGATTGTAAGTAGGTTGTGTGGTGCATCCTTCATAGATACACCTTGTAGATTTTACATTTATCATTCCATCAAGTTTATGCACACTACAATATTTTGCGTTCTGTCCTTCTAGATTGAATGTCGGACCTTTTTTACAACCTTCATGGATACACTTTTTATTTACTACATCTACCATTCCATCAAGTTTATGTGTAGAACAGTATTTTGCGGGTTGTCCTTCTAGATTGAATGATGGTAGTGTTTTACAACCTTCATGGATACACTTTTTATTTACTACATTAATCATTCCGTCCAATTTATGCACACTACAGTATGCTGCTTTTTGTCCTTCTAGATTGAATGATGGTAGTGTTGTACATCCTTCATGAATACACCTTTGATGTACTACATTAATCATTCCGTCCAATTTATGTAGACTACAGTATGCTGCCTGTTGTCCTTCTAGGTTAAAAGTAGGTTTTGTTTTACAACCTTCATGTATGCATCTTTTATTTACTACATCTACCATTCCATCAAGTTTGTGTAGTCCACAATATTTTGCGTTCTGTCCTTCTAGGTTAAAAGTAGGTTTTGTTTTACAACCTTCATGGATACACCTTGCAGATTTTACATCAACCATTCCGTCCAATTTATGTGTAGAACAGTATTTTGCGGTTTGACCTTCTAGATTGAATGATGGTCCTGTGTTACAACCTTTCTGGATACACATTATATACTATAAAATTATCTCTATAAATTCAATTTTTGAAATTAAGTCATTAACTATAGGTAATGATATCACCAAAGTGAACCGTTTTACCAGTATGAAGTCGAACCTGATCATCAATGATGGTCCATAGACTTTTCCCTGGTGTAACATGTAAATAGTGTTTGCAAAGCCATAACACGATGGTATCATCTAATATATTTCCTTCAATTAAAAAAGACTTTACTGGTAAAATATGACTACGATGCGTAGTGATAGATACCCCCCATAACGTGTAACTATGTTCTATTGTTAGAGATAGGCCAAATATGCTGTAAGATAACGCAGACGATTGATAGGACTGACCGGGTTTAATAAACCGATAGCGTATTTCTGTAGGAGATTTATGTATATGTAAGATATATACATATTCAGATGAATCGTAAATACTTTTTTGAGTTCCGTCAGCCGTAATTTTATAGTATTGATCAATATACCACCAATTTTTTATAAATTGCATGATACTATTGTATAACCATTATTTAATATAGTTTACAAGTATAAAACGTTTTTTCTAATTCTTTTATGGATAAGTTTATAGATTATATCAATTACACGGTTGAGCTACGACCAGACCTACAAGCTCTAACGTTTCCGTCGTTAGATAATTTTCAACCACTGATTCTTTATGGTCCAGCAGGTGTCGGCAAATATACACAAATGCTTCAGATTGTAAAACACTACAGTCCAAGTCATCTAAAACATGAAAAAAGGTTGTTAATTAATACAAGTTCCTCGTTTTATATTAAAATGAGCGATATCCATTATGAAGTTGATATGGATTTACTTGGATGCAACTCAAAGTTATTATGGGACGATATCTACAATCATATTGTAGAAATTATTCAAAATAAATATTCCGATAAACATGGTATTATTGTATGTAAAAATTTACATAAAATAAATCATGAACTACTTGAAATTTTTTATAGTTATATAACTCCTCAAGTTAAATTTATTTTTTTAACTGAAGCCGTTTCTTTTTTACCAGATACTTTATTGTCAAAATGCAAACTTCTTTCCGTACCAAGACCGTCAAGTGAATTACATAGTGCACTCAATATTATCCCTTCTTCAAATTTAAAATATTCGTTGCGACACTTGGAGATTGAACCACATAAACCCATGTTTACCAAAATTTACAAGTCTTTACTTACATGTACCATGTCAGAATTACGTGAAGATTTATATTCAATCCTCATTTTTGATTTGGGAGTTGAATCGTTTGTTTACTATTTAATTACGACTTTACCAACTACCGTTCCACAAAAGATTTCTATTATAAAAGAATGTATCTTATTTTTACAATATTTTAATAACAATTATCGTCCCATTTATCATTTAGAAAAATTCATGTATTTTATCCTTGTCATTCTTAAAACTTAAATACATTTCACGATTAGTTAGTTATGTGCCATTTTTTATTACCAAAAACATTATCGAATTCCATGTTTGAAGAAACGACAGATCCAATTACCCTGTCGTTGCCTCATTATATTTCTTCTTTTCCTTTGCAAACTCAGTCCGTTTCTTTATCTGACTTGCTTTCCTTGTATTCTATACCAGAGGGAACTACGTACACTGGACAAGAACAAGGAGACTATTCCATTATTCTTGATACATCCGATTCCCTTTCCTTGGACATATTAAAGTATCAATCCTTACATGGATATTATATTTCTAAAATATCCACAACTTCATCTGCGGAGGCCATTCAGTATCTCTATAAATTATCAAGCTCTTATTCTAAAGTTTACATATGCAAACCAGAACATGATTGTCCCACTTCTTCAACTAAATATATTGTAGCAATACAATTCCTACATTTTCCCGAAAAGGGAAATCTTAAAATTCCTTATTATTTTAGAATGAAGTTAGAAGATATCAATTCTATATTAGGACAAATTCAATTAGAACATTTAAGATTCAAAGGAATACCTTTAGGAAAAAATATAAGCGAATAGTATGGATATCAAAATGGTTAGTGGTTTAATTAGCGCAATTCTATTTATAGTATTTGCATCCAGTCAAGCTTTTTCAATTGTTCGAGATTTAGGAATAAAAGATAAGGACACGTCCATGATTGTTAGGTCTGCTTTATCTGGAATTTTTACGTATTTGGCTTTATCTATGTTACTATAATATGTATGTGTATTTATTACAATCCAATAAAAAAACGTATATTGGTGCTACCGTAAATCTACAACGTAGATTAAGGCAACACAATCGTGAAATTAAAGGTGGTGCAAAATATACAAGTAAAGATACATGGGTTCGTGTATGTTATGTATCTGGGTTTCCAACATGGAAAGATACATTGCAGTTTGAATGGAAATGGAAACAATTATCTAGGAAAATTCCGTCTAAAAACTCGCTTCAGCGTAGATTAGAAGCATTAAATATTTTGATTTCGTCAGAAAAATCAACCTCAACGTCTACACCATTTAACGAATGGACTTTACCCTTATGCATTCACGAAAATTGAATTTTATAACTTTACTATATATGGATAGTATGAATTCTATGAATGACCAACCAAGCCCTTTGGTCAGATTCTTATTTATTTTATTAGTGTTTATTGGTTGTATTATTGTAATTCAAGCATTCATCAAATTAGTTCCTTTCCTTTTTTCACCAAATAGTCCTTATTTAATCAAAGGATTGTTACCAGGCAATACTCATGTCGTCATTTCACAAGACCCTACCGTTCAGGGTGCCATTCCACTGACCAGATCTGACAATCAAACCGGTATTGAATTTTCATGGTCTGTTTGGTTAAATATTACCGATGTCAATTCAACCAGCACACTCTATAAACATATTTTTCATAAAGGAGAACAAAATTTGGATGTAGATTCGGGTATCAATACACCCAACAACGCTCCTGGATTATACATTTCTCCCAAGACAAACGAACTTCTTGTTATGATGAATACATTTACGGTCATTAATGAAGAAATTAAAATTCCAAATATTCCAATGAATAAATGGGTTCATGTGGTCATTCGAACCATCAATAATGCCTTAGATGTTTACATTAATGGTGCTTTGGCAAAACGTCATATCTTAACAAGTGTCCCTAAACAAAATTATGGAAATGTCTATGTTGCATCCAATGGTGGATTTTCAGGCAATTTATCTGATTTAAGATATTTTAATTATGCGCTTCATCCAGGTGATATCGTATACATTACCAACCAAGGACCCAATTTAAGAGCCAATAAGGCTTCAAGTAATATATTAACCAATAATCCACCCTATTTATCTTTTCAATGGTACACCAATACTAATTCTGACCCGACCAATTTATTGCAGTATTAATTTTGGTCACGAAATTAGATTTTGATAAGGAATTTAACTTAAATTGATTTAAACTATTCTATTATAACGCAACATGGTCAAATGCGGAAAAGAATTTACCCAAAAGGGTTATGCCAAACAAATGAATTTATCAAACAGTAAATTGGAATTATTGGAAAAGTGTAACGTTTTGGGTATTACAAAATGTAGTTCAAAAAATAAATCAGAATTAATTGAACTCATTGAAAAAAAAACACCTATTTCAAATGTAATTGACCTTTTTTGTGGTTGCGGTGGTATGTCAAAAGGATTAACTGATGCTGGATTGAATGTAATTGCTGGAATTGATATTTGGGACAAAGCGGTTGAAAGTTATAATAAAAATTATCATCACAAAGCATATTGTGCGGACTTAACGCAGTTGCCTCCTGAAAAGTTTAATGAATTATACAATAAGGAAAATAAAACTGTAGATATTTTGGTTGGAGGTCCACCATGTCAAAGTTTTAGTATTGCTGGAAAAAGAGATAAAAATGACCCAAGGAATGCTTTATTTATGGAATATGTGAAATATCTTGATTATTTTAAACCCAAAGCATTTATCATGGAAAATGTAATCGGGATGCTTTCAAAAAAAACCGCAAATGGTGAAAAGGTGATTGACATCATAATGGAACAATTGAATAGAAATTATAATTGTATAATTAATAAATTATACGCAAGTGATTTTGAAGTTCCGCAAAATAGAAGACGCACTATAATTATTGGGATTCGAAAAGACTTAAATATTTTACCAAAAGAACCAGCGCCAATTATAAAATCAGTTCAAGATAGAATTCCAGTTAAACACCAATTAATTCAAAAAGAAGAGGTTGATAAAAAATATTATTTGAGTGAAAAAGCATTAGCAGGAATTAAACATAAAAAAAATGTAAACAAAGAAAAAGGGTTCGGGTTTGGGGCGCAAATATTAGACTTTGACAAACCATCCTATACAATTCCGGCGAGATATTGGAAAGATGGTTATGATGCGTTGGTTAAATATAACGAACAAGAAATTAGAAGATTAACCATTATAGAACTAAAAAGAATACAGAGTTTTCCTGATGATTATATTATAGAGGGTTCAAATAAAGATATTATTATGCAAATAGGAAATGCGGTTGCGTGTAAGTTTGCCTATTATCTTGGTAAGTATATAATTAATACTCTTCAGTAATTAGTTCATTCCAAAAACTTGTACCTCTAAATTGGGAATAATTACGATTATTTCCACAATACATTCCACTATCGAATATAATTTTTTTATTTTTTATACATTCAATAAAATACTCAAAGTTAAATGCTTTGCCAAAACAAATCTTTTCATATGTACTGCCTATTTTTTTACATATAAAGAACCCATTTTTATAAAATTTGTTATCAATATGTGGTTTCATTTTTGATGATTTCCATAAAGCAATTACAATATTATCGTGGTGTAAAAATAATGGAAAATCTAATTTTACACTCCTTGTATCATTTGAAAACGAATAATAAATAATGATATCATTATGTTCATTTATGGTTAATATCTGTCCGTTTGAGTTCCAATGATTGTATGTTGGAACACAACTTCCTGACCACGAATATCTGTTTTCCTTATTTGGATTTGGATTTCCAAATGTCTTAATAAAATCAATTCTGCTTAATGTTATTTCATCAGTCCAATTGTTGAGATGATTCATGCTGGTTCTTTTATCTTTTCCTGAAAATACATATTCACTTGCACTAAAATCACCAAGTGTAGTTTTGGGTGAAAATTTTTTCATCTCATAACCAAGAATGTCAGGTTCATTTTTTGAGTTATGTTTTATACCAAATTGTCTTTCTAACCAATGTCCTTCTTTTCCACAATGGTTAGGTCCTAAACATATTTCAACACCTTTAACCTTGATATTAAATAATGTTATTATATGTTTATTTTTAATCATATTCAATGTTGTAATATTTATTTAATCAATTTTATAGAAATATAAATATAATTGAAGAACAACAGTATGTCCATTTGTTTAAATATGATTGTGAAAAACGAATCCCATATTATTGCACAAACTCTTGAAAACATTTGTACCCATATGAAGATTTCGTATTGGGTTATTTCTGATACGGGGTCTACGGATGATACCAAATCTATTATCCAAACTTTTTTTACTAACAAAAACATACTAGGTGAATTGGTCGAACACGAATGGAAAGATTTTGCGTACAACAGAACCAAGGCCTTGGAATGTGCCTACGGAAAAACAGATTACGTCTTTATATTTGATGCCGACGATTCCATTGAAGGAACCATCACTTTACCTAAACTTACAGCAGATAAATACATGTTTACTTTTGGAACGGACTTTTCCTACGAACGTCCCTTATTGATGAACAATCGTAAAAAGTGGTTCTACACTGGTGTGCTGCACGAATATTTAGATGCCAGCGAACCAAGACAAAGTAGTTCCATTAAAGGTAATTATTATCTCATCTCAGGACGAACTGGTGCCCGAAGCAAAAATCCAAATAAATATTACGATGACGCCATTGTGTTAAAGAAGGCCTATGAAATAGAACCTCGTAAAGATTTAAAAACGAGATATTGTTTTTATTGCGCCCAAAGCTTTTTAGATGCCCAACATCTGGATGAAGCCATTGAATGGTATAAAAAAACAATTCAAGAACGAGGATGGACGCAAGAAATATATCATGCGTGCATTCAATTAGGAGACATTTATAAAACGAAACAAGATTACCTCAATATGCAAGTGTACTGGTCAAATGCATCCCTATATGATACGGAACGAGTTGAAGGGGTTGTCTTACTCATGGAAGAATTTTACAAACAAAATTGTCACGTTATGGTCAATGCCCTTTATCATCGTTGGAAAGACTATAGTCACGACTTAAAACAAAAATTGTTTTTACGTGTCTATTTATACGAGTACGAGATTGAATATTACAATTCGATTAGTGCCTATTATCTTCAAGATTTTGAATCTGGATACCAATGTTGTAAACAAGTTATTATGCATCATAAAAACGAAACTAAAATAAAACAAACGTTCAAAAATTTGCTCTTTTATAAGAGTTATTTACAAAAAGATAAAAAATTTCTAATGTCAATAAAAAATAAAGTAGATGCCAACTTGTATAAATTATATTTAAGATAACACATCATATTCTTCAAGCATTGAATGAACCATTGATAATATTTGTTTTCGTTCTACATTATAAGGACGGATGGCCTGTTGTGCTTCTTCATTGGTAAACCACTTCAAGTCACTCACTTCACTTTCTTGAAAAGGAGAATGGGGTAAAGAGTGATTGCTTTTGGCAACAAAATATTTGTGCTTGTAACATTTATAATTTGACCCAATAAAAATTTCTTCATAGGGAACAATATTTTTGATAAGCTGTAAATCTTTACGATGATACCCAGTTTCTTCTTCGTATTCTCTATACGCACATAACAAATCTGATTCATAAGGATTTTTACGTCCTTTGGGGAATCCCCATTCAGGTTCAGTCCATGCTGTTTTACTTTGTTCGATGCATGTTTGTAAAGAAACCCATTGGTTTTCTATCATACACCCTTGTTTCATGATGTTAAATTTATCTTGGGCATTGATTTCTTCGTACGTACCGTCGGGCTTGGTGCACCATAAATCTTCCCACAAATGATAAAAGGTTTGAGTTAACAGATTTTGTTTTTCTTGCAAGGTCATTTCATCCACTAGATTCATGACATGAGCTATAGAATAAAGTGAATATTTACCACATAAAAAATCCACATACCCCAATGTCTTTTTCCTACAAATCATTAAATATTGTTTGTGTTCATTTACATTAATGATTCCAATACTAACAATCGGCATTTTACATTGTTTATACATATGAAATGGTTTACCGCAATTATTACATTTATTCATTAGGTAGTTATACTTTTATTCTTTTAAAATAAAATAATATATATATCTATGAATGTAATCAAAATAGGGTTGATTAAAATTCCACCTTCATATAATGAATACTTTAAACTAAAAAGCAAATATAAAACAAAATGTCCCCGATGTAAGGCTTTTCATTCACTTACGTTTAGTGAAGACAATCGCATTTTAAAAGTAGTATGTATTACACCACGCTGTGCTAATAATATGGAAATTGTAGTGCCTAACTATATTACGTTTGACCAATTGTATAACATTCACAAAGCAGAATACATTGCTATAACAAATCGTATTTTAAAAGAAAAGTTTGATTTAATGTTTGAATATAAAAAAACAATTGATATTGCAACTTTAAAAACCGATTACGTACAAAAAAAGCAAGCGTATGAAGAAACAGTTGGTCGTTATGAAGAGCAATTGCATGAAAAAATGACACGTCAATACGAGTTGGAACAACAGCGTAACGAGTTGATACGCCTTTTGCATACTGGTAAATCTATTCCTGAATTGAATGATGTTATGAATCAAATGCATCAATCTTCCTATCTTAAAATCAACCAAGAAATGGTACGCTTGCCTGAATTTGAAAGAGACATTATGGTTTAAGCTGCACTATGTAAGCTTTGCGTATAAGGATTTTGTTTGAACGCTTGTAATAAGTCAGGAGTATTTCGGTCTTCTTCTTGATAACTTGTAGGGGTACGAATATCTCCACCGTATAATTCTATATTGGGAGAGGCTTGATGTAACCTTGACCCTACATTTCCAGTATAAGGCTTATGCATGCTAGAACGATAAGAACTGGTTGTTTGGTTAATGGCGGGGTTAAACGTTTGTACATTACCGCCAGCAATACGTCCCTGAGTCATGCGATTCGCTGAAATTGATACGTTTAAATCGGGTTGTGTTGACATTGGTAATACACTCATACCAACTCCCATATAACTTACGGAAGTGGTATCTCTTTCCGTTTGGATTGGCTGATGTTCATTCACGTGATATCCACCATCCGTGACGGGTTTATACATGCGACTACCAGTTTGATACGGACTATAGATAGTACTTTGTTTTATAGTAGGAGGCACAAAGACGTCTGGAAGGGTTGGATTGGATACGGTAGTTCCCATGTTACCGCTTCGTGTTAATCCAAGTATGTCTTCTTTTTGAGTAGGTCGCACTAAATCTGTAATGGGTGCGGTAATAGCACTAATAAGTCCTCCCATTCCTCCAAAGAAAGAAGAGGATTGAATGGAGCGATTGGTTGGAACCAACGGATTGGTTGTTCTATCATCACTTTTATGTACGGATGAGAAAGCTGGCGTCATTTGTTCCGACCCTAATGGTTGTCTGGTGTCCGCTCTGTACATTCCGTGTTTGGTATGTGATTGAACCCCGCCATTTCCGGCAGGTCCAGAATACGATTGACTTGTTGTAGCACGATGAATGGTTGGGTTGGGTTGTTCCGAGTGTTGAGTAGGCCCAAGCGTTGAACCCGTTGTAGTTAAATAGCGGTCAGGAGTATTTATGTAAAAAGTATCAGGCAAATATTTTTCTACTTTACCTTCAATCCCTATATTTTTAACCAAGGTTTGTGCAGGTCCTTCATGTGTATCTAAGGAAAATGTTGTTTTTGGTTTAGTCGCAACTCTTAATTCATTGACGGTTTTATCAATCCATGTATCACGTGCTTCTGTGCCAGAATTGAATCCACCACTTCCTTGAAACCCATATCCTTGGTTCATTCCGGGGGCCACGTGTATTTCTTGAAACGGTTTTATACTGTTCATGGATTGGCTTGGATTCACACGTGATTGATAAAACTGGCTTTGATTTGGTGAGCCATTAGCCCATTGAATGTTATCTTGTGGTTTAAATAAAGGAGATATTTCTTTTTTATTGATTTTTAACGAACCTGCCCCATTGACATCTAATATTTGTTCCGATTCAAAATTTGTCAATGTGTTACCTATATTTTTAGACTTTCCAAAATAAGGAACCATATTACCGCTATACTCATTTACATCTACGGTTCTGCCAGCCATGTCTGTAAACGGAGTTTCTTTTGTGGGTTGCTGATTTGGTTTATGTAAAAATTCGGAAGGCCTTGATACGGCAAACGATTCCTTTTTATTCGATATAATATATAATCCACCAAGAGCAACTAAAGGGATTGCTAGTTCCATATTATAGACTTACATTTTTCCTGTACCAAAGATACGTAATCCCTACAACCAACACTATAATTAGATTGAATTTTTCTTTCCAAATTCGTTTTAAACGTGTTGGCGGTGTTTCAAAATGTTTTAAAAATTCTTGCTGATGTTCTTCTAACGTCATGGTAGGTTTATCTAAACGTTCATTTATTTTGTTATGAAGATGATGCATCCATTTTATAAATTCGTCTCGTGAATCTAAATACGGAGATACAGGATACTTTTGTAATATAGATTCATAGACAGACGCCATTGATTTGTTGGGTATAAATTCATAAAAATGATGTATTAAACGATGGTACATTTTTTTCTGAATACTGGTTGGATGAATAGGATAGTGAAACGCAACAGTATGTAAAAAAAACCAATAATGTGGCCCCCAAATCGCAGAGTCCATACAATGTATATGTACATTACTTTACACATCTGGACGAATCGTGTTTTTATGAAATGTGTCTGTATTATAGGCAATGGTTTCTTCTAAATTGGGACTCGTATAAAGGATTGTAATATCAGTATTTTCAGTATAGGGTATATATCGTGGTAAAAGTATTTTTGAAATAGTAGGTATAAAAAAAAGTTGATTATTTGAATATTTAATGTAACCTGGTATAGTTTTAACTAAATTTCTATCATTTGTTCTACACGTAATACAATACACACGTGTACCCTCAATTGGTTCAATATTTAAGGTAGATAATAAATAACCAGCATATAGTTTCATATCTGTGTAATTATATGAAAATGTTTTGGTATCGTCATTGCATACTCCTAGTAAATAAGTTTTATTTGTGACTTCTGCAAAGTTGAGAGAATTGTTAAATGTACTTGATTGAACAGAATCTGGTTTTTTCACCAATTTAAACGTTGAATTATATTGAATAAGTGGTGTGGAAATGCGTCCATTTACGGTAGGATACGTGTATCTTTTTATATTTATATTTTGTGATTGTTCAATTGGAATGTTATATTTTTTTGCTACCTCTATAAGGGCCTTTTTTAAGGATTGAGTTTGCATTAAATTTTTGATTTCTTGTAAATATTTTAAAAGAGGACATGGAATGAAAAATTGTTGATTTCCAATGGTTACAATTGTATAAGTAATCGTATATTTGCTATTCACGATACAACGATTGTTTGTAGTTGCTCTAGATAAAGCTGGTGTTAGAAAACTAGAAGAACACGCTAAAAGTTTGGTACCTGTATAACTTGTTCCTGTACTGGTACTGGTACTTGTAGTACTGGTACTTGTAGTACTGGTACTTGTAGTACTGGTACTTGTAGTACTGGTACTTGTAGTACTGGTACTTGTACTGGTACTTGTACTGGTAGTTCCGCCTGTAGATCCTGTTCCGCCTGTAGGTCCTGTTCCTCCGGGTGGTGGAGGTTGTCCGGTATTCATATATTATAACGGTATTAGTATATGAAAACACGCAAACACAAATTACCTAATATTATAGTGTTTTTAAACATTTTAAATTGTATCAAACTGTTTCATTGGTATACTAAAGATTATTCGAAACATAAAGCAACCGATTCTTTTTATACATCGTTAAATGCTTTAGTAGATTCTTATGTTGAAAAACTCTTTGGTGAAAAAGGACGTAGTAAAGTGCATCATACCATTCACTATTCCACACTTTCAGATGACGATTTTATGAAAGAAATACAACGATTCAAAACGTTTTTAATCCATTTACAAAACCCGTCAACCGATTTATCCAATATTCGTGATGAAATGTTAGGCGAAGTCAATCAGTTTTTATATTTATGGACACTACATTAAAAATCAATATAAACCTAAAATATCTTTATATAATAATGTCTCAACTCTATACCATGTTCCCCATTCAAGATATAGATGCGTGGAACATGTACAAAAAACAAATGGATTGTTTTTGGAGAGTCGAAGAGGTTGATTTATCAAAAGATATGAATCATTGGAAACAATTGACGGAATCCGAACAACATTTTATATCCATGATTCTAGCCTTTTTTGCATCGAGTGATGGTATTGTATTGGAAAATCTTGTTTTACGATTCATGGCAGATGTTCAGTCATCAGAAGCACGTGCCTTTTACGGATTCCAAATTGCCATGGAAAACATTCACTCAGAAATGTATAGTCTTTTGATTGATACTTATGTTGAGTCTTGTAAAAAAAAATCGTTATTTCATGCCATTGATAATTTTCCATGTATTACACAAAAAGCACATTGGGCAATAACATGGATTGGAAATAAAGATTCTTTTGCAACTCGGTTGGTTGCCTTTGCCTGTGTGGAAGGAATCTTTTTTTCAGGTGCCTTTTGTAGTATTTATTGGCTTAAGAAACGTGGAATTATGCCGGGACTTACCTTTAGCAATGAATTAATTAGTCGTGATGAATCAATGCATACCGATTTTGCCGTGTTGCTTTATAAACGTGAAGTACCGCTATCAGAAGACGTGATTCATTCCATTGTAAAAGAAGCAGTAACAATTGAAAAAGAGTTTATTGTTGAATCTCTACCTTGTGCGTTAATTGGCATGAATTCCGAATTGATGAGTCAATACATTGAATTTGTAGCCGACCGTTTATGTGTTCAACTAGGATATTCTAAATTGTTTCATTCAACCAATCCTTTTTCGTGGATGGAAATGATTTCTTTAGAAGGAAAAACCAATTTCTTTGAAAAACGAGTGGGTGAATATTCACTTGCCAATACGTCAAAATCCAATGATATCTTTAGTGCAGAATTTTAATCTAATGTAAATTATGGGTTCAATGATTTCTTGCAGTAAGGAGCTTGATGATTTGGATAAGTTACAAAAAAAATTTGAAAATTATATTGAAACAGTGGATCAAGAAATTGATAAACTCAAACATAATAAATGCAGTAAGGAGCTTGATGATTTGGATAAGTTACAAAAAAAATTTGAAAATTATATTGAAACAGTGGATCAAGAAATTGATAAACTCAAACATAATAAAAACGTGAATAATTTACAAGAAGTAATTGATAAACTCAAAGCTAATTTTCCCAAATCTAAATTTCCCCACTTGTACACGTCACCAAAAACACATTCACCCACAAAAGATGATAAACAATCTGAATCTTCTGCATATAACGACGCTTCCCACCTGTTCGGCACAATTACACCAAAAGGCCGTGGTGGAACCCGTAAAACACGCAAAACTAAAAAAAAATCAAAATGCAAGGGTTCCAGACGTTCAAGAAATAAGTTTGCCAATTAATTGCATCTCAAGTTAAATCCATTCTAAAATTAAATGTAAATGTTTTTTATCTTTAAATATAAAAAATATTATGGGACAATATGAGTTATCTTTTGTTTAAAAAAAATATAATTATTTTATGGGTTTTATTTTTAATCTTAATGTTAATTAAGTTTTTAAAATTTAAAGAGGGATTTTCACAAGGTATAAGATATATTAGAATTGTTAATTCTTTACAAAGTTCTTCTAATTTTATTCAAATTGGTGAATTGAAGGTATTTGATAAAAGTGGTAATAATGTAGCTTTAGGAAAAAAAACTAATTCATCTGGGGAATGGCCCAGTTTAATTTCAAACAATGCAATTGATGACAATTCTACTACATTTTTTCATACTGCTAATCCACCAAAACAAACTGATTTTTGGGAAATTGATTTAGGTACAGAATATATTATAGACAGTATTGAATTTAATAATCGTAAAGATTGTTGTCAAGAAAGAATTATTGGATGTACTATGATTATTATGAATAATGATAAAAAAATAGTTGAGCAATTTAGTTTTACATCAAATGAAATGGTACAACATTTTATACCTTCATTTACAGGAGCTACAGGCGCTACAGGCGCTACAGGCGCTACAGGCGCTACAGGAGCTACAGGAGCTACAGGAGCTACAGGAGCTAAAGGAAATACAGGAAATACAGGAGCTACAGGACCGGTTGGTACAACTACCGGTGCAACTTGTTCAAGTGGTATAAATTGTTGGTAGAATGTTTAAACATCTTTAGTATGTATGAAGAATTGCCATCACGTCTTTAGAATTGACAAATATTTTAAACCATAATTTGATGTGAAAAGCATTGTAAACATAATCGTAAAATGGTGACGTTTACGCAAAAAAATATTGAAGCAATATTGTATTATCAAATAGTATGGGTAGTATGTTGTCATGTTCACGTGAATTAAAAGAATGCAAACGTGACTTAGATGATTGCAAATCAAAATTAGAACTACATATCAATCCAAAGTTGAGAACAACCAAACAAAGATTACTGAAGGACAATAGACCGAATGGTGGAAAACGTCGCAAATCTAAACGCAATCGGTCAAACAGAACTCGTAGATATCTATAGCATCCATTTACCGTGTAATTATACGTGGAGCTACATTCATGGTAATTAATTCATGAAACAACAATTTACATGCGTACGGAAGTTTCACCATGGAAAAGTCGGTTCGGTTGTCACATAGCTTGCATAAATGCATGTGTCCTGCATCATTGTGAGAAGCAATCATACCGCATTTTTTACACACGTGAATTTTAAACGCATCTGACGCATCGTACATTCTGCCTTTGGTAAAATACGATGCACCATGCGAAATCATACAATCTCGTTCCATTTCTCCAAATCTCAACCCACCATCTCTTGCCCGCCCTTCAGCAGGTTGTCGTGTTAATCCAACTGCCGGTCCAAGTGACCGACTATGTTGTTTATCAATGACCATGTGTTTCAATCGTTGATAAAAGCATGGACCGATAAAGATGCTAGATTCCATTTGTTCTCCCGTCATGGCATTGTACATTAGCTCATTGCCTGTTGATTCATACCCCAATTTAATCAATTCATCGGCAATGGTTGTAATGGATAAATCGGTAAAAGCCGTTCCATCACCAAAGATGCCAAGTTCAAGTAATACTTTGCCAAGCAGGGTTTCTTTTAATTGTCCAATGGTCATTCGAGACGGAATTGCATGAGGATTGATGATAATATCTGGTTTTAATCCTTCAGCCGTAAAGGGTAAATCCACTTCGGGAATGATGTTTCCGACAGTACCCTTTTGACCGTGACGAGAACTAAATTTATCGCCAATTTCAGGAATTCGGTCCGAACGAATCCGACATTTCCAAGACGTATATCCTTCACCATTGATTCCAATATGGTTTCTATCCATGTAACACTGTTCATCCGTGCGAAAATATTTACTGGTATCTTCAAATTTAATGGTTTTTGTTAAATCGTTTCTTGCTTCCTTGATTGGCGTTACTTTACCCATGATAATGTCCATGTTTTCAATCTCTGTATTTACAGGCATAACTCCATCCAATCCAATTTTTGAATAATTACTAAATTTCATTCCCTTGGTTCGTTGTGGGTCGGGCTTGCACCGAATCTCTTCGTCGCCCGTTCGTTTATCTTCTTCTTTTTCTGTATGAAATGCGGTTGTCCTGAACAAACCTCGGTCAATAGCACCCTGATTGATCATGACGCTATCTTCTTGATTGTATCCCGTATGCGTCATGATGGCAACAATGACTGTCATGCCAGAAGGCAAATCATTTAATTTTAGCATTTGCATGACTCGTGTATCTACAATTGGTCTTCCGGGTGTATTTAATATCCATGCGGTTTTATCCATACGTTCTTGATAATTGGTAACGTAGATACCAATGGCTTGTTTGCCCATCGCACATTGATAAGTATTTCTTGGAGACTGATTGTGTTCTGGAAAAGGAATGCAAGATGCTAACACTCCGAAGATTGTGCTGGGGTCAATTTCACAATGGGTATATCGATAGGTTGAATCTAATTCTTTGGTCATGGATATCATTGCCGAATTTTGTTCAGTCGGGTCAACGTACTCGATGATGGATTCTCGAGTATGACTGATTAATAAATCATCCCATGTCATCTTTTTTTCTCTTAGTAGAGTCGCAATTTCAGGCGTGTACAGTATCTTTTGTTGATTCACTTTAAATAACGGACGAACAAGTCTACCGGGGTCGTTGCAGATAAGTATTTCATTAGCATTGTAATCAAATACAATTGAGGTATAAATACTAATGATTGACGAGTACTTTTTATATTTCATGGATTTATACAGAGCCTCGGGGTCTTTTGTACAGCCTATCCATGTTCCATTGATAAATACTTTGGTGAGAGCGTC
>Ga0209768_10001221_pt1 | contig 16679 bp, 6 predicted proteins | sample LauGreSBDMM110SD_3_FD_187564 | JGI IMG/M metagenome (GOLD analysis project Ga0209768, IMG submission 187564) | Freshwater lake microbial communities from Lake Michigan, USA - Sp13.BD.MM110.SD (SPAdes) (version 2) | ecosystem: Environmental > Aquatic > Freshwater > Lake | place: Lake Michigan... | reverse complement strand
CTTTGTAGAAGTTTTTGGGTGGTACGCCACGCCATCAAAATTAGCCACCACCGTTTTTGTGGTTGCCTTTAGTTATTATATGCAAAAGTACTTTACGTTTAAAGCCGTTGAGGTGGGGGTGGATTAAGCGTTTTTAGAAATTAATTAATTATAAGCATAGCTCCGTTTCCTGCTCTAGCCACTCCTGAAGTCATGGTTCCACCTGTTGATTGAAAGGTTCCTATTTGAGACAATAGATTTTCACATCTTAAAATACAACTTCCGCCTCCACCAGCAGCTGATTTTCCGTGTTTCTGACCACCTGAATTAACTCCACTATCACCATTGCCACCATTTAATTTTATTGTGCCATTAAAAATTACATTTTTGGCAATTATGTATAAACCTGCTCCCCCTTGACCTCCTAATCTAGTCCAAGCTCCAGACCCTGTGTTTTGAATAGAAGACCCATTATACCCAGAAATATTTATACCAAAATGAACAAACCTATTTAGTAAAGCTGTGGTCATATCATTTCCGTTTCTGTTTGGGGTCTGCCAGCAAGTTCCTGAAAAGCAAGAAGGTCCACTAGGATTGCTAAAGGTTCCGCCAAAACTTTCATAAAAGGTAGTTGGCAAAGTATTGGCTTCCCATGAAATTGGTTGAACAGAGTATGAAAAATTATTTGATGCATAGCTTTCGTTAGACCAAAATTCAAAGCCAGTTGCAGATGCTCCAATATGATTGATAGTTGCATTTGAAACATTTGCAGATGCATCTAATCCACTGCCATCTATGGTTCCATATAAATACAGGTTGTCTTTGACATAAATAATTGTTCTTACAGAGGGGGAGATGTTTGCTGTTACTCCAAGTGGAATGGTTAGGTTATTGTACATGGAATTATTTGCAATCACCTGTCCGTTAGAAACTGTTATGTTGCCTAAATTTCCATCTCCATAGTAATTTAAGAAGGAAGGAATATTCATATTTGTAACTTTTGCCACATTTGCAGAAGTATTTGTAATTTCTGGACTTACTTTATTTGTACTAGTTCCATTACAGACATATTTAGTTAAAGAATTATTTATTTCTGAATTGTCTAAAACTCCATTGGAATTAGCGTCTAATCCTATTTCTAATTTTGATCCACCACTTTCACAATTTGATCCTGGATTTTCAACAGTTGTTTTTATTAATGTATTTTTCCCATCTGATCCATTTGCTCCACTAACACCCTGAATACCTTGCGGCCCTTGTGCACCTGTAGCGCCTGTTAAACCGGTTGGACCTTGCGGTCCAGTTGCTCCCGTCGCGCCAGTTGGTCCAGTTAATCCGGTTGGACCTTGCGGCCCAGCTGCGCCCGTAGCACCAGTTAAACCGGTTGGACCTTGCGGTCCAGTTGCTCCCGTCGCGCCAGTTGGTCCAGTTAATCCGATTGGACCTTGCGGTCCAGTTGCGCCCGTCGAACCCGCTGGTCCAGTTAATCCGATTGGACCTTGCGGTCCAGTTGCGCCCGTCGAACCCGCTGGTCCAGTTAATCCGATTGGACCTTGCGGTCCAGTTGCGCCCGTCGAACCCGCTGGTCCTGTTAATCCAATTGGACCTTGCGGCCCAGTTGCTCCCGTAGCACCTACTGGTCCAGTTAAACCAATCTGCCCTTGTGGCCCAGTTGCTCCCGTAGCACCAGTCGGTCCTGTTAAACCGGTTGGACCTTGCGGTCCAGTTGCTCCCGTCGCGCCAGTTGGTCCAGTTAATCCGGTTGGACCTTGCGGCCCAGTTGCGCCTGTAGCCCCTGCTGGTCCTGTTAATCCAATCGGCCCTTGCGGGCCACTTGCTCCACCAGCTAATCCTGTTGTCCAAGTTAATGTCCCACTTCCTGTTGTAGATAATACTTGTCCTGCGGTACCATCTACATTTGGGTATGTTATTGTTCCTGCAGTAATAGTTCCATTCGTTTTCACATTAGTAACTGCATTGTTTCCAAGTTGTATTGTGTTATTTGCATTTACAATTGCTCCATTGCCAATAGCAGTTGCATTTGAAAGGTTATTTGTGCTTACATCGGCATTTGCTCCGACGGCTGTATTATTGCTCCCCGAAGTATTATTAAATAAAGTATGATAACCTAAAGCGGTATTATTACTTCCGGTTGTATTATTAAAATTAGATGATGCGCCAATTGCACTATTTGAATTTCCTGTTGAATTATTACCTAGTGATTGATCTCCTAAAGAAGCATTGTTTGATCCAGTTGAGTTAGTATTTAGGGAATTGAATCCAACTGCAGTATTTGAACTTGCTGTTGTATTTGATTTTAGGGTTGAAAAGCCAATTCCTGTGTTATTATTTCCTGTGGTATTTGAGGATAGACTATTCATTCCAACTGCAACATTATTTCCTCCAATTGAATTTAATTTAAGTGCATCTGAACCCATAGCAGTATTATTTGACTTATTTCCTCCTCCAAGTCCTACGGTTAATCCATTTATTTTAATATCATTTACAAAAGTTTTGGGCCCAGTTATAGTTTGTGTTCCATTTGTGATGATCCCACCATTGATTGCATCTGCTGGATTTAGTGTTAATACACCTGATGAAATAGTTGCTCCATTAGCATTTGAGGTAACTGAAATTGCTCCCATTACGATGGTTGCATTACTACCAGCTTGCCCGGTTAAACCAATCGGACCTTGAGGTCCAGTTGCTCCTGCTAGTCCTGTTAATCCAATTGGTCCTTGCGCACCCGTAGTGCCTGCTGGTCCAGTTAAACCAATTGGACCTTGGGCGCCAGTGGCTCCCGTGTCACCTTTGTCTCCTTTAATTCCTTGTAAACCTTGTGGTCCGGTGGCACCTGCTGCGCCCGCTGCTCCAGTTAAACCAATTGGACCTGATGCACCAGTATCGCCTTTGTCTCCCTTTTCTCCTTTAATTCCTTGTAAACCTTGTAGACCTTGTGGACCCGCTGGTCCTGGCACTAGGTTGTCTACATTTTTTGCTTTTTCGGCATAGAGCGCGTACGGAACACTTGCAAGTTCCATCGATCCAGCAAATTCAAATTTGTTGGTTAAGTTTTCATCTAATTCAATTAGTACCCAATACTTATTAGTGCCCCATGAAATAGAATTAAAAGTTCCTTTTGTTGCTTTGCCTTTCCCAATAGCAACATTATAAATTCCAAATTCATTTGTTTTAGCAGAAATTTCTTCTGTGTAAACACTGCTGGTATTATCAACAACTAAATTGGTAGATACACTCACTCTAATTTTTACTTGTTTGTTTGGAATAGCCTGCCCGCTTGAGTTACGAAGGATGCCTTGGTAATTGATTGCTTGAGGGGCTTGACTAAATCCTTTTAAACAAAACAGCAGTAAGAATAAAAAAACAAAACGCATATTTAATATTTTAGTGATAAACTATTACTTTTTGTGTTGAAATGTGTTTGCTGCCACCATATAAAACAAATAGGTAGGTGCCGTTACTTACGTTACTTAAATCAATTAAGTTGCTTCCTTCTAATTGAACACGTTCAAATATTTTTCTACCAATAATGTCGTAGACAAATAATTGCAACTTATTGGCGTCACAATCTTTTGGTTTGGAAACATAAACACCAACAAATTTATTAGCAGGCACTGGCCAAACTTTCCAAGACAAGCAGGGTAGAGAATCACCTGCAGCTTTTAAAAAATACAGTCCCAATGGTTGTAAAAAACCGCTTGTTAAAACATTGGACTTATTGGAAAGAGTATTAATAAATGGCTCACCAATTGTAGAGCTCAGAAAGTTGTTGCTGGAAAGGGTTTTATCTACATAACCGGGGTTTAGGGCCTGTTTTGTTGATTGAGCATAAGTTTGAAGATTGGTCAGGCATGCTGATATTATCAATATGGCTATCCATTTCTTCATATATGTTAACAAATATATATAAAATGAGGTATAAGAATTGAGTATATCATTAAATAAATCTATTAAATAATTATATATTTGAAATCCCCCTATTTATTGTTTTACTGTAACATATTATAATTATGAATAGGATTCTAGTGCAATTGAAGTATGTCTTTGTTGCAATCATTTTTTTATCGATTTCAATCAATGGTTTTTCACAGCCAGTTGCCCCAGCATTTAGTGCTTCAACCGTAGCGCCTTTTACTACCCAAAATTTGATTTCTATTGTTATTGATTACAATAATGATGGGGTAGATGATATCGTGGGTTATACATTACAATATGCGAACTCAAGTAAGTTATGGAAGAACAATGGAAACGGCACTTTTTCAGATGTAAGCTCAACGGTTACTTTTAGTACTTATAATTGGACTGGAGCATTGGATTTTGATAGAAATGGTTTAATGGATGTTTATCAGCTTAATGGGGATACTTTGAGAATTAGTTATAACACACCAACAGGATTTACAACTCCAGATGCCAATTGCGGATATTATCTGCTCAGTAATTTGTTTGGAACGTCTGCTATTAACATTAAAAATCCAATATTAGGCGATTACGATGGCGATGGGGTGTATGATATAATTTCACAGGTTATTAGTGGTTCTTCAACAAAAATAAATGCAATAAAGGGGCAACTAGGTTGCGTTAATGGTTGTTTTTTTCGTTTTCCATCTCAAACAGCTTCTACCTTAATTTCATTAGCAAATTCGACCAACACTTTAGTTAAGTTAGCAGATGTAGATAATGATTTTGATATGGATTTGCTAATTGGAAGAGGAGTTCAGTATCAAAATTTTGCATACAGTATTTATAAAAAATCATCTACAGGGTATACTCTTTTTACAGGTTCTGGTTATGAAATTGGGCGCCAGTATGGCTTTGGGATATTGGGCGAATTTAATAATGACGGAAGAACTGATATTGTATCTGGGGCCGAGGACTGTTGTGTTGTTCAGGGGGATGTTTTATATGTATATTATTCTAATCCTAATGGAACATTTTCTCCGAATACTTCAGTTATGACAAGAGTTAATGGCGAAGATCCATATTATCATCGCGCGACTGTTTTAGATATTAATTTGGATAAAACACAGGATATCATTTGGACAGAAATGTCTGCTATCAACACTTCTAAGACACAAGTTTTCTTGAATGATAATTTCAACACTTTTTTAGAGAGTTCCACTGTTATGAATTTACATAATGGTTATATTGATGGATTGTGCTGCCCAATAAATCTTTTCATAAGAGCTACCGTAATAGATATTAATAATGATAAGAAGCCAGATATAAATATTGCGCAAATTGACGAATTGTCTCCTTTTATTAATACGAACAATTGGCAAAGATTAAACACAACAACTAACAACAGTGTCAAACTTAAGTTAGTCGCTTGTAATGGGTTAAAAGAAGGCTGGGGTGCTAGAATAAGATATAAGGTTGGTGGTGTATGGTACTATCAACAACATAACGCATACTCAAGTTCTGGATATCCATTTCTTTATTTGGGAATGGGGAACGCTACTTCTATTGAAACAATAGAAGTAACATGGTTTGGTGGCGCTGTAACAACTGCAAATAATATAGTTGCAGGCGAGTATAAGGTAATGGAAGAAAATGTAAATTGTACTAATGATGCATTGAGTTCATTTTCTTTCAACACATTGACCGATACCACAAAGATTTGTGGTGTTTCTGCAACATTGACTGGCCCTGTAGGATTTGCAGCGTATAGTTGGAGTAATGGAGCTGTAACACAATCAATTTCAGCCACTGCAAATGGGGTGTATAAATTAGCTGTTACAAATAATAGTGGATGTATTGCTTATGATAGTACTTATTTAAGTATGGTCAAAGCAGATATTATTCAAAACAATTCAACTATTTGTAAAGGTTCTTCAATAACGCTTTCGGTTGATAGTGCATTTGTTGCTCAGAATTTAAATAGTATAAATTTATTGCCTTCAAATTTAAAGGTTGGATTAAAAGCATTTTATCCATTTTCTGGAAATGCAAATGATGCAAGTGGTAATAATAATAACGGAACAGTTACAGGCGCAACATTAACTACAGATAGGTTTGGAAATGCAAATAGTGCTTATTCCTTTAATGGTAGTTCGTTTATAGATTTAGGAAATATATCTGGCGTAGGATATTCTTCTAGTCAAGATATTACTATGAGTTTTTGGATTAATGAGGGTGCTACTGGAACAGTAATTTCAAAGTATACTAATTTAGATGCACCAAATTCTAATTTCTTCTTTGCCAAGGCTACTAGCACTGCTCAGGTTGCTGGAAATGGAACCAATAGTTTTACAGCAAATAATATAACTGATTACAGATGGACAAATTATGTATTTGTTGCTTCTGCTGGTACTAATAAATCATTTATATACAGAAATGGTATTTTAGTAGCTACTGGATCTTTAAATGCAAACGGATCATTGTCGGCAACCAAAATTATGCTAGGTAGATTAATGGGATCCCCTTCTAATTTTTTTACAGGAAAAATAGATGATGTATTAATTTATAATCGAGTATTAACAGCTGCAGAAATTGCTCAATTGTTAAATTTTCAGCCCAAAGTGACTTGGTCTACAGGAGCAACCACAAATGCAATAAGTGTTACACCAACAGCTACTACAAAGTATTTTGCAACTATTTCAGATGGCATTAATTCTTGTGTGGACAGTGTTACTATTACAGTTAGTGATATTGGAGTGTTTGATCCTTTCCCTACTCAATCATCAACTTGTGGTACCGCTAACTTGTTAGATGCTGGGGTAGGTTTTACAACTTATTTATGGAATACAGGAGCAACAACACAAACCATTTCTCCAACAATAAATGGTGATTATAGTGTTACCGTAACCAACGCTGGAGGTTGTTCGGCGTCTGACACTGTTACTATAAGTTTAATTAAAGCTAATATTATTCAGACTGATCAAACTGTATGCGCAAATACAACATTAACCTTATTTATAGATAGTACTTTCTCTGGTTCTGTAATTAATGCAAAATCCCAAATGTCCGCAAATTTACAAACTGGATTAGTAGCTTATTATCCTTTTAATGGAAATGCCAATGACATTAGTGGTAATAATAATGTACTTACAGCAAACGGAGTTACTTTAACTACAGACAGGTTTGGTAGATCAAATAGTGCTTATTCATTTACTAATACACAAACGAGCGTAACCAATTACTTAAAGGCTGTTAATCCTACGCCATTTGCAAAAAATACTTATACCATTTCTGCATGGTTTAATTCCCGCCAGTTCTATCCAAATATTGGCGGTGTATCTTATAATTATCAGTCAATTGTTTTTTATAGTCCTCAATGGTATAATTATGGCCCTGCTTATCACTTGGCATTACAACATGCTAATAACTCTATTTTAGAAGGAGGCAATTGGACTACTACAAATACCAATCAAGCTTTAACAACAGCAAATGGTTCTATTGTTGTAAATCAATGGTATCATGTTGTATTAAGTTATGATGGTACTAACATAAAAATGTATAAAGATGGTCAATTAGTCGGTTCTAGAGCTGCAACAATTTCTTATGCCAATCAAATTCAATTTTTAATCGGAGGAGCTGGTGATGGTCCTAGCCCTGGTGGTATATATGGTGGGTTTAATGGCAAAATTGATGATGTTGGATTTTGGGATAGGGCTTTAACAACAAATGAAGTTCAAGAATTATATAATGGAAGACCAAGTGTATTATGGTCTACTTCAGAAACTTCAAATAAGATTTCAGTTACGCCAACAGTAACAACAAAATATTACGCTACTTTAACAGATGGTATCGCAACATGTAAAGATAGCGTCACTGTTACAGTAGATGATTTATCTGGATTTAATCCGCTTCAAGACACGGTAAAGGTATGTGGCGATAGTTTGGTTTTAGATGCTGGCGCTGGATTCGCAACATATAATTGGAGTAACGGAGCCACTACAAGAACAATAACTGCAAAAGCTTCCGGAAAATATTATGTATCTGTAGCAACTGCCGCAGGGTGCAGTGCTTCTGATACTAGTTTTGTTAGTATTGTAAAAGCAAACATAATACAAAGGGATACGACTATTTGTAGGGGGAGTAGTTTGCCACTTTCAATTGATAGTTCATTTTCATCTTCTATTACTAATTGCAGTATCTCAAATTTGCCCGCAAATATAAAAACAGGTTTAGTTGCTTATTATCCTTTCTGTGGCAATGCAAATGATCTAAGTGGCAACAATAACAATGCAACAGTTTTTGGGGCTTCATTGACCACAGATAGATTTGGTTTATTGAATAGCGCTTATTCATTTAATCAATCTGGGTCTAATAACTATATGTCAATTGCATCATCATCTTCTTTAAATGTAACAGGTTCTTTGACATTGTCATTTTGGTTTTCTGCTGTTAATTCAAATGCTGGATATATTTTAGATCGTGATATTTGCAACCCTAATCCAGATTGGTCAATTAGATGGGAAGGGTCAAAAATTATAGCTCGTTATGGTATTGTTGGTCAGGATATTGAAATTTCATCTAGTGTTATTTCATTGAACACATGGAATCTTGTTACTGTTGTAAGAAATACTAGCAATAGTAAACTCTCTTTATATATTAATGGCATACTTGTATCTAGTGTAAATTATTCTTCAGCTAATTTTACTAACAACTTAAATAGCATATATATTGGTGAAAGTGTTTGTAATTCTTCATCAAATCCAAATTTCTCTGGAAAACTTGATGATTTTTATATTTTCAACAGAGCCTTAGATAACAGTGAAATTCTACAGCTTAAATCTTCAATAAATACAGTTTTATGGTCTAATGGTGCTACATCTAATACAATTACTGTTACTCCAACCGTGACAAGCAAATACTTTGTAACTGTTTCAGATGGGGTCACAATTTGTAAGGATAGTATAACAGTTACAGTAAGTGATATTGGGTCTTTCAATCCGCTCCAAGACACAATTAAAGTTTGTGGTGATAGTTTGGTGTTAGATGCTGGTCCTGGATATTCAAGGTATAATTGGAGTAATGGAGCAAATACTAGAACTATTTCAGCAAAAGCTTCTGGTAAGTATTTTGTAACTGTATCCAATGCAATTGGATGTAGTGCAAGTGATACCTCAATATTGAGTATAGTTAAAGCGAAAATACTTCAAAAGGATACGACTATTTGTAAAGGAAGTGCTATCAAACTTAATTTAGATAGTTTTTCTGTTAATGCTGCTTGTGATAAAGCTTCTTTGCCATTTAATCTGCAAAATGGGCTAGTTGCTTTTTATCCATTTTGTGGTAATGCAACCGACGCAAGTGGTAATGGTAACCATGGAATTGTAAATGGTGCAATTCTAACAACTGATAGGTTTGGCAATCAAAGCAGCGCATACCAATTTAATGGTCAAAATAGTTTAATACGAGTAGCGCATTCAAGTAATTTGAATTTAAATAGTGATTTTACAATTTCTTGCTGGTTCACATCTGATATTGCACCTAATTATAGAACTGCACATACTCTTTTGGCAAAACGAGATGATAATGGATCATGTTGCTCACCGGATGTACCATGGCATCTTTCTATTAATTTTCAGCCGAATATTTTGACCGATTATAAAAAGCCGCTAATGTCATTTTCAAAAAATGGAAATTATCGCTATGTTCAAAGTCCTAAAGAGATAGCAATAAACTTATGGCAAAATATTATCGCGACATATAGTCAAGATACTATTAAAATTTATCTCGATGGTAAAATAATTCATAAAGAGTATTTTGCAAATAGTGATAGGATGTCCAATACAAGTGATATGCTATTAGGTGCTATTAATAGAGAGGTTGGGGCCGAATATTTGCAAGGGAAATTAGATGATATATTTATTTATAATCGTTGTATAACGCAGGGTGAAATTTATCAACTTTCTAATTCTTCAACTAATTCAGTTTTATGGTCTACTGGCGATACAACGACAAGTATTACAGTAAATCCAACGGTTAAAACAACATATAGAGTAACAGTAACAGATGGTATAACCACATGTACAGATAGTGTTGTAGTAGATGTTAGTTCTTCGGAGTTAAAAGTTACGGATCCGGTTGCTGTTTGTAGCCCAGCTTTGGTAAATTTAACTGCTACGGCTATTACATCTGGCTCTGCAACTGGTTTAACTTACACGTATTGGAGAGATTCATCAGCAACGCAAGCTTTATCAAATCCTGATAAGGTTTCTGTTTCAGGAACTTATTATATAATTGGTAAGTCAGCGACTGGTTGTACAAGCGCACCAACAGCGGTTAAAGTAACGGTTAATCCACTTCCTGTTGCAACTATTTTTGCACCTAATCAAACAGCAATTTGTGATAAGAGTACGATTAGGTTAACGGCTAGTGGTGGAACTACCTACCAGTGGTTGTTTAATGGAAGTATAATTGCTGGTGCTACAGATTCTAGTTTTGCTGCAAGCCAAGCGGGAAGTTATGAGGTAAATGTAATAGCCAAGGGTTGTACAAGTAAGGTAGCTGCACCGGTTAATTTAACACTGATAAAGGCTGCAGTACCTAAATTTAGCAATAGCAGTACTTGTATCGATGTGCCTGTTTCTTTCTTTAATGAAACAGATACAACGGCAAGTGGATCTGTAAATTATGTTTGGGATTTAGGTGATGGACAAACTTCGACATTGTTTAATCCAGTGTATACCTATAAAAAGTCGGGCGCATTTGTTGTTAAACTTAAGGTAGCGCCTAAGTTATGTAGTAGTCTTTCAGATAGCGTTACAAAAAGTATAACGGTAGATGTACCTCCAGTGGGTATTAAATATCCAAATGTACTTGCGGTAAAAAATAAAGCAACACCTCTTTCTGCTAGGTTTATCGCAAATGGCTATTCTTACCTATGGATGCCATCAACTGGTTTAAATAATGGCGCTATTCAAAAGCCAGTATTTAATGCAAATCAAGAGCAGTTGTATAGAGTTCGTTTAACATCTGCAGGTGGATGTATCACAATGGATACGGTTAAAGTATCTGTGTATGATAGCTCTGATATTTTTGTACCTAAAGCATTTAGCCCTAATAAAGATGGTAAAAATGATCTATTGCAACCGTTTTTAGTAAATATTGTAACGCTTAAATTTTTTAAGGTATACAATAGATGGGGTCAGCTTATGTTCCAGAGTTCAGATAGTAGGCAAGGATGGGATGGTATGTATAATTACAAGCCACAGCCTTTAGAAACGTATACCTGGATCGCAGAAGGTGTTGATGGCAATGGAACAACCATATTTAGAAAAGGGCAAACAGTACTAATTAGATAGGAGGCAATAACATGAAAAAATATATTTTAGCTATAATTATTTTGTTTGAGATAGCCGCAGTAAAAGCGCAAGACCCTCATTTTTCGCAGTTTTTTGCTTCGCCGCTAACTATCAATCCGGCCCTAACGGGCAATGCCAATTCAGATCTGCGCGTATTTACCAATTATCGTCAGCAGTGGCTTGGTAATACCACGAGCTATAATACCGGAACTCTAAGTATAGATTCTCGTTTGTTTAAAGAACAGCTTGGGGATAATCGAGTATTGGGTATTGGCGGATTTTTTATGACGGATCAGTCATTAAACGGATATTTTAAAAGTACGTATGCATCAATCAATACGTCATACATGGTAGCATTGGATGATGATGGCGAACACAGTATAGGTATTGGGTTAGCGGGTATTTATGGAGATAGACGCCTTGATTTTTCACAGCTAACTTTTAGTGAGCAGTTTGGTTCGGGAGGTTTTAATACCGCACTTCCAACAGGAGAAAGTAGTTTAGCAAACCTTAAGCCTTATATGTCTGTGGCAAGTGGTGTTTTATACAGGTATAAAGGAGAGGAGAGCGACATTGAATTTGGTGTGAGTGGATATCATTACAACAAGCCCAAGCAGTCTTTTTTATCAGACTCTACTGGTAATTATTTGCCTGCACGTTTTGTTACTCATTTTAGTATGGAAAATTATTTATCTGAAAAAATGAGTTTGAGTACAAATGCAATATATCAAACACAGGCTAAGCAAGGTTATTTTGCTGCAGGTGCTATTTTAAATTATGGTACTATGGATGAAGGAGAGGGTAAAATATTTAGTGCCGGTTTGTTTTATAGAAGTGACGACGCAATTTATCCTTACGCTGGTTTAACAATCAATAATTTTCAGTTAGGGCTTACATATGATGTTACAGTGTCTAAGTTTAAGACAAGTTCATATACTCCACGAACATGGGAGCTTAGTTTAATTTATGCCTTACCACATGTAAGTTTAAAGGACAGAAAACTAATCCCTTGGCGTAGGATGTAAATTGTGATCATTGTACCTAAACAAACTTCCACTTTTTTCAACTATACCAAACTGATTTATATAATCTGGTCCCGTATATTCAAGAATAATGTTTTTGGCAGTTGCTGCAGCGCCCGTATTACTTGTTGGCACCGCTGTAAACGCGGCCGGAAATACGCCCGTTAAACTATCTACTATTGTAAAGCCACTGATGCTGTGTAAACGCCAGCTAGCCGTTAAATTCCCAAGTACTTCAAAATGGTAAAGCCCAGTACTATCAATGCGTTTGAGCCATACAAGGGGGTATTCAAAATTATAAGGGCCCCAATTTGTAATGCGCATTTCTTGTAAACCCACCGGAAAATGGGTGAGGGGTATACTGGTTGCTTTTACTTTTTGTAAACGTTTATCAATGGCGTAATCGAGGCCTACTTCTTCATTTTCTTTGGTAGAATCTAATTCATGAATACGTACGCCTAATTTATAGTGCTGTCCCGTATTTATTTTGGTGTTCCCACTTAAGTAAATACTATCGGTGCCCAAAATATCATATACCGTACTATTATTTTCAAAACTATTGGTAGCGATATAATAATTTTTACTGTCTGTATTTTTTAATTGAGGATATTTCCAATCGGAGGGTTGCGTTTCTCGCGACCATAGTTTAATACCGGTTTTATCATTTTTAAAACGGTTGAGTGCAATATTTATATTTTGTCCGTGCTCTATGGCAACGGCAATTCTGTTGCCCTCAAAAATATTGTCTGTAATATCTGTTTCAAAGCTATATCCACCCCACACACCATGGTCACAATCTTTGATTGTGTTTTTCATAATTAAATTACTACTAAACGTAACTTCTACACCATTGGTAGGCGCATACGAAAAATCATTCCCATAAATAAAATTATCATTACAGCCGCCAACACCAGTATCCATGGTGGTTTGGCCAGCCCATAAAAAAAATCCATCACCAGAATGTGTAGCCGAATTGTAAGCAAAAATATTGTGGTTACACTGCTCAAAAACTAAAATAGCGGCGCTGTCTTGTCCTCGTCTGTATTTTTTATAACTGTAACCACGCACATTAAAATCAAGTGTATTGTGGTTGATATTATTATACGAACTTCTATAAAGGCCAATGCCAATGCCGGAATTAAAAGAAAAATTATTGTCTGTAACAAGTGTATTGTTACAGCTCGTAAGCATGAGGCCACAATGTCCGTTGGTGACGGTGTTTTCTGTAATAACAGCATTCTGACAATTGGATAAATAAATACCAGCACCATAGCGCATCCATTCGTTGTTTTCATTGTTATGAAAACTCATCCAGTCGCTTTCGTCTTCTTTTTCAATATTACTTTTTAGTGCGTCTCTGTAATTATAGCTCAGGTCGCAATTGTCTATCGTAAGCGCTTCAACACGGTCTGCTTTAATGCCAATTTTATATCCTTTGATAGTGGCGTTTTTGATGGTGATATGACTAGAGCCTGGTTTGATTTCGATGGCAATACCATCAAATTGGTTGGGTGCAAATGAAGGTTTATTGCCAGCTCCATTTAATACCACACCAGCTAGGTCAAGCACTATATTTTTCCCTTCAATAACAATAACCCCGCCCTGTTTTTGAATGCTATTGGTATCTGGGGTAGGTAGGGCATAATGACCGGGGGCCACCAAAATGGTCTTTGTTATGTGCATTCCAACTGACGGAATGGTGGCTTTTTGAGCTTCGAGCCTGACATTTAGGGTGGTGGCCACTACAGCCAAGAGGAGTAAAACAAAGCTTCTCATGCTTAAAACTACCTATTTTGGCTAAAAAAGGCTGACATTTTTGCACTTTTTGGCTAGATGGCATAAAGATTGGGTATATACCCCTGATTATTAATCTGAAATTCAATTTATATGGGAAAAATAATAGGCATTGACCTCGGTACCACAAACAGTTGTGTAGCCGTAATGGAAGGTAATGAACCAGTTGTAATTGCAAATGATGAAGGTCGTAGAACGACACCTTCTGTAGTTGCCTTTTTAAAAAATGGTGAGCGTAAAGTAGGAGATCCTGCTAAGCGTCAGGCCATCACAAATCCTCAAAACACCATTACCAGCGTTAAGCGTTTTATGGGTCGTCGTTTTGATGAAGTAACCGAAGAAATTAGTCATTGGAGTTATAACGTTGCAAAGGGTGATAATAACACCGTTCGTGTAGCGATTGATGATCGTATGTATACACCACAAGAAATTTCTGCGATGGTGTTACAAAAAATGAAAAAAACCGCAGAAGATTATTTAGGTCAGGAAGTAACAGATGCTGTTATCACAGTGCCTGCTTACTTTAATGATGCACAGCGTCAGGCCACTAAAGAGGCTGGTGAGATTGCTGGCTTAAATGTTAGACGTATTGTAAACGAACCAACAGCTGCAGCATTAGCTTACGGTTTAGACAAAAAAAATGCAGAGCAAAAAATTGCGGTATTTGACTTAGGTGGTGGTACGTTTGACGTGTCGGTACTTGATTTAGGTGATGGCGTATTTGAAGTAAAATCTACCAATGGTGATACACACCTAGGTGGTGACGACTTTGATAAAGTAATCATGGACTTTTTAGCGGATGAATTTAAAAATCAAGAAGCCATCGATTTACGCAAGGATCCAATGGCGCTTCAGCGTTTAAAAGAAGCTTCTGAAAAAGCTAAAATTGAATTGAGTGCTTCTGCCGAAACAGAAATTAACTTACCATACATCACTGCTGTTGATGGTGTTCCAAAGCACTTGGTGGTAAAATTAACAAGAGCAAAATTTGAATCCCTTGCAGATAATTTATTTGCACGTTGTTTGAAGCCATGTGAAGCGGCATTAAAAGATGCTGGTTACACAACGTCTCAAATTGACGAAGTCATCTTAGTAGGCGGATCTAGTCGTATTCCTAAAGTTCAGGAGATTGTAGAAAAATTCTTTGGTAAAAAACCTAATCGTAGTGTAAACCCCGACGAAGTTGTTGCACTCGGTGCAGCGATTCAGGGTGCGGTATTAACTGGAGAAGTAAAAGATGTGTTGTTATTAGACGTTACACCACTTGGCCTAGGTATCGAAACCATGGGTAGCGTAATGACAACCATGATTCCTTCTAACACAACCATTCCTACTAAAAAAACAGAAGTATATTCTACTGCGAGTGATAACCAACCAGGTGTTCAAATCCATGTATTACAAGGTGAGCGTCCAATGGCCAATCAAAATAAGAGCTTAGGTATCTTTAACCTAGATGGTTTACCCCCAGCACCAAGAGGCGTTCCTCAAATCGAAGTAACTTTTGATATCGATGCAAATGGTATATTAAGTGTACACGCAAAAGACAAGGGTACTGGTAAAGAGCAAAAAATTAGAATTGAAGCGGGTAGTGGTTTAAGCAAGGAAGAAATTGAAAAAATGAAAGCCGAAGCAAAAGCCAACGAAGCCACTGATAAAGAAGCGCGTGAAAAAGTAGAAAAATTAAACCAGGCCGATAGCTTGATTTTCCAAACGGAAAAGCAGTTTAAAGAGTTTGGCGATAAAATTTCTGCCGATAAAAAAGAACCGATCGAAGCAGCGCTTACCAAATTAAAAGAAGCGCATAAAAATCAGGACATCCCAGCTATCGATGCTGCTATGGCCGAAATGAATACAGCTTGGACGGCGGCTTCTGAAGAAATCTACAAGGCGCAACAAGCAGCAGGTCCAGAAGCAGGTGCAGCTGGTCCAGATGCAGCGGGTGGTGCGCAACAACAAAACGACAATGTTGAAGACGCGCAGTTTGAAGAAGTGAAATAGGGTTTAATTAAGATGAATAAAAAAAATCCCCTGCGTTTTCGTAGGGGATTTTTTTATGAATAGATTTATTTAATAATGCGGTAACACCAGCGTTTTAGTTTTCCTTCAAAATCAAAACCAGTGGTGGTTTTGGTGATGTCTTTAATGCTGCTTGCTTTAATAGAGGCCTCGTCTAATATAAATTTAGTATAGTTGGTGCTAAAATATAGTCTGCCACCATCAGTAGTAGCTGCAAGCATATCATTGATTAGTTCTACGTGGTCTCTTTGGATGTCTAAAAAGTCTTTCATACGCTTACTATTACTAAACGTAGGAGGATCCATCACAATTAAATCAAAACTGTTGGGTAACAGTGTTTTTAAATACTGTTTGACATCGGCGTGTATGTAAAAATATTTGCTAGGGTCTTTTAATAAGTTAATAGCCATATTTGTTTCGGCCCAACTTAAATAAGTTTTTGATAAATCAACAGAGGTTACAGTTGCCGCTTCTCCAGCTGCAGCATACACCGAAAAGGAACCTGTGTAGCAAAATAAATTTAAAAAACGTTTGTCTTTTGCTTCACTGCGCACCATTTCTCTGGTGATGCGGTGGTCTAAAAAAAGTCCGGTAT
>Ga0209768_10001216_pt1 | contig 16713 bp, 10 predicted proteins | sample LauGreSBDMM110SD_3_FD_187564 | JGI IMG/M metagenome (GOLD analysis project Ga0209768, IMG submission 187564) | Freshwater lake microbial communities from Lake Michigan, USA - Sp13.BD.MM110.SD (SPAdes) (version 2) | ecosystem: Environmental > Aquatic > Freshwater > Lake | place: Lake Michigan... | reverse complement strand
CGCAGACGCGACAGCTCGGCGTAGAATATTCGGCAGCATGAAAGCTCCAGGAAGCGATGTGCGCGACGCGTCGACCTGACGCCATCGCGTGGTCCGATGGCCATGCACAGGGCATGGCCGACAACTCAGACCGACATCACCGGAGGAGCACGCTGGGAAGCCGTCCCGCGCCACGCCCGTCCGCAGCGCGCGACGTGTACCGTGGCCGGCGCGATGGCACGCCGCGCCGTGATCGGAGTGTACGGCACGTCGGGCGACGTACCATTCGGACCGGTCGCGACGTTGCACAGCAGACAGTCGTGGCCATGCACCAGCACGCAGCCCGGGCCGGTCTCCGACTCCATGTGCACATACGCGTCGCGCTGGTCAATCCGCCACGCATCCGCCACCGACGACACCGCCGGCCCCATGACCTGAAACCAGGCCAGCAGGAACAGGAATCGTGTGAGCCACCGGGAGCGTGAGCGTGCCATACGACTAACGTGCGGACGCGGGGAACCCGACGCAACCGCCTCTGGAACATCCGATGCCTGACGAGCAGCTTTCGCCAATGGCCCGCTCCCCCTGCTCACCACCGCGAATCGCGAAGCGACTCACGAAGCGACTCGTCCTCGCCACCCTGATCGCGGCAGCGTGCGACCATCCCACGGTGGTCCGACCAGACTTTGCGTACGATCCCACCCAACTCACCGGCGGCCAGCTCTACCGCTGGAGCACCGGCGCGCGGGTCCGGGTGTTCGTGGAGCCGATGGCCGCGGGCAGCCTGGAGCTGGCCGGCGCCGTGCAGCGCGCGGTGGTCGCCTGGAACACCGTGCCGCAGGAGCGCGAGTTCACGCTCGACGTCGTGACGAACCGTGACCTGGCCGACGTGATCGTCTACGATCGCAGCATCCCGCAGCCCGTGGTCTCCGGCTCCTGCCCGTTCAGTCCGTCGGGGGCGGCTGGCTACACGTATTTCTGTCCGCTTAATGGTCGTGCCGAACGGCTGCGACCGCTCGCCTCAACCGGGCTCACCACCGCGATCGTCATTCGCGTGGACATGACCACCACGGCCACCCAGGCCGCCCTTGATGCGCTCGTGGCGCACGAGGTGGGACACGCCGTCGGCATCGGTGGGCACAGTCCACAAACCACCGATGTGATGTACACGCGCCCCACCGTGCGCACGCCAACGGATCGGGATCGCAATACGCTGCGAAACGTGCTCGGGCGAGCGGCCGACATTACGCTCTGACGTGGCCACGCGTCATGCGCCCGTGGGGAGAATTCATGCGGGAAAAGGGAAGACTCCGCTTGAGCCAGGGCGCGTCCTCCGTCATGTTTCGGTTTCGGCTCACTGCACGACCGAAGGAAAGCCGAATTGATTGATCGCAGTTCCACATCGCTGCAGCACACTTTCGTAGGACAGGTCAAGCGCTGCACCGTGCGCGCTCGACTGCGCCTGTCCCGCCGTACGTTTTCCGTGAGGGTCGCACCATGGCGACACAGGTCACTCCGTCCGCTGCCGTTCGCCGCGAGAGCCTTGAAGGCCTCGCCTCCCAAGGGCTAACACCGAGCGGCGAAGTTCACTGGAACTTTGTCGCTCCCGAGCTCGTCGAAGCGGCCATCCGCCGCGGCGAGGGTCGGTTGGCCGAGATGGGGCCGTTCGTGGCGGTCACCTCGCCGCACACGGGCCGCTCACCGAACGACAAGTTCGTGGTGCAAGAGTCGTCGAGCGAAGCCGATGTAGACTGGGGCAAGGTCAATCAGCCGATGACGCAGGCGCATTACGAAGCGCTGAAGGAAGACGTCAAAAGCTATTTGAATACGCGCTCCGAGCTGTTCGTGCAGGACCTCTACTGCGGCGCCGATCCATCCACGCGCCTGAGCGTGCGCTACGTGCTGCCGAATGCCTGGCACGCGTCGTTCGTGCGCAACATGTTCATCCGCCCGGCGGTCGAGCATTTGGCGACATTCGCCCCCAACTTTACGGTGTATCACGCGCCCGAGTATCAGGCCGACCCGGCGAAGCACGGGACGCGCACCGGCACGTTCATCGTGCTGAACATCGCCGAGCGTACGATTCTGATCGGTGGGACGCGATACGCCGGTGAGCTCAAGAAGGCGATGTTCACCGTCATGAACTACCTGCTGCCGAAGCAGGGTGTGCTCTCGATGCACTGCTCCGCCAACATCGGCCCCGCCGGTGACACGGCGCTGTTCTTCGGCTTGTCGGGCACCGGCAAGACCACGCTCTCGGCCGACCCCACGCGTGGTCTCATCGGTGATGACGAGCATGGCTGGTCTCCCGAAGGCACGTTCAACTTCGAAGGGGGCTGCTACGCGAAGGTGATCAACCTGTCGCCCGAGAACGAGCCCGACATCTATCAGACCACGCAGATGTTCGGCACGGTCTTGGAGAACGTCGTACTCAACGAGCCGTCACGGTCGGTGGACTTCGCGAATCAGTCCATCACCGAAAACACCCGCGCGTCGTATCCGCTGCACTACATCAAGAACCACGTGCCGAGCGGCCGCGGTGGACACCCAAAGAACGTGGTGTTCCTCACCGCCGACGCGTTTGGCGTACTGCCGCCGATCGCGAAGCTGACGCCCGAACAGGCCATGTACTACTTCCTGTCGGGCTACACGGCCAAGGTGGCCGGCACCGAGCGCGGTGTCACCGAACCGCAGGCCACCTTCTCGGCCTGCTTCGGCGCGGTATTCCTGGTGTGGCACCCCACCAAGTACGCCGAGATGCTGGGTGAACTGCTGCACACGCACGGCTCGCAGGTGTGGCTGGTGAACACCGGGTGGAGCGGCGGCGCGTACGGCGTGGGCTCGCGTATGAAGTTGAGCTACACGCGCGCGATGGTGCGTGCCGCGCTCGACGGCTCGCTGTCCAACGCGAGCTTCGCCGCTGATCCGATCTTCGGGCTGCAGCTGCCCAACGCTGTGGTGGGCGTGCCGAGCGACGTGCTCGACCCGCGCCGGACGTGGGTCGATGGCGCCGCCTACGATGCGCAGGCGAGCAAACTGGCAGGCATGTTCCGCGACAACATCACGAAGTTCGGCGCGGCGGTGTCGCCGGCGATTCTGGGCGCGGGTCCGAAGGGCTGAGGCTCGGCGTTCACAATATCCGCTGAATGGCAAACCGCCCCGGAGCACTTGGCTCCGGGGCGGTTTTGTTTTACGAACTGCTGAACCGCGACGTCACTCCTTCCGCATCACCTTTTCCACGATGATCTGTCGGCCATCGCGCGCCCCGAGAAAAATCGCGCCGTTGGGGCCGAAGCCGATCAGCTGACGACCAGCGGGGAGCTTCACGCGTTCAATCATCTTGCCGGCTGGGCTGATGATGTCGTACACGAGCGGCGGCTGGTTCATCATGGCCGCCATCATGCCCATCGCGGCGGCCGGCATGGCGCCACGCGTGGTGTCACCAGCGGCACGCGGAGCACTCGCGGCCCCTGCCGCACCAGCACCACGGGCACCAGCAGCGGCTCCGGGAGCACCCGGTGCGCCACCAGGGCCTCCACGACCACCCATGCCACCGCCACCGCCAGCCATGAACTGTGTAGCGAGTTGCGCCGAAAGATTCGACGTGGCGGGCAGCACCCATAGGTTGCCATCAAAGTCAGCCAGCGTGGTGCCGGCGCGGATGGGCGGGTAGTAGTCGGGCAGTTTTTCGGCCGCGACGGGTTCGAAGGACATGCGGAATCCGCCGCCACCGGTGCCGCCGCCGGCGCGTTCCGTGGCGGCCTTGGCGAGCGTCTGCAGCGAATCGACCAGCTTCGTCTTGTCGTCGTCGGTGATGCGCTTCCAATCGAACGGCAGCTTGTCCGACGCCACATGTGTTCCATCGGGACGGTAGTAGTCCACATGGAAGTCGAGCACGCGCATGATCGCCACCGTGCCGTCGTTCAGCAGTGCCCAGTCGTCGGCCTGCGGCAGCGGATTGATCTTGATCGAGATCTTGGTGCTGCCGTCTTCGCCACGCGTCATCTGCGTTTCGTTTTTCGGCACCTTCACGTACGCGACGGTGTCGGCCTTCCGCGTATCGAAGTCGACGCGCACGATCGGTACGGAATCGGGCTGGCTGGCCGGGTTGAAGCCGCGACCGCCGGGGCCACCGAACGGCTGACCGCCGCCCTGAGCACCACCACGGGCCTGCTCGTCACCGGCCGGACGCGCCGGCTGGGCGGCGCCGCGACCCTGCTGGGTATTGCCACCCTGCCCGCCCGGCTGCCCACCACGACCGCCGCCACCGCCACGATCGTTGCCACCGCCACGATCGTTGCCGCTGCCAAACATCATCGCCATGCCACCGGGAGCACCGCCGGCACTGCCCTGGCGATAGTAGAGTCGACCCTTCTGATCGAAGGCGTGCGAGCCGAGGTTCATGTTGGACAACGTGTTCACATCGTTCGTACGCGGTGACGCCATCACGCGCACCGTCTTGCCGTCCTTATTGAGCACCACCATCGATAACGTGGCCGGATCGACCACGATCGAGGAATCGCCGAGGTACGGGATCAATCCGATGGGACGCTGACCGTACGGCATCAGCGCGCCCGGTGCGGAGTCGGCCACCACCAGCACGTTTTGCAACGTGGCGTCGAAACGCAGCAGCTGCCGACGCTGCACGTCATTGATGAAGATCGATCCATCGGGGAGCGCGCGCAGCATGTTCGCGCCGCCGATCGGGCGCGTGGCCTTGGCCAACGGCGCCGTGACGTCACGAACGGGCACCGTCGCGGTGGACGGCGTCTCCGGCGAAAGCTGCGCCGACGCGGTCGATGCGGTGGCGGCCAGGATCGACACGCCAACCATCGTCCACGCCGCGGACTTCGTACGCGACATGCTCATGCGAGTACCACTCTGTAGTCGAGAGAAATTTCGGTTCGTCAGGTTGGCCATGATCAGTTGCCTCCTCGGCCACCACCACCACCACCACCACGACCCATGCCACCCATGCCGCCACCGAACTGATTCCCGCCCGCCGTTCCCGACCGCAAGCCCTGAAGGGTGCGCTTGTCGAGGAAGCCAACCAAAGACGCCGGGAGGATCCGGATCTGCGCCGGCGTCAACAGGCTCTTAATGCCCGGGCCGAACTTGATGAGCATGTCGACCGTCTGTTCACGGGCATCCCTGTAGCGGCCATACGCGTCGTCGTGACTGTACTTATCGGGCAGCTGGGACAGGAACGTGGTGACCGGATTCCAGATGCTGTCGGACCGGAGCACGAAGTAGCGGTTGAGCGTCGCCAAGCTGTCCGCCTGCTTCCGCGTGAGCTTGAGCGTGTCCGACTGCTGCAGCAGTTGCTGCATCGGGTTGATGATGCCGGAGGTCGCGGTGCCACGAAGCTGTTGTAGCGACGGCTTGTTGCCGGCGCGCGAGCGACCACGGTCGAGCTGTTGCAACAGCTGCTGCTGTTCGCGTGTCGGGCCCACGTCGATGCTCATCGTCATGGTGATCGACATCGGGGTGGAACGGAGCGTGGTCTGCGCCGGACGGGTGGAGCCGAAGCGCTCGTTCACTTCATACTTGAAACTGTTCGAGGCGACATCGAAACCGCGCACGAAGAGCAGCTGGCCGCTCGGACTCGGATTGGCACCCCATCCCTTCAGTCCCGCTTCGCCGTTGATCAGGCGATCGAGACCGTTGAGCGGATTGGCGATTTGTAGATTCAGGTTCGCGCGCTGCGGCAATCCGATCTTGAGCGAGTTGAACGAGACGTTCAGGTTGCCCTGCATCGTCCACGGGCTCGTGCAGGAATTGCGGGCCGCAAACTGGCCGAGCTGTCCGCGCAGGCAGGACACGGCTTCCCGCGTGCCGGTCGCGAGCAGGTTCTGGAGGCCGGCCTTGAGCGCCAGATCGGTGACCGTAGCCGGATCGTAGATGAACGCGCGGTCGTTGCCGTAGCTGTCGCCGTTCACGTCCTGATTGATCGTGGGCGTGTAGTTGATGCCCGAGCGGAAGTTGCCGTTCCACGAGATGCGCACCGCATCCCAGGCGTTGTAGCTCAATGAATACTGGATCTGATGCCGCGAGAAGAACGCGCTCTTCGACCATTCCGTACCACTCGGTGAGCCGACCGTGCTACTGAAGCCCAGGTACTGTTCACGCACGTCGGCCAGCACGTACGCCAAGCTCCAGTTGTAGTGCGAGTTGAACACCGCCGGGCGCAAGCTCATGTTGATCTGCTTGCTTTCCGACTCGAGCGTAGACGTCTGCCCGGTCACGCGACCGAACGCGTCGGCGACGCGCGACTGACGCCACGCCACCTGACCGGTGGTCGGCACGATCGCGGCGGGGGTGACATAGACGGGTCGCCCAAGTTCGTTGGCCAGCGTGAACCGCTGGATGCCTGGGAAGTTGAGATCGACGCCGCCCTGCTGGCGTTGATTGCGCGAGAAGGTGCCGTCGACCGAGAACATGAAGCGATTCTTGAGGACAGCGCCGGCCCACTGCAAGTTGCCGCGAATGGAACGCTGGGCCAGGTAGTCGGGGACGAACAGCGTGATGTTGGGCGAGCTGTTGGCGAAGACCGTACCGCTGGTGCCGTCGGCGCAGGTCCGTGGGATGTTCGCTTCGCTCACCGAATACGATGACCAATTCGGTCGCGGCGTGGCCGGACCAAAACAGGTGAGCTGCTGCAGCGCCGAGGGCAGACCCGTGTTGTCGATGGCGTTCGAGATGAGCTGGACGCCGGGGGTGTTCTGAAAGACGCCGACGCCGCCACGGATAACCGCGCGCGGCGCGCGAATCATGCCCGGGAGTAGCGCCATTTGATCGGCCTGTCCCACCGTCCACGAGAATCCGACGCGCGGACTCACGTAGAGGCGATTCGGCGTCTCGGCGTTGTCCAAGCCGAACGCCGACAACACGGCGGGATTCGTCTGCGGTCCCTTCGAGAAATGATTGCCGTCGACGCGGACGCCGTACTGCACCTGCAGATTGTTGGTCGGGCGCCAGGCATCGCCCAGCGACATGGCGCCGACGAGCTGGCCGCCGGTGCGCGTGCGCGGTGACAACGTACGGGTAAACGAGGCTGGCGTGTTCGACTGCAGGTCGACGAGCGAGTTGTAGCTGAACGACCCGTATTGATTAAACGCCACGTTCTGCGAGAAGTCGTCGCGGCGCAGCTCACTGGTGAGCTTCACGCGATGACGGTTGTCGTTGGAGAACCACGACATCGTATTGTTAGCCGCCAACGACGCGTTGGTCGACGCCGTGTTCAGGCTGGGCGAACCACCGAACAGCAAGCTACTGACCGCCGCGGACCCATCGACCAGCTGCGAGTTCACGCGCACCGTACCAGCCGGAAGAATCGCAAACGGATCGGACGCGTTGCGGCTCACATTGTAGCCGATCGTGCTTTCGGTGAAGATCCCTTGGAAGCCGAGCATGCCGCTGTGACGCGCCTGCAGGGCGCCGCCGTAGCTGTCGCGCGTGCCGTCACGCGTGGGCGTGAACAGACTCGCCGCGCCGCCACCGAACCCGCCAAACCCGCCACCACCGCCGCCCACCGGTGCCGTGCCCGAGTAGTTGCCCGACAGCGTGATCGCGAACGTGTTACCACGATTGGAATTGGCCTGAACGTAGTCGAAGCTGTTAAGAAACGTGGCACGATTCACGATGCGCTGCGGCGAGTAGCCGCCCACGGTGATCGGCACATTGCTGGCGCCAAGAATGTTGAGCAGACGGGCGACGGAATCCGCGGCCACGCCAGCCGTCTCGAAGCCGAGCGAGCTTTCGCTCAACAGCGTCTGCAAGTCCTGCAAGCGCCGGTCATACTGGAACGACGAGCTGAAGAAAGCGCGGTCGGCCTTGATCGGTCCCGACGCCGAGCCCCCCAACGACATGTTCGTGTACTGCTGGCCCGTGGCGAGCCCGGTCTGGTCGAGCCACTGCATCTGCGGCGTAATCAGGTTGCCGCTGAGGGTGCGCCGGATGAAGTTCGAGCCGGAGCGCGTACGCACCTGCAACTGCCCACCGGAAAATCCCCCCCGCGACACGTCGTAGGATGACGTGGCGAGTGAGGTAGAAACGCTGGCATCGCGCGGCAGGGTGGCATCGCCGAAGTTGAGGCCGTTGAGCTGGGTATTGTTCTGGTCGCCGCCCAAGCCGAACACGGAGAACGCGTCGGCAGCACCGTCCGCGCCGAGCAACAGCTGGACACCTGGGATGGCCGAGGCCATCGCAGCCAAGTCGCCCATCTGATCGGCAGTGAGGAATCCGGCCGCGGCATCGTCAACCGCCCGCTCGGTGCCAGAGACATCAGACACCGTATCGGAACGCGAGGCACCGGCCCGCTCCGTGACCTGCACGGCGTCGAGCGTGATGGTGGCCGGCGCCATGCGGGCGTCGGCAATCAGGATTTCCTGATCGGCCGTGCGCTTCACCTGATAGCGACGCGGGCCCAAGCCGACCGCCGAGAAGGTCACCCAGTAGTCGCCTTCCCCGCCGGGGAAGGAGATGGTGTAGCGACCGTTCTTGTCGGTGCGAGACGAGCGGCTGACGTTGCCGCTGAGCGTCGTCGCCGTGACGAGCACATTGGGAATCGCCTGCGCGTCCGTACCGAGGACGCGCCCGCGGATGATATCGACTGCCTGCGCGGCCAACGGCAGACTGCACGCGAGGAGCAGTCCGAGGGCGCCGAGGAGCCGTCTGAGAAAAACAGAGGAGTGGGTCACGCTAAGGTAGACGGGGAAACCGCACCCGCGTTAAGAGCGGATTGTGACGTCTTTTAGAGGGAAATCCGACGTCGGACGGCCTATGCCCATTACACCGGGCGTAGTGATTTCGTTGGAACGTCGGTTTGCCCCGGATTGCCCCGGATTGCCCCGGATTGCCCCGGATTGCCCCGGATTGACGCCGCTGATGCCCCGCTGACGACTCCGCCTCATATTGTTTGGATATGGAGATTCTTCGCGATCCACTCTGGAACAACATCCGCCTCGATCCGCTCGCGCTGGCGCTCCTCGAAACGCCTGTCGTCCAGCGGCTGCGCTATGTACGCCAACTGGGTCTCGCGTTCCTGGTGTATCCGGGCGCGACGCATTCCAGATTCGAGCATGCGCTTGGGGCCTGGCACCTCGCCGGGGTCGCCCTGCGCCTGCTCGAAGAACGGGGAGCCCTCGAGGGCATCGATGCGCGTGCCCAGCAGATCGTGCGGGCGGCCGCCCTGCTGCACGACGTGGGGCACTATCCGTTCTCGCACGCCCTCGAGGAGATCGGCGTCACCGACCACGAACAGGTGGCGCATCCGCTGATCACCTCCGGACCGGTGGCCCGGGTGCTCCGCGACGCCCTCGGCGACTCCGCCCCCGAGGAGGTGTTCGCGCTGATCACCGGTCGCAGCACCGATGCCTTGCAGGGACTCATCTCGGGGTCGCTCGATCTCGACAAGATCGAGTATCTAAAACGCGACGCGACCATGTGCGGTGTGCCCTACGGTGAAATCGACGTGGATCGCCTGCTCAACTCCCTCGTGATCGTGCAGACGCCCGACCGCACCACGCGCATGATCGGCGTGCACGAAAAGGGGCTCTCGGCGCTCGAATCTTTGCTGTTCGCGAAGTACCAGATGTATCGCAACGTGTATTGGCATCACGCCGTGCGCAGTGCGACCGCGATGTACAAGCGACTGGTCGCGGTCGCCCTCGACTCCGGTCATGTGGCAGCAGACACGGTCGCGCAATTCACCGACGAAGGGCTGCTGGTGCATCTCGACGTGCCCTCGCTGCCGGCCGAAGCGCGCGCGATGCTGGACGGCCTGCGCTTCCGTCGGCTGCACAAGCGGGCGTACGAGTGCCCCGCCGCCACGCTGGGCGAGGACGTGGGCGAATGGATCGCCAGCGATTTCCATCTCACGCGTCGCGTCGAAAATGCCTTCGCCCATGAGCTCGGACTTCCGGCGGGCGCGCTCCTGCTCGATTATCCCGCCAAGACGCAGATGCTGGGGCTCGACATTCCGATGCAGCGTCGCGATGGCCGCGTCGAGCAGCTCACCGCCGCGGGATGGGAGGGCGCGATCAACCTGCCCCGACTCAGCGACGAACTCTATCGCAGCGCCCGTCGACTCCGGGTGTTCACGACCGATCGGGCGCCAGTTCCCGAAGGGCGCGTCCTGTCAGCCCTGCGCGAAGATTCCGAGGTGGTGCGGGCCCGCCTCGACGCCGGGACCGCGCTCCTCGGCTAGCGCTGGCCGCGCGAGCAGCGCGGCGATCCGGCCTTCGCCGCTTCCAGCATCTCCACCGCTTCGGTGGTGATCGCCACGCCGCGATTGGCCGCGTAGAAGCGGCGGATGCCGGCATGCAGTGAATCGCTGCTGACCGTGCCGCGAACACCGTGCGCCCAGTCCCGGATCTCGCGCGGCAGCTCCACGATGCACCCCACGTCGTTCCCCTTGCTGTCCAGCAGCACGACGGTGGGCGTGGCGGTGCGACCGTCGAGCGAACGGTGCGTGTCCTGCACCGGCCGTCCGTTCACTGGCAGCACAACACGGAGGTCGAGCCCGGGGACCAACTCCGACAGTTTCGCCAAATAGGGCACGTTGTTCATCGAGTCGCCGCAGGCGTCGATGGCGACCACCAGCAGATGCCAGGTGCCACCGACCGCTTTGGCGCGGGCAACGAGCGCGTCATCCACCCGCGCGCTGTCGGCCATCTTGAGCCACCCCTCACGGCGCGCTTTGGCGGCGGCAAGGAAGTCGGGGAAGCTCTGCCCACTGCTGAACAGCGCGAGCAGGGTGCTGTCCGCCGCCACCGCGCAGCCCGCACTCTTGGAGGCGGCGGCGCGCGCCGGGGTCGATGCCAAGGCCACAAGGGCCGCCGAGAGGCCAGCGATAACGCCGGCGCGAAGACGCGAATGGCACATGATGGGCGGTCGGGTCAGCGGGAGTCAGGAGACGGGGGCTTCGTGCGCCCGTGCGCGTCGGCCATTTTGCGCCCGATACCACGGTAAAAGGCGGCATCCAGCGGCTTGTCGTCGGCTTCGAGCGCCACGGCGCATCGTTCGAGCGCATAGAGAAGATTGCCAAGGTAGAGCTCGGCAATCTCCCCGACCGACTCGTCAGGCATGCGAAACGGCAGCCTGCTCGCCTGTCGTGCCGGTACCGCCGGTGCCGTGAACCTGGAGCACCTGGACGACGATGGCCGTGATATTGTCGAGTCCACCGCGGCGATTCGCTTCGGTGATCATCGCGTCGACCATGCGACCGGGCGTCTGCTTGGACTCGAGAATCGTCTTGAGCTGCGGATCCTCGACCATGCCGGTGAGACCGTCAGATGCCAACAAATAGAGATCGCCATGCTGGATCTCCCCGTGCAGCACATCGGCTTCGACCGCCGCGTTGGCGCCAACGCAACGGGTAATCACGTTGCTGTAGGGGTGATGACGCGCCTGTTCCGGGGTGAGAAACCCGGCGTCGACCTGCTCCTGAACATAGGAGTGGTCCTTGGTGAGTTGGCGCAGGGTGCCGTCACGGAGGAGATAGATGCGCGAATCACCGATGTGGCCGATGATCCACCGTCCTTGTCCGATCACGATGCAGGAGGCGGTCGTGCCCATCCCCTGCTTCTCAGCTTCCTGGATGGTGCGCTCGTGGATGGCCCGATTGGCGGCCATGAGCGCGTCACCCATGCGAGCGAGCGGCAGGTTGCCGGTCAGGTCACGGACGTCAGTGAGGTCGCGCGCAACGATCTGCACCGCCATCTCACTGGCCACTTCGCCTGCGGCGTGACCGCCCATGCCATCCGCAACGATGAAGAGCCCTCGCTCCTGATCGGCGTCCGCATAAAGGCTGTCTTCATTGCCTGCCCTGATGCGCCCGACATCTGTGCCGGCGGCGACGGATAGCTGCACGTAGATAGGAAGAGGTCTAACCGAAAATGACGAATGCGACGTGGAGCAGAGAAGCGAAGCTACGCGGGAGTCGCGTCGGTTGGCAAGCGCGTCGCCGAGCTCGTCGCCAGATCCGCCTCCACGACCGAGGGCGACGCCACGGGCGGGAAGGCCTGCCCCGTCTCCGAGTCGAGGGCGTCCCGCTCACCGACCTGCAGGCGAAAGAGCCGATCGTACAGCCCCTGCCGGGCCAACAGCTCGCGATGCGTGCCCCGCTCGACGACTTCGCCGTGATGGAGCACGAGGATTTCGTCGGCGTCGACAATCGTGCTGAGCCGGTGGGCAATGGCGATCGTGGTGCGGCCGCGCATGAGCTCCGAGACCGCCCGCTGGATCTCCGCCTCGATGTGCGAGTCGACGGCGCTGGTGGCCTCGTCGAGGATCAGCAGGGCCGGATCGGCGGCCACGGCACGGGCAAAGGCCAACAGTTGCCGCTCGCCGACGCTCACCCCGCCCCCGCGTTCGGCCAGCTCGTGGTGCCAGCCACCGGGGAGCCGCTGGATGACCCGATCGGCGCCCACCCGCGCCGCCGACGCGGCGAGCGTCTCGTCATCGATGTCGGCGTCGAGCCGGAGGTTGCCGGCCACGTCGCCCGCGAAGAGAAAGATGTCTTGCTGGACGTACCCGATGACCGAGCGGAGCACATCCACCGGGAGTTCTCGGATATCGACGCCATTTACCAGAATGCGACCGCGCTGCGGCTCGTAGAAACGGAGCAACAGGTTCACGATGGTGGTCTTGCCCGCACCCGTGTGCCCCACGAGCGCGATCTCCTGGCCGGGCGCCACGCAAAAGCTGACGCCCTTAAGCACCCACCGGCCCCCGCCCTCGGGGTCGCCAGCCGCCGCCGGCCGCCGCGCCGACGACGCCCGCGGGGACGTTGGCGCATGATCCTCGGCGACCCCCTGCTCCCGGCCGTAGGCGAACCACACGTCCTCAAAGACCACGGTCACGCCGGCCGCCCGCAGGGCGCCGACCCGGGCGTCACGGTCGGGCGTGGCGGCGACGCCCGCTGCCACGGGCGTATCGAGGAGGCCGAAAATGCGCTCCGAGGCGGCCATAGCACCCTGCAGGATGTTGTACTTCTCGGAGAGATCCTGCAGCGGCTGAAAGAAGCGACGGACCAGCTGCAGGAAGGCGGCCACCGTGCCGACCGTGATCGCGCTGCTCCCCACCCGGAAGCCGGCGGTCACAAGCAGACTGGCCAAGGCGAAGGTGGTAAGGAACTCGATGACCGGGAAATACAGGGCGTACACCCTGATCGAGGTGACGTGGGCATCGAGATGCGACTGATTGAGGGTATCGAAGCGACCGACCTCGTGCGCCTCCCGCCCGAACAGCTGTACGATGCGCATGCCGCCGATGCGCTCACCAACGAAGGCGTTCAGGCGCGCCAGGCGCGTGCGAATATCCCGATAAGCGGTGCGCACCGCATTCTGAAACAGCCGCGACGCGATCAGGACCAGCGGAATGACCACGAAGGCGGCCATGGCCAGCTGCCAGTCGACGGCGAGCATCACCACGCCGATGGCGAGCAACGTGAAGAGATCGCCCACCCCAGCCACCACACCGGAGGTGAACAGCTCGTTGAGCGCCTCGACGTCGCTGGTCACCCGGGTGACCAATCGCCCCACCGGGTTGCGGTCGAAGTAGGAGACCGGGAGGCGCTGCAACCGTTCGAACAGTTCCCGGCGCAGATCGCGCATCACCCGCTGCCCAAGCAGTGACGTGGTCATCGTTTCGCCAAAGGCGGCCCCGAACTGGGCCACCAGCAGCGCGGCGTACATAAGCGCCACCTGCACCACCAGCCCCACGTCCCGGGACGGCAACGCCCGGTCGATGACCCAGCGCGTGAGCAGCGGTCCCACCAACTGCATTCCGGACTGGATCACAATGCAGGCCAGTGCCGCCACCACCAGCGGACGATACGGGCGCACGTAGGCCAACAGTCGCCGCACCAGGCGCGCGTCGTACGCTTTGCCGAGCGCGTCGTCGTCGGTGGTGGTCGTGGTCTGTGCGGTTGCGGGCATGAGATGCGGAATCTAGCGGGCCGCCCCGATAGTTTTCACCGGATGAAGGATCGCATTCGTATTCGTGGCGCCCGTCAGCACAACCTGAAGGGCTTCGACCTCGACATTCCGCGTCGGGCCATTACGGTCGTGACGGGCGTGTCGGGCTCGGGGAAATCATCGCTCGCCTTCGACACGATTTACGCCGAAGGCCAGCGGCGCTACGTGGAGTCGCTGTCGGCGTATGCGCGACAGTTTTTGGAGCGCATGGAGAAGCCGGCCGTCGACTCCATCGAGGGACTCTCTCCGGCGGTCGCGATCGAGCAGAAGAACCCCACCCGGACGTCGCGTTCCACCGTGGGCACCGCGACCGAGATCTACGACTATTTGCGACTCCTGTGGGCGCGCGTGGGGCGCAGCTATTGCCGGGTGTGTGGGCGCGAGCTGCGTCCCGACACGGTGCAAACCGTCACCGATGCCGTGATGGCGCTGCCTGAGGGCACGCGCTTCATGGTGGCCTGTCCGCTGATTCGCTCCAGGGAAGTCACGCACGCCGTGATCGTCGAAAATCTGCGGGCGCGCGGGCTGGTGCGCGTCGCCCTCGGCGATCGTATCGTGCACTTGGACGACGTGGACGCCGAAGGGATTGATCTCGCGGCCGCCGGCGACGTGCAGATCGTGATCGACCGGTTACGCGTGGAGCCGTCGGCCCATGGGCGCATCGCCGATGCGGTGCAGACCTCGTTCACGGAAGGCGACGGCGATACGGTGCTGCTGTTCCCAGAGCCGGTGCTCCCCCCCGAGGCGTTACGCGCGAGCACCGGCAACACGCCCGTGACGCGCTTGGCGTTTACCGAGCGATTCGAGTGCCCCAACGACGGCACGCGCGCGCCCATGCCCACGCCACAGCTGTTCTCGTTCAACAACCCGCGCGGCGCCTGCCCCACCTGCAATGGGTTCGGTGCCACGCTCGATTATGACGAGGCGCTGATCGTGCCGAACCCGGAGCGCTCGGTGCGCGATGGCGCGATCGATCCGTGGACGGCCCCGCGCTACGAGAAGCAGCGCCGTACGGTAGTGGAATTCGCGCGCTCACTCGGCGTGTCCCCCGATGCGGCGTGGAAGACCTTGCCGGTGAAAGCGCGTGAACAGCTCCTGCGCTCGAAGTCGCGCGCCTACACCGGCATCTTTCCCTTTCTCGAGGCGCTCGAAGAGAAGCGCTATAAGCAGTACATCCGCATCTTCTTGCGAAAGTATCAGAGTGCGCGCACCTGCCGCGATTGCGGCGGCAGCAAACTGCAGCCCGACGCGATGGCGGTGCGCATTCAGGATCGCACCATCGCCGATGTCACGCAGATGCCGGTGCGCGATCTGCACAGCTGGCTCGATACGCTGGCACTGTCGCCGACTGAAACACAAATCGCCGAGGCGGTGCTACGCGAAGCGCGAAGCCGCACGCGCTTTTTGTCGGATGTGGGGCTCACGTATCTCACCCTCGATCGCGCCACGCGCACGTTATCGGGCGGTGAAGCACAGCGCATTACGTTGTCGAATGCCTTGGGCGCGGCGCTGGTTGATGCCACGTACGTACTGGATGAACCCAGCATCGGATTGCATCCACGCGATCTCGATAAGCTGCTGGCGCTGCTGATGCGTCTTCGTGATCATGGCAACACCGTGATCATGGTGGAGCACGATCTCGAAGCGATGCGCATCGCCGACTACATGGTGGAGCTGGGTCCGCACGCCGGAGAGCGTGGCGGTGAGGTGGTGTTCGCCGGACCCATCGCCGAGATCACCAATAGCCCGCTCACCGGGCAGTATCTCACGGGCGCGCGCACGATTCCGCTGCCGGCCAAGCGACGGGCGGTGGGGCCGCGCTGGCTCGACCTCACGGGCGCCAGCGCGAATAACGTGAACCACGTGGACGTACGCTTTCCGCTTGGCGCCATGACGGTGGTGACCGGCGTGTCGGGATCGGGCAAGAGCACGCTGGTGCATGACATTCTCTTCCACGCGGTCGAGGCCCGGCTGCACGGGGAGCATTCGGCCAAGGAGCATTTGGGCGAGACCGTGGGCACCTTCACGTCGTTGTCGGGTGTGGAGTTTCTCGACGACGTGGTGCTGGTGGACCAGAGCCCGATCGGCAAGTCACCGCGATCGAACCCCGTGACGTACGTGAAAGCGTACGACGAGATCCGGAAGCTGTTTGCCGAGATGCCGCTGTCGAAAACGCGGGGCTACGGGCCCGGGCATTTCTCGTTTAACGTGGCCGGTGGCCGTTGCGAGCAGTGTGAAGGTGCGGGGGCGATCGAAGTCGAGATGGTGTTCATGGCCGACGTGTTCGTGCCGTGCGACGGGTGCGGCGGCAAGCGCTTCAAGCCCGATGTGCTCGAGGTGCGGGTTCGTGGCAAAAACATCGCCGACGTGCTCGTGCTCACGGTGGACGAGGCGATCAAGTTCTTCCCGCGCGAGGACAAGCTGGCGCAGGCGCTGTGGCACGTGCAGCAGGTGGGGTTGGGGTACCTGCGCCTGGGGCAGCCGGCAACCACGCTTTCGGGTGGCGAGGCCCAGCGTTTAAAGATCGCCCGTGAGCTGGCCCTGACGGCCCGTGGCGGCGCCCGGAAGCTGTATGTGCTGGACGAGCCCACCACCGGTCTGCACCTCGAGGACATCCGCAAGCTGGCGCAGGTGTTCGAGCGGCTGCTGGACCAAGGGCACACGCTGGTGCTGATCGAACACAACCTCGACGTGATCAAGCTGGCCGATTGGATCGTAGATATGGGCCCCGACGGCGGCGACGGCGGCGGGCACC
>Ga0209768_10001215_pt1 | contig 16724 bp, 13 predicted proteins | sample LauGreSBDMM110SD_3_FD_187564 | JGI IMG/M metagenome (GOLD analysis project Ga0209768, IMG submission 187564) | Freshwater lake microbial communities from Lake Michigan, USA - Sp13.BD.MM110.SD (SPAdes) (version 2) | ecosystem: Environmental > Aquatic > Freshwater > Lake | place: Lake Michigan... | reverse complement strand
TCAAGCCCAGCGAGTGCCTGTACCTGTACTCGGGCGCTGCTAACTTTGCCGCGTCTGAATCAACGCTGGCGCTGCGCCGCTCGCTGGGCGTCAACTTCACGGTGCAGGGGCGCGACGACATCGCCCGCTTAGAGCCGGGACTGGCCCCAATTTTTGACCGGGGTTTGCTCTACCAGGGCTCTTGGTTTCTATCCAGCCCGGCCGACTTCCTGCGCGCGTTAACCACCTCGCTGGTGGCGAGCGGTATGCAGATGTCCAGCAGCGCGGTCACCGGACTGCGACCACAAGTCGGCGCGGTGCACGTCAGCACCGACGCTGGCCCGACCGGCCACGACTGGGTTGTAGTGTGCGCCGGCGCCCACTCCAAACCGCTGGCGCGCCAGTGTGGCGACGAGGTCCCGCTGGAGGTCGAGCGTGGCTACCACATCATGTACCCTGGCGCCTCTGGCCTTATCTCGCGTCCTATCGGCTGGGCCGAGCGCGGGTTTTACATGACGCCCATGGCGCAGGGCCTGCGAGTGGCAGGAACCGTTGAGTTGGCGGGCATGAAGCCCCAGCGCCACCAGGGCCTGTTGGATTTATTGCATTTCTCGTCCAAACGCGCCGTGCCCGGGTTAGGCGCGCCAAGTGAGCCCTGGCTGGGCTTGCGGCCCACGCTGCCCGACGGTTTACCGGTGCTGGGGCGTTCGCGCGATTCAGCTAGGGTGATTTATGCCTTTGGTCATCAACACATTGGGGTAACGCTGGGGGGTATCAGTGGCGCCCTGGTGGCTGACCTGGTTGCTGGGCGTACGCCAGCTTTGGACTTGGCACCGTTCGCCGCCAGCCGCTTTGCAGCAAGTTGAGCCCCTCAAATGAACCTAACGAATGGATCCAACATACATGGCAACTACAAAAAAAAATACAGCACTTGAGCATCCTGCGGTAGCGGCGGTGCGAAGCTCAAATGCCACCAAGGTCAAGGTGGCGGTGAGCGACATTGACGGGGTGTTGCGCGGCAAGTACCTGCACCGCGACAAATTTCTCGGAGCGGCCGAGCCCTATCCTGGTGGTGGCTTCGGCTTTTGCGACGTGGTGTTGGGATGGGACATGATGGACAACACCTACGACAACACCACCGCCACGGGCTGGCAACACGGTTTCCCGGACGCATTAGCGCGGCTTGACCTCGACACCGCGCGCCACGTGCCGTGGGACGACGGCGTACCCTTCTTTTTGGGGGAATTTGTCAATAAGGACGGTACAGCGCACGCCCAGTGTCCGCGCCAAGCCCTGAAACGGGTGCTCAAGCGTGCCGAAAAAATGGGCTTCCAGGTCATGACTGGTATGGAGTTCGAGTGGTTCAACTTTGCCGAGACATCGCAAAGCTGGGCTGCCAAAAAAGGTGTGGCCCCTGAGGTGCTGACACCGGGCATGTTTGGCTACTCTCTGCTGCGCATGAACCAGAACAGGTCGTTCTTCAACGCCCTGATGGACGAGATGCTGGCTTTTGGCGTGCCGGTGGAGGGTCTGCACACCGAGACTGGTCCGGGTGTATTTGAAGCGGCCATTGGCTTTAGTGAGGCTTTGGCGCAGGCCGACCGCGCGCTGTTGTTCAAAACCGGAACCAAGGAAATTGCAGCTCGCTTTGGCATCATGCCCAGCTTTATGGCCAAGCCGCACCAGAACTTGCCCGGTTGCAGCGGCCACATCCACCAGAGTCTTTCGGACGGCAAGACCAACCTGTTTTTTGATGCAAATAACCCGCGCAAGATGAGCAAGTTGTTCGAGAGCTACCTTGCCGGCCAAGTGGCCTGCATGATGGACTTTGCGCCCATGATCTGGCCCACCATCAACAGCTACAAGCGCCTGGTCGACGGCTTCTGGGCTCCGGTCAAGCCGACTTGGGGCATCGACAACCGAACCGCCAGTTTTCGGGTCATTGCCGGCAGCCCCAAGGCCACCCGGCTGGAAACCCGTTGCCCCGGTGCTGACGTCAACCCCTATCTGGCGATGGCGGCGGTGATTGCCGCCGGACTGGACGGCGTAGAGAAGGGTCTGAGACTGACCGCGCCGCCCATCACCGGCACCAATGTCGGTGCTGAACACATCCCGCGCGCACCGCGCACCCTAATTGAAACCACCCGCAACTTCCAGAAGTCCGCGATCGCCCGCGACTGGCTGGGCGACGGTTTTGTTGACCACTTTGCCGCCACCCGTGACTGGGAGTGGCGACAATGGCTAGACGCCGTGACCGACTGGGAAATGAAACGTTACTTCGAGATCATCTGACACCATGAACATTACCAACTTCTCCTTTCCCACCCCTATTCGTTTCGGCGCCGGTGCGCGCAAACTGGTGGCCGCCCATTTGCTTGAGGTCGGCTGCAAACGCCCGCTGATCGTGACCGACCGGGCGCTGGGCGCGCTGCCGGTGCTGGCCGAGTTCCAAACCCACCTGGGAGGGCTCGACGTGGCGGTGTTTGCCGGCGTGTTCGGTAACCCGACCTGCAGCCAGGTGATGGACGGCGCAGCCGCATACAAGGCGCATGACGCCGATTGCGTGATCGGCTTTGGCGGCGGCGCTGCACTGGACGTGGCCAAGGTGGTCGGCATCGTGGCAACCCACCCGGGCGACATCCTGGAGTACGTGTGGGACCATCCACAGGTACGACCGATCGTGCACGCGTTACCCTATTTTGTGGCGCTACCCACCACCTCGGGCACTGGCTCAGAAGTGGGTCGCTCTAGCGTGGTGAGTGAGAACGATACCCACCTCAAGCGTGTGGTGTTCAGTCCGAAAATCCTAGCCAAGGTGGTGTTTGCCGACCCGGAGCTTACCTTTGGCCTGCCGACTGCAGTGACCGCTGCCACCGGAATGGACGCTCTGACGCACAACATCGAGAGCTACCTGTCTCCGGCCTACCACCCGCTATGCGACGGCATCGCGCTCGAAGGCACGCGCATTGCCGCCGCCGCCCTTTTGACATCGGTCCAGCAGCCCACCAACCTACAGGCGCGCAGCGACATGATGATGGCCTCGATGATGGGTGCGATTGCTTTTCAAAAGGACCTGGGCGCGGTCCACTCCTGCGCACACGCGCTGGGCGCAGTGTGTGATCTTCACCACGGCCTAGCCAATGCACTGATGATTGACACCGTGCTGGCCTGGAACCTGAGCGCGGTACCGGCCAAATTTGACGAACTTGCCCATGTCTGCGGGGTGTCCGGCGGTGGCGCCGCTTTTGTGCCGTGGCTTAAAACACTCAAGGCCAGTATTGGCATCAGCGGCGGCCTAGCTGAACACGGTGTCACGCCCGTGCACCTGCCGCGGCTGGTGGCGATTGCCACGGCCGACATCTGCCACCAGACAAACCCCCGCCCCTGCACCGCGGCCGACTTTGAGGCTTTGTTCAAGGCGGCCATGTGATGGGAAGCCAACGCCTCAAGATAGGCATCAGCGCTTGTTTCTTCCACCCGGACCCAGCGCGCAACGCCTTTGCCAGCAAAACCCTGCAGTATGTCGAACAGTCGATGGCGCACTGGCTAATGGCCGGTGGCGCCCTGCCAGTAATGATCCCTTCACCCGCGGGCGATACCGCTCGGGGCGATGTGCATGTTGACGATTACGCGCAGTGGCTCGATGGCCTGGTCCTGCACGGCGGTGCCGATGTTTGGCCCGGCAGTTACGGTGAAACCCCCTTGCAGGAGCGTTGGAGTGGCGACCGCATCCGCGACCTTTACGAGCAAGCGCTGGTGAATGCCTTCGTGGCAGCTGGTAAGCCGGTGTTTGGCATTTGTCGCGGCCTGCAGCTAATCAATGTGGCGTTTGGCGGCACGCTGTACCAGGACATCTCGACGCAGCGGCCTGAAGCACTGAAACACCGCGACGCCGAGGCCTACGACCAGAATTTCCACGAACTGGCCGTGGTGCCGAAAACCCGGCTTAGCCAGCTTCTGGCGGGCAGTTCTAGCTACAAAATCAACAGTATTCATCACCAGGGCATCAAAGACCTGGCACCCGGCTTCGAGGTCGAGGCGCGCTGCCCGGACGACGGCATGATCGAAGCGATCCGACACACAGGAGCCGGTTACGTGGCAGCGGTGCAGTGGCACCCCGAATTTCACCGGGCGGACCTAGGCACGCTGGATGATGCACCGCTCTTGGCTGATTTTCTTCAGGCCTGCAAGGCCGCCAAAACTTCACCCCCTTTTGATACCCAAACCACTGTATGAACCAACTTGCCATTCACAACCCCGCCACTGGCGCCCTGATCACCACCGTGGACGCGGATGACGCGGCGTCGGTGGCCGTCAAAGCCGGGCGTGCCCGCGCTGCCCAGGCTGCCTGGGCCGCTACACCGCTGGCTACCCGCAAGGCCTGTATCGAGCGCTTTGCTGCCGCGGTGCGGGCCGAACTCGAACCGCTGACTGCGATCATGACCCGCGAAACTGGCAAGCCGATCAAGATGTCGCGCAACGAGCTCAACGGCCTGATGGGCCGGATCGACTTCTTTCTGGGCGCGGTGGAGGTCAGCCTGGCCACCGAAACCGTGTTCGCTGAAGGCGGTATGACGGAGCAGATCCAGCACGCGCCGCTGGGCGTGGTGGTCAATATCTCTGCCTGGAACTACCCCTGGTTTGTCGGTGGCAACGTGTTTGTGCCGGCACTGCTGACCGGTAATGCCGTGCTATATAAACCTTCTGAATACGCCACATTGACTGGGTTGGCCATGGCCCGCCTACTGCATGCCGCAGGCGTACCTGCTGACGTGTTCATCGCCCTGGTGGGCGGCGCCGAGGTGGGCGTGGCCTTACAGGCACAGCCAATTGACGGCCTGTTTTTCACGGGGTCGCATGCTACCGGCGCCCGCATCGCCCTGGCCTTGGGGCCGCGCCTGGTCAAACTGCAGCTCGAACTCGGCGGCAAGGACCCAACCTACGTCTGCGATGACGCCAACCCACAGGTGGCGGCCGAGTCGCTGGCCGATGGTGCCATGTACAACACCGGCCAGAGCTGCTGCTCGGTGGAGCGCATCTATGTTCATGAGTCCATCTATGAGACCTTTGTTGCCGCGTTTCTGGCAACAGTGCACGGCTTCAAGCTTGGCGACCCGGCAGCGGAGGACACCTACATTGGCGCCATCACCCGCGCGCCGCAGCTCGATGTGCTGGAGGCCCAGGTGACCGATGCCGTGGCCAAGGGAGCGACCCTGCAGTGTGGCGGTCATCGTCTGCCCGGCCCTGGCAACTGGTTTGCGCCCACAGTTTTGACCGGCGTGAACCACAGCATGACAATCATGCAGGAGGAGAGTTTCGGCCCGGTGATCGGTATCCAGAAGGTGGGCGGCGATGCCGAAGCCGTGGCGCTGATGAACGACACCCGGTACGGCCTGACCGCTGGCGTCTTCACACCCAATGAGTCCCGCGCACGCACACTGCTAGCGCAGATCAGGGCCGGAACCGTGTATTGGAACTGCTGCGACCGCGTCAGTCCGCGCCTTCCCTGGAGCGGCTACGGTGACTCCGGCGTTGGCCTGACCCTGTCCACCTACGGCATCCAGACCTTTACCAGACCCAAGGCCTGGCATCTTCGCCAGGCATAAACCAAGGCGAAACGCACCACCTCATGGGGCAGCGCAGCACCAGCAGCTGAGAGGATCGACTCATTCTGTTCCCGAATTCACTGCAACGGGTCTTTTTACTTTCAGACCCGGAAAAAGCCGTGAACGTAGGGGTTGTGTCATAGCACTGTCATGTTTTTGCAGCATATTCATTAAAGTTCAAAACAAATCAATGTAAGGGTATTTATGCAGTCGTTTCAAACCTGGTCTCGTCGAACCTTACTTGCTGGCTTTGCCCTTTGCGCGCTTTCGCAGACAACTGTTTTTGCTCAGAGCGCAGCAGCGACATTCCCTGATCGGCCTGTCAAAATTGTTGTCCCGTTTGCCCCGGGTGCAGGTACAGACGCCATGGGACGGCTGGTTGCGCAGAAGTTGGGTGAAGTTTTGGGCGCCAGCTTTGTGGTCGAAAACCGCACCGGTGCATCGGGCGCCATTGGCACGCAGTTCGTGGCTCAACAAGCTGCAGATGGGTACACCCTGCTGCTCGTTGCATCGCCCTTCACCACGGTGGCGGCCTCGCTGCCTTCAGCGGGCTATGACCCAATAAAAAGCTTCACGCCCGTGGGGATGATTGCCAGCGGGCCTTTGGTATGGGCCGCCAACAACCAGCTACCGGCAAACACCATGCAGGAACTGGTCGCGCTTGCACGTCAAAAGCCAGGCGTGCTGAATTACGGCTCGGCGGGTGCTGGTGGTGTCAACCACTTGGTCCTTGAATTACTTAAGACCAAAACAGGAACTTTTATCATCCATATCCCCTATCGCGGAGTGGCACCGGCAGCCGTCGACATGGTGGCGGGTGAGGTGCAATTGATAACAGGCACCATACCGGCCCTGCTACCGCTTATCAAAGACAAGCGAATTAAGCCACTGGCTGTAACCAGCGCCAAACGATCGCCAGCTTTGCCTGATGTACCCAGCATGTCGGAAGCCGGATTCAAAGGCTTTGACGTACTGAACTTCTTTGTACTTGCCGCTCCCGCCGGTACACCAACTGTCGTGATTGAAAAGCTCAATACCGCATTGAACAAGGTCTTAGCCATGCCGGATGTGTTGGCTCGGTTCAAAGTGGACGCTGTCGATGCAATACCAGGCACACCCGCAGAACAAGCAAAGTTTATTGAAGCTGATTACCAAGCGTGGCGCGACGTGGTTCGCACGCAAAAGCTCATTATCGAATGATGGACACGTCACCTCTTTTATTTGCAGACGCAAGGAAAGTGGCTGAGTAGTAATCAGTTTTTATGTCGTGTGCTATTGATGCACAACAAGTACCACTGACAAAAAGCCGCTGCACCTTTCGGAGCAGCGGCTTTTTTACCTAGGTCGCAGATTAAACGCCGATCAGACCACCGTCATTGCGCGTAATCACAAGAGTCGCTGAGCGAGGGCGACCCACTGGACCATAGCCAGCGTTACCTGGCCAGGTGCTTTCCAAGTTGTATTGCGCTGCATTGCCAAGGGCCGGCGTGTTCTCTCCCGGATGCTGGATGTTGACAAACAGTGTCTTGCCATCTTCGGTCTCGGTGATACCGGTGACCTCTGCGCCTTTGGGCGCAACTAGAAAACGGCGCAGACGGGTCTCACCAAGCGCCGCACCGATGAAGGTGTCCTGCTTGCCAGTGACTGGGGCACCGCTGACGGTCATTGCATTGTTGACCGTGACCTTGCCGCCATCACCCACTTGACCGGGCACAGCTGCCAGCAACATACAGTTGGTCTCATCGGTCATGGCGCCGTCGTCGGTCTGAATCCAGCAAATGCCAGTGGCTTTGCTAAACCACAAACCATCCGGGGAAGAAAATGCATTCTTAGCCGTCAAGCCGGACAAATTGGCATCGCCGCCATCTTCTTCGGCGCCGAACACAAAAATATCCCAGGCAAAACCCATCGCCGTAGCGCTTTGACCGTCTTCCTTGAAACGGATGATGTGGCCGTTCGGGTTACCTGCGCCCTTTTTGCCGTCCACGTCCATGTAAGCACGTGGGTTGGCCGCATCGACCTTGGTCGGTGTGCGGTTGCTGGCATTGTTATTGGTCAGCGCGAAATAAATCTCGCCATTTTGATAGTTGACCGCACCCCACTCAGGGCGGTCCATCTTGGTGGCACCCACGGCATCAGACGCATGACGCGCATTGATCAACACATCAGCCTGGTTGGCAAAGCGGTAAGCCGTGTGGTTGGCAATACGCGGGTCAGCGATCGAGAGCTCAAGCCACTGGCCTTTGCCATCTGCATTGAACTTAGCGACGTAGAGTTTGCCTTCTGACAAATACTTGTCGCCGGCCGCCATGCCGCCACCAACGTCTTTGGCGTCCCAATTGGCAGTAGAGACAAATTTGTAGATGTACTCGTTACGGGAATCGCAGCCCATGTAAAAGGCCAGCGGAGCGCCTACTTTGGGCAAACCACAAACTGCAGCTTCATGGGCAAAACGGCCCATGGCAACGCGCTTGGCGGGCACTGAGTTGGGTGCCAGTGGATCAATTTCCAGGTTGTAGCCGAAGGTGTTGGGCTCATTGCGGAAGTCTTCTGCCGCTGAGTTACCGGCAGCGGCAATGTTCCAGCGGGCGAAGCGGTTATCGCTGGCCGAGACTGTGTGCCAGCCTTGGCTGCGCTCGGTTTTGTTAGCGCTGGTCAGGGCCACGCTAGCGAGACCATAACGCTTGTGCGAAGCCAAGGTCTTGGCGTCACCGGGGTTGCTTCCCACGGGAATCTGGAAATACATGGCCCAGTTTTCTTCGCATGCCAAGTAAGTGCCCCATGGCGTTTTACCGTGGCCGCAATTGTTCAGCGTACCGCGGCTGGTGGCGCCGCTGGGGTCATAGCGGGTGCTCATCATGGTGCGAATATTAGCCATGTGTGCGGCCGGGCCAGAGATACGCACGGGCGTCTGGGGTGTCACACGGCGGTTCAAAGGTGAGTCGAGCTTGTAGCTCCATCCGGATGCGTTCTTGCTGAGTTCGACCACCGAGACGCCGTGCAGATTGATTTCTTTCAGTACTTCAAGCTCAGGGCGAGCGCCCAAATCCCACTGGCCGAACTGGTCAAACTTGCGACCGGAAACGCCGTTCGAGGTCTGACCCTTGGGGTGCAGATAATGTGCCTCGGCAGAGCTTTCGTGGTTTACGCTTAATACAGCGCGTCCCGTGTCTTTGTCAGAATATTTACCGGCAGCGTCAACGTAATAAATGTCCATACCGTCATGCTGGTCACCAATGCGGGCGGACCAGTCATCGGTCTCTGTGCCTTGGTTGGAATAGGCTGCAACGCTGCGGTTGAGTGGGTCACCACCGGCATGCAAGACCTTGAAACTGTAACCAGGCGGCAAAATAACGCTGTCAAGCACGCTCTTATCAATAGAACCAAAACCCAGCGAAGCGCTCTTGGCCCCACCCGAAGTGCTTATGCTGGCGCAACCGGGCAACATGGCCATGGTTGACAGCGCTGCCAAACCGAAACCGCCTTGGATCAGGCGGCGGCGCGATGGATTCTCAAGCGCTTTTCCGAGCACACTTTGAAAGTGCTCATTGTTAGATAGATTGCAGTTGTCGTCGTCGAAATTGTGTGTCATTAAAACTCCAGAGGATAAAAAAACAAGCGATAAAAAAATCAGGCACAGGGATGCCTTACTTCTAAGAGCTTGTTGATTTAAACGGAGTCATATGACAATGTGATGTCACCCAAGCGGAAAATAGTTTTTCACCCAATTAACATCCATTGGGGCCAAACTACTCTCGCTAAGCCCAGCCCATACAGGCGGTGCTATCGAGGCACAAAAATGGACGGGCTGACGCCAAAAAACTTGCCAAATTTCCCAGCCAAAGTCGCACTAATTTTGCGTTTGCCAGCCAAAATTGCAGAAAGGTTGCTTTGTAGAACGATGGAACTCAAGTCGTCCTGTCTGAGTCCCCGGGCACCATTTGTTATAAGGGCTAGATCCTTTGTCTTGTCAACGTCTGCAACCATACGTTCTAACAAGATTAGAGTTTCTTCAGTCTTGACTTAGGTGAATAATTCAGCCAGGGCAAACCTTCAAACGGGTTTGAGGCTTGTCCTCACATCGAGGGCGAACTGCTCCATCGCAGCAAGAGTCAAAGCGTCAATGGCCAGTCCCGCTGCAAACTTCGGGCGTACCGTGATCGCATGGGCGCCGCAGGCGATCAGTCGCGAGAACACGTCGGCCGACTTGATGCTGGCGGCCACCAGTTGCGGACCATCGGCCTGCACGGCCACGCATGCTTCGATCAATGCCCACACGTCTCGCCCGTCCGCTTGGAGGCGACCCACATAAGGCGCTACGTAGTTTGCACCTTGAGCGCGGGCCCACAATAATTGCATCGGGTTGGACAAGCCGGTTAGCAGAGTGGGTATGCCACAGGCCTGCACCTCCTGTAGCAAAGGCAGCCAATCAGGATGACAAGGCAGTTTTATAGTCAGTCGGACGCGGGCATGGACTGCGGCGGGCAGCAGAACCTCTAGCCATTGTGTTGCCTCGTCCCGATCGGCCCTAGGCAATTGCAACATCAGTTCGGGAATGCCAGCCTCGCCCGCTTGCGCCACCAGCTTCAAATAGCCTGGCAGGCTCACCGGTAATCCGGCTTGCATGACCAGGGTCGGGTTGGTGGTCACACCCTGCACAGGCGGGCAGCCCGCAGGCAAGGCCCATTGACGGGCGTCGGCCGAGTCGAGATATAACTTCATACGGCGTCCTGTTTCAGGAAGATGTCTTTGTCCGGGAAAAACTGGCTGTGCAGCGGCAGTAAAGCGCCACCTAAAGCCCGCGCGTGCGCGCCTACTTGGCCAGATAACAAAAGCGGCTGGTGCATCCCGTCAAAGCGGTAACCCGATAGCGCAGCTTGCGTGGCAGACATCAATGCAGTCATAAGAGGGGCACCGAGTGAGCCGTCCATTACCACCGCATCAAGATCTAACAAGGCAGACGAACTCGCTACCGTCATGGCCAGCGCTTGACTGGCAGTGGTAATCCAAGGTCCGGTGAAGGCGTCGTAAGCAGCATCCATGATGCCGTCCTGGTGAATAAGCAACGGGTTGTGCCCGGCAGCAATAAGGGCTTGCTCTAACTGCCAGCCCGAAGCTGTCTGCAGCAATTGCAGCGGCGTGTCCGGACCGACGGATCTTGATGGAAACTGTGCCAATCCAACCGGTAAGGAGCCGATGGCTCCGGCGTTGCCACGCTCGCCATTCATGATGTGGCCTGATAACACCAGGCCACCGCCGATGAAAGTGCCTACAAATACATAGAGAAAGCTGCTTACTACTCTGCCTTGGCCTTGTAGCAACTCGGCCACACACGCGGCTGTAGTGTCTTTGGAAAACACGACCGGTAAATCAGTCAGACGCTGCACTTCGGCTGACAGATCAATGGTTTCCCATCGTGCCAGCGCTTGCGCGGCCTCCCCACCGATAAGGTCAGCCCATTTGTGCAGCGACAGCGGGGCCGTCAAACCCACGCCTACGGTGCGCGTCCACAAATCGCCCATGCGCTCTTGCAGCGTTTGTAAACCATGCGCGATGGATTGAAACAACACGTCTGGGTCGGGATAGTCATACAGTACCTCCAACCGCTCGACCGGCTGACCGCAAAAGTCGGCCACGAGCAGCTCAAGGTTACGCCGTCCGACTTGAATGCCCACGCTAAACGCACCTTGCGGGTTAAGCGACAGCGGCACGGAGGGCTGACCGATCTTGCCACGTACCCGGGCTTGCTTCACCAACAAACCGTCGTCAAGTAAGCGACCCACGATGATGCCCACGGTTTGGGTGGATAACTGCGTCAGCCGCGCCAGATCTGCTTTAGGTATAGCCCCGTGATGACGAATCGCCTGCAAAACAATCCGTTCATTGAACTGGCGCATGCCAACGTGGTTAGAGCCCCGCATGGAGGTTGGGGACAAAGCGCTGTTCATGATTTGGTCAAAGCCCGAATGCGTCAGAGAAGAATCACGCCTTTGCAGAATAAAGCGTTGCCATAGGCTGTGCCCTCGCCGCATTGTACGATCAGGCTTACTCCCTTGATTTTCTCGTAGAAAGCATAGCGCTCAACTGCTTCAACCTGCTCTGGCTTGAAACCCTGTGTAACGACCAGTTCGATCACTGCCTGCTGGGCAAGGGTAAGGTGTCCTTCATCGCTATTGGATACGCGCATGAATGCAGCGGGTTGAGCCTCATCCGTCGCCAGCGGCACCACCGACAGTACCGCTCGGCTCACACGCTCGAGACTATGTCCAGGAATGCGAACCACAGGCTTTCCCTGACTCAAGAAGTCAGCCGTGAAATTGGCGTCCACTACCGCCACCCATTCGCCGTGGCCCATGGCGCACAGGTGCATCAGCAGCTCGGGTGTCAGCAGCGGGTCGATCCCTTTTAGCATGTGAGCGCCTCTTCAGTATCCAGACTCGCTGGGTTGACTGCGCCGGTGATAAGCCCCACGATTTCTTCAGGGCTTGTGTTACGCGTTAAGCGACTACAAATGATGCGACCCTGGCGGAATACCCAAATTCGGTCCACCAAATCAAATACCTGGCGCAGGTTGTGGCTAATGATGATTAGCGGAATGCCTTGGGTTTTCAAGCCCTTGATAATTTGCTCAACACGCGCCGTCTCTGCTACACCCAATGCAGCGGTCGGCTCATCCAAAATAATGAGTTTTTTCGCGAACCCCGCCGCGCGAGCAATCGCTACACACTGGCGTTGACCACCTGACATGCCGCGCAAACTCTCTGACATGTCCTGAATCTTCACCCCCGTGGTAGACAACATCTGGGTTGACTGTTCGCGCATGGCCTTGTGGTTGAGCACCGACAAGGGGCCCAAATTCAAACGGGTAATTTCGCGGCCTAGAAAGATATTGGCTGGTACATCCAAGTCTTCAGCCAAAGCCAAGGTTTGGTAAACCGTTTCAATGCCTTGGTCCCTTGCGTCTAGTGGCGAGCGAAAACTTACTTTTTGTCCGTCCAGCCAAATATCGCCTTGGTTAGGCTGCTCCACGCCTGTAATGAGGCGAACAAAGGTACTTTTACCCGCGCCGTTATCGCCGACGATGGCTGCATGCTCGCCCGGATTGAGACTGAAATGTGCATCGGTTAAGGCTTTGACGCCACCGTAATGTTTGGTAATGCCACTGATTTGCAGCACGGGTTGTTGAGAGTTCATTCAGGCCTCAAAAGGGTAATTTCTCTATTAAACGGATGATTCCGTGAAACATTAGGCCAGAGCATGCCACAAATTTGTCGGAAATCGTATTAGTAAAACCCCTAGATTTATTTAATCAAAAATCTGCTTTAATCCATCCCAGCACGCAACAGATCCTCTGTCGGGCTAACTTAAACCACTGGAGACACAGTTATGAACATGAAGCGCACACTCGGCCGTTTGGCCATCGCAATGGCAGCGGCAGGCCTAATGGCAACTGCAATGGCTGAGACTACCGTTGCCTATATCACCAACGGAAATACCAACGAAGGTTGGACATTAATTAACGGCGGAGCCAAGAAGGCCGGTGCCAAAGCAGGCGTTAAGTTCATTGAACTCGCTGCTGAAAAAGGCGAACTATCTAAACAACTCGCTATTGTTGAAGACATGATCACGCGCAAAGTTAACGCAATTGCTATTGCACCAGTAGACAGCGCAGGTATTGCACCCGCTATCAACAAGGCATTGGCCGCTGGTATAAAGGTGGTTGCTGTGGACACCGGAATCTCTGGCTCCAAGATCACTTCTTATGTCGCAACTGACAACATCAAAGCTGCAATGGTTCAAGGTGATTGGGCTGCTGGACAAGTCAAAGATGGTGATACCGTGATCTACATCACTGGCGATCTCGGACAAAGCACTGGACAAGAACGCAAAAAAGGCTTCTTGGATGGCCTCAACGCTAAACGTAAAAATGTCAAAGTGGTTGAAGTTCCAACCACTTGGGACCAAACTATGGCTCAGAACGGTGTTGAAACCGCTCTACGTGCTAACCCAACCGTTAAAGTTATTGCTTGCGCATGGGATGGCGGCGCATTGGGTGCCAAAGCGGCGTTGATGGCAGCTGGTAAAAAAGCAGGTGATGTCAAAATTGCTGGTTTTGACGGCTCCCCAGGCGGCCTCGACATGATGAAACAAGGGTGGCAAAGTGCAAACGCCGCTCAAATGCTGGCGAAAATTGGCCAGGTCGGGGTAGAGACAGCGATCGCTGCGGCTGAAGGCAAAAAAGTGGAAGCCCGTATCGACACCGGTTCTTTCTTAGTATTGCCTTCTAACGTAGACAAATTTGCCAAGGATTCGGGCGTTGCTCAGTTCATGAAAGTGAAGTAAGTCACGTTAACCGACCAAGCCCAGCCCGCGTGGACTGGGCTTTCGGATGCAACGGCCGCCAGTGATAGTTTTGCTGGGGGTCGTTCGTTTTTTTGTATTGAGGAAATGAATTCATGAAGTCCATCACCCGACAAGAATGGTATGGCGCACTGGTGGCTGTATTGGTCCTAGGCGCACTGCTAACCCTTGCATCCCCCTACTTCTTAACCACCGGCAACTTGTCCAATATTTTGGTTCAAGCCTCGGTGATTGCGCTGCTAGCCGGTGGGCAAACCTTTGTCATTCTCACGGGTGGCGTGGATCTGGCCGTTGGCGCACTCACCGCACTTGCGGGCGCCATTGCGGGCCATTTGATGATCAAAATGGGCATCAACCCCTACACAGCTATTCTTGCTGCACTGGCTATCGGCGCGGCTGTGGGTGTATTTAACGGCTATTTGGTCGCGTTTGTCGGAATCCCTTCGTTTATCGTCACCCTAGGCGGACTCACTTTATGGCGCGGATTGGCGTTTGACGCCACCGGCGGCTTTGACAACTCAGGCATGCCAGACCCCCTGCCTTTTATTGGCTATGGAAACTTACTCGGCATACCCATGCCGATTTGGATTACTGGGGTTTACTTTTTGGCTATGGCCTTTGTGCTTTCAAGCACCAAACTCGGCCGCTACGTCTATGCCATGGGCTCCAACGAAATGGGTGCGCGTCAAGTCGGTATCAATATCCGCTGGTACAAGTTGGGAGTTTATGTCGTCTCAGGCTTGAGTTGTGCGCTAGGGGCCGTGGTGCTAATGGCACGCATGGACTCTTCAAGCGGCAAGATGGCGCAAATGTTTGAGTTGGATGCGATTGCTGCAGTCATTTTGGGCGGCACCTCTTTGTTTGGTGGGCGCGGCAGCATTTGGGGAAGTTTGCTCGGCGCGGTTTTGATCACCATGATTCGCAATGGCATGAACCTCATGGAAATTTCCCAGTTCAAACAAATGATGGCCATTGGAGCAGTCGTAATTATTGCGGTTTGGATCGACGTCCTTCGTCGCCAACACTTGCTCAAGAAATAAACCCATCACCATGAGCCAAAACATATGGGTATTGGGGGAAGCATTGATGGACTGCGTCGCGCAGTCTGATGGAAGCCTGCGCCCCTTGATGGGCGGAAGTCCTTTCAATATGGCGCGGGCCGCAGCGTTGCGAGGGGCGAAAGTGGGGTTTCTCAACCCCTTGTCCGTGGATCTTTTTGGCCAGCAAATGCGGGGGCAATTTGAAGCCGACGGCGTAGAGCCGCTTTCTCCGCCTAGCCTGATGCCTACGTCACTTGCGGTAGTGCAAATTAATCGTGGCCAACCGAGTTATGGCTTTTACCGCGAAGGTATTGCCGACCGCGACTACACCGCGGAGGGCGTTTTGTCATTGCTGCGTCCGCAAGTGCCAGGTATTTTGCACACCGGTTCGCTGCTGCTGATACCGCCTGAGCACAATAAAGTGATGGCTATTTTGAAAGGTGCACGCGAAATGGGTTGGACCATAAGCGTTGACATTAACCTGCGACCCAAAGCGACGGGCGATTTTGCGCAGTACGTTCAAGCTCTGCACCAAGTGATCGAGCAGACTGACTGGCTCAAGGCCAGCGACGAAGACCTGAAGAGTCTGGGTTTCGTTGATGTGCGTATCGACGAGTCTGCCTCATTGGTGAGCAAACTGCGTGCCGAAGTGATGCCGGGCAAACTGAGTCGCGTGGCTCTGACTTTTGGAGCTGAAGGTGCTTACCTTGCAATCGACGGCCAGCATCAAAGTTTGCCTGCGCCGTCCGTTACCGTGGCCGACACCGTGGGCGCAGGAGACACGTTCTGGGGTAATACCTTGGCAGACTGGGCCCTGCTCCCTTCAAAGGCCGGCGCCCGAGTGGCCAGCACGCTGCAACTATCGATGAAAGCTGCCGCCATTAACTGCACCCGGTCGGGCTGCCAACCACCAACATGGCAGGAAATTCAGGCGAATTGATTGTTATCGCTTACTTACAAAAAGTATGAGACTTTTGTGTAAGTAAAATTTTTTATAAATCAACGACTTGCGTTAAATTTACTATTCCCACTCAATAGTAGCCGGCGGTTTGCTTGAAACATCGTAGGTGACACGGTTAATTCCGCGCACTTCGTTGATGATTCGGCCTGATACTTTTTTAAGCAACGCATAGGGCAGCTCTGCCCAATCGGCGGTCATGAAGTCGCTGGTTTGAACGGCGCGCAGTGCGACTACGTAGTCATAGGTGCGGCCGTCGCCCATGACGCCAACGCTTTTGACCGGCAAGAAGACGGCAAAGGCTTGGCTGGTGAGGTCGTACCAGCTTTTTCCGCTTGCTTCGTCCATGAAATTACGCAACTCTTCAATGAAGATGGCGTCAGCGCGGCGCAAGAGGTCTGCGTATTCTTTTTTGACTTCGCCCAAAATGCGGACCCCCAGGCCTGGGCCAGGAAAAGGATGGCGGTAGACCATGTGAAAAGGCAGGCCTAAGGCGACGCCGAGTTCTCGGACTTCGTCTTTGAATAACTCTCTTAAGGGCTCCAGCAGCTTGAGGCCCAACTGCTCAGGCAGGCCGCCGACGTTGTGGTGGCTTTTGATAACCACCGCTTTTTTGGTTTTTGCGCCGCCGGACTCAATCACGTCAGGGTAAATCGTTCCTTGAGCTAACCACTTGGCGCCCTGCGCGCCCTCGCCTTTGAGCTTGGCGGCCTCTGACTTAAAGACTTCGACAAACTCCCGGCCAATAATTTTGCGCTTGGCTTCGGGCTCGTTGACGCC
>Ga0209768_10001213_pt1 | contig 16744 bp, 20 predicted proteins | sample LauGreSBDMM110SD_3_FD_187564 | JGI IMG/M metagenome (GOLD analysis project Ga0209768, IMG submission 187564) | Freshwater lake microbial communities from Lake Michigan, USA - Sp13.BD.MM110.SD (SPAdes) (version 2) | ecosystem: Environmental > Aquatic > Freshwater > Lake | place: Lake Michigan... | reverse complement strand
GAAGTGTAGAGTACCAATATGACGATCACGAAATTCCGGTGTGGATTAAGACTGGTACTGAAATTAAAACCTATGACACTAAACTACACGGCTGGAATATTTTAAAAATTGCTTTTGAAAATAACATGACACTAATTGATCTTGGAGAAAGTATTCGAGACAGTAAAAAATACATATACTACGAACATGATCATGTGTTTACAAGAATGTATTCAGAAATTAAACAACACCAGTTTTTTTGCGACAATTTTTTTGCCGGCTGGAATTCTGATCCTCTTAGAGAATCTATTGAGTTTGATGGTCCTGTAGAACAATATGCAACAGTTGGTATTGGATTTAATTGGATTCGTAATTTGCAATTAATTGGATTTACCAAAGACACTAAAGTTATCTTTACAGACATTAATTATAATTGTTTAATGTTTATGAAAGAAATGGTAACTAACTGGGACGGTAAAAATTACGCTGAGTTTTATAAACAGAATATGCCTATAGTACCAAACGGCCCAATTACTATTTCAGAATCTTATTTTACTCAAATTGATGAGCAGTGGAAAATGTTTCTTTCAGTATTCAATGATTGGGACACAGTATGGTCACAAGTTAAAAAATTAAGTTATGAATATATCTCAATTGATTATACTGCTGCACATAATTTTAATTGGTTAGAGCCTAATAAAAAGACTTTGTTGAATCTTAGTGATCTTTTTAATCACGGTCCGTATATTGCTAACTTGCCATTAAAATATAGAATTGCTTGCGAAAATAAAATATTAGGAAAATTAATTGAGCTCGATCCTAATATAATATTAATGTTGACATCTAGGGCAGCAGATGGATATGAATTAGAAAGAACCGTTCAGCACAGCTACGGCCCAGTTACTAGTTTTGAAATGACTGATATTTCGAAACTTAAAAAATTACCGTGGCACCAAAATGACTGGTTTAATAAAGGGTGCAAACCACTCGGTGTTGATTAAGAATAGTCTTGGTCTGGAAAGTTAAAAACAATTCGATGTAGCAATCGATCAACCATTCCTGGGAATTGCCATCTTTTATGTATTCCCAGCCATTGTTCAGAAATAATTAGATCCCCATCTTTCCAATCGTGATGATACAGATATTTTTCCTGCACAGTATGTTCTGATAAAAACGTCATAAGTTTTTCTGATTCATCTTTGTCGACACCTAGTAAACTGTGTATTTGTAGGAACGGAAAAAACAATCCAGTATTACCGGCAATATTTGTATGAACAATGTTAGGAGTAAATTCTTCTACACCTGGTTCGTTATCGTCGTTATCACGCCAATGCTTCATTCGAGCTTTTAGCGGAAGCAGTTTATTTTTTATATCTTGATCTAAATCATTATACGATAAAATGTTATTATTCCACGTAGTCCTAGATCCAACAGTTCCCTTGATTCCGTATAGCCAAACTATTGATCTTCTTTCGTGTCGAGTAGCGTCATTGCAGTGCCATTTTAATTCATCATCGTCTCCTGCAAATCCCGGATTACCGTGTTCGTCGACATCTCCAGTAACTCGTATAACATATCCTTCACTATCGGGCACTATGCAATTTCTATACCCTGCTTCGGCTTCTCGATTATCAGGATCAAACGAATAAGGATCCTTAAACATCTTGATAACTCTAACTTCTTCTTCAGTAGTTAAGAATTGATCACGAATTACTACACAAGTATTTTTTGCAATTAATTTTGCTAGATAATTAATATCTTCTTGAGTAATAGTTTTAAGATCAATCTCGTCAACAATTACTGTCCATCCATTTTCGTGTATATGATATTTCATGTTAGTCCTTATGCGTACATATCAAGAGGTACATATGTTCCTGTAACTCCAGCAAGCGTAGCTGCCATATTCATAGTTAATTTCCATTCGTCTGTAGAATCGTGTTTAGCAATTATTAAATGAAATCTATCTTCGTCACTTTCGTTTACCACACTATGCTGATAGCTTAGATTCATAGCATACATACTTCCTGGGGCCATAATTAACTCTTGGCCGTTGTTCCATAGCCATTTACAACCTAGCGGATTATTAAGAGCTACGTTGACATTTTCTACAAATTTCATCTTACCATCGGAGTGCATACCAATCCATCCGCCTGGTTCCAATAGCATTAATCTTACTCTACCATATTTTTTACATGGGAAACTATTTAATAAAAAATTCATAATAGTAGGACATTCTTTTGCAGCATCTGTCCACACAAAATCTTTTGCAGCATCTGCACCAGAAGCGTATCCGTACTCGTCCCAATTTTCAGTTTTAGATTCATGTAATCCGTATAGTGACAATGAAGACCACCCTCTGTGACTAGACTCATCGTATCGATGAGGAATAAATCTATGACGCAGTGCTTGAGCTTCAGCAAGCATTAGTTTGTGATCAAACGGAATATCTAATTTTAGATACCTTGCATCTGATTCAAAATAATCTCTCATTGATATTCCTGATCCGGATAATTAAAAACCGATCTCTGCAATGATCGTTGTTTAATATGATTGCAATGATGCCGTTTATGTAGACCAAATCTTTGATCTGTAAAAACAACATCGCCGTCATCCCATGTGTGATGATAACAGTATTTTTCTTGTGTAATATGATCAGAAACTTTTTTAATTAGAGCTTTACTATCTGCTTCTGACATTCCTTCAAACCCGTGCAATTGGTTAAATGGGAAATATAAACCTTTTTGCCCGGATAGATTAGATTGAACAACCTTAATGCCGGATTGATTTAATCCTGAACTTGGAGGCCTCGGTAGTCCGTACTCGTCAACAAACTGAAGATCTTTATTAAAATCTATTCCAGTTAACAATATAGCAGATAGCCCATCTAGTGAATTTTTAGTATCTTGATCTAACTCTGAATAAGCCAATAAATTGTTGCACCAGCTAGTAGTTGAATTGTTCGTTCCATAATTTGCAATTATCATAAGCAGCATACATTCAAGATTAGGCCAATGCGGATCACTATGCCATATTACTTCGGCAACGCTTTCGGCAATACCAGGTACACCATGTTCGTCCTCGACTCCGCCAACTCTAAGAAACAGTCCATCGGTGTTTGGTACAACTATGCTTTGACTATCTGGATGAAACTCTGGATCTAGAAATACAGGATCTTTAAACATTTTAGTAATGCGTAACTGTTCTTCTAAAGATAAGTTTTGTTTTTTAGCAACCACTAGAGTATTAGTGTTTAACAACAACGCTATTTGATTGATGTCTTCTTGTGTGGCTGTTTTTAAATCAAAATCTATTAAAACAGTCCAACCGTTTTTGTCTAGTGTGTACTTCATTGTTATTGATAATTTTGATCAGGAAAATCCATTACGGCCCTGTGTACTAACCTATTTTTAATCCCTTCAAATCGCCACCGTTTGTGTATTCCTAGCCACTGCTCGCTAAGAACAAGATCGCCATCTTCCCAATCATGGTGATAACAATATTTTTCTTGGGTTGTGAATTCAGTTAGGGGTTTAATAATTTTTTGACTTTCTTCTACAGACCAGTCTTTAAATCTGTCAATTTGTAAAAACGGAAAATACAAACCCTTGATACCTGCAATATTTGTATGAACAATATTAGGAGTAAAATCTTCTACAGCTTCGCCACCGCCTTCCTCGGCATCTAGTCTAGCACAGTGATTCATTCCTTTTTTAGCAATAATTTTTACATCAGCTAATAAATCCTTCATACTTTGATCAAGGTCACGGTACGTCATAATATTATTATTCCAACTGGTACGAGACCCGGCTGTTCCTTTTACGCCATAGAGCCAAACGACTGGTCTACGATCTGCACGATAAGGGTGATTACAATGCCATGTCATCTCGTCAACATATCCGGCAATGCCTTCCATTCCGTGATCGTTTAATGCTCCTGACACACGACAGATGACTCCTGTTGGATCTTGCGTTAAATCTGCAGCACTATGAATAAAATCAAAATCAGTTGGTTTATAAAGAGGCTCTGGATTCTTAAACATGTTTATAACTCTTAATTCTTCAGTTACAGTTAAGAATTGTTTTTTAACAACCACACATGTGTTAGTAGATAACAATTTAGATATTTGGTTAATTTCATCTTGACTGATTGTTTTGAGATCCACGTCGTCTAAAATAATAGTCCAACCGTTTTCGTGCAGATGATAATTCATATAGTATCCTTTTATCTATTATATATCACTAGTAATGGACCACCACTAAATAATTCATGGATTATAAAAACATAATAGCCGCTGGATTAAATTTGGACATCGATTACAAAAAAATGTCTCAGGAGTTATTAGCGGCCATGCACTCGGATAAATGTGTACCATTTTCATATCCTGCAGAACGAGGGTCTAAAGAAGAGGTTACTGCGTATTCATTATTTTTACGCAATAGCACAGCCCCTATTGAGTATAGTTATAGGGGTGCCAAGTCCGGAACTATTGATTCATATGAATGGTGCAACTTGGAAATACCGTATACACAGTCTATACTTGAATCGTTACCTTTTCAAAAGTTAACTGCTGTGCGTGTTGTATACTTTCCAGATGTTCCGTGTGTCGAACACACAGATTGGGATAATAGTGACGATCATCTGCATACTTTAGGGTTGAGTATTATTCCCTCTACGGCTAACACATGGTGTGAAGTTTGGAGTGAAAAATTAAACGAGTACGTATCTATCCCTGGTAATGCTATGTTATTAAACGATTCTATAAAACACAGAGTCCCTAAAGGTCTAGGGACTCGAATTACTATGCGTGTATTTGGGGAAGTTGATTACAAATGGTTCGAGGATAAAATCATCCCCGAGCATTGTTACTATCGTTAACCTAGTACTACCCAACCAGCTGAACCACCACCTCTATAGCCTTTAAACTCATTAGTAGTTGAATCGTATACAATCCATCCTGCGACTGGGCTTGTCGGTAAACTTCCAGTAGCATAACTTGTTGCTTTGAAAATTGGAGCAGATAAAACTCCTTTGCTGTCGTAGGTTAGTATATTGACACCACCGGCATTATTTCCAGTAACAATAGATAATTTAGATCCTGGGTTATCGTCGCTTAGGGTCGCAGTAGATTCCCATTCTGCAAAGAATGTTGCGGCAGATTTAAAAGCATTAACAGCATAGCCCTGTATATTAAAACCGCCAAGTTTGTCACTCGCCGCAGTTGTTGTTGGAACAGCAACAGTTCCTTTGGATGCTTTAATACCATAGAAAGGCATGCCACCAGAGGAGCCTGTGGTTAATGTTTTAATCTCAAAAGGTTCAGAATTACTGCTAGTCAACGTTGACGTAGCGGTACCAATATTAATAGTACTATTAGTGAATGTATAATCACCTAAACTAACTTGGGTAGCTGTGCTAATAGCCACGCCACCAATTGTAGATCCGGCTGGAATATTAACAAGGCCGCCAGCGGAAGAAATTGTTCCGTTACCAGGTAACGTCAATATACCATTGTTTCCAAACGACCATGTTCTAGTAGTAGAACTACCGAATGTATATATGTCGACACCTGTTAATTTTGCTGAAACACCAATTGTCGAGTCGTAAGTGGTAATGCCAATATTCTTTGTAGGAGCAGCTTTTATGTATGATATAGCACCAGAAGTAGAAGATGTGATTTCTACACCGTCGGCTAGTGTTAAATTGCCATTAGATTCTAATGAAATATCATTTAAACCGTTAATTAAAGTATTAATTGATATATTGGCACTACCGTTAAAGTTTACACTATTGATTGTTCTGGTATTTTGTAACGTAGTTGCAGTACTGGCATTACCGAATGTATTACCACTTAGATCACCAACGAATCCACCGGCTGCTGTTATAGTTCTTGTTCGAGCATTTAACATCAACGTACTGTCATCACCTACAATATTAATATTGTAATTCATGCCTGCAATGACGCCGTCGCCGGTACTAGTGCCTGTACCGATTACTACACCGTTTACAGTTGACCCGGCAGGTAAATTAACTGCTGAACCCGAAGCTGTAATTGTTGCTCCGCCAAGTTTGATGCTAGACCCGCTTAGATACAAATCTCTAAATTTGTAAGATGAACTACCTAAGTCATACGTTTCAGTAGCATTAGGAATAATATGACCTTGAACAGTTCCGCTTAGATTAATTTTTCCAGCAAGTGCATCAACTAAAATTGTAGAATCTTCGCCAACTAATGTACCTTTGAATGCGTCTGCTCTAATAGTTCCTGCGTAGTTTGAAATTTCTATATCTACGGCTGCACTAACTAGTTTTGTTGTGCTGTTATAACTAAATGTAATGCCAGTGTGAGAGCCGCCAGTAAACATGGCAGCAGTAAAATCTTTAATATCTTGTTGGGGAAGATTAGCAATGGCCACACCGCCCGCGGTTACTCCATTACCTATGTACAAGGCCCCGGTATCTGTAATATAGACAAGTTCACCGGAAGCATAGGTTTTGCTTGCTCTTTGACTCGCGAGTCCTCTTCGTAATTGTAAAGGCATTCTAGCACTCCTGATTTTTCAATTATGTTGTATTTATGCCGGTGCTCAACATATAAACCTAGAAAAAACAGTCAAAAAGATAGGGCTCTAAGAGCCCTATCTTGTACTACATTGTAGGTCCATTACCGTTCTTAAAGCCTACTACACCACCTTCTGCTTCGATGCGTTTGATAACATCTTCAAACAAAATAGGTGCAAAGTCTGGGATTTGTTCCACACATACGCAATGATACCTAACATCGATTTCGTCACTGTATAATGTAGCACCTGTTTTAGCATCAACACCACGAGCTTTCAACACACGATTTGTGTGTAAGTGTCCGTGGATGTTAACACCGAAACGACCTAAACTTGCTTCGTGCAAGGGAATATGACTTAAAATCATTCCATTCATAACATGGTAAGCACGTAATTCTCGGAAGTATTCGCGGTACTCGTCGTCTCGAAAAATGTCATGGTTACCTCGGATCAACACTTTGTCTCCGTTTAAACGTGCTAAAGTTTTTAAACTTTTACGATTGATAACAACATCACCCAAGTGGTAGACTTTGTCGTTGGGTCGAACGCGATCGTTCCAAGCGGCAATCATGGCTTCGTCCATTTCGTCTGGATCAGTCCACGGGCGAATTTTTGTTACTCCGTCTGCTTCGGTAAAGCGGCAAACACCCGAGTGACCAAAGTGTGTATCGCTTACTAAAAATACTGCTGGCATAATGCCCCCTATTCTTTTAAATTCTTCGTTTTTTCCAAGTATAATCAACACCGTCTGGGCATTTGCCGTCAACAATGCTGTCTGCCCCAAACTTGCCTACAAGTTCCATTCCATTAACTTGAATAGTAACAAATTCTCCAGTTACTTTAGCCCATGCCATTGCCAGGGCTAATGTTTCAAATTCTTGTGTTTTTGTTTTGCTTTTTACTTCTATCATTTGTCTATTGTAACACCAAAAAGAAACCCCGTCAACCAAAATTAACGGGGTGTTGTTTAGATGCCACAGGCTTACCCGTAATTTTTCTTAAGTCTATCTAATAAATTTTGGCAATCAATACAGGTCTTGCAACCACGTAGTGCCTGTTGTCTTGCTAAAGGAATCTCTTCACCGCATTCGTCACAGTGACTTTGACTGGGGCCTGTTGGAATAGCAGCCCGAACTCGTGCTACCGCATCTGCGTTAGCAGTCACTGACAGCAATTGAGCCATGTCGGCTTCTTCTAAATTGTCACCTTGAATGCTTTCGTATTCTTTAATCATACATTCTTCCTTCAACTTTATGTTTTTACATTAAATATTATAGCATCATTTTGCGTGTGTGTCAAGTGGGGATATCGGTATATTATTTACTAATAAATTGGAGCGGGAGACGAGATTCGAACTCGCGACATTTACCTTGGCAAGGTAATGCTCTACCAACTGAGCTACTCCCGCATAATACTGGTCCGGCGACCAGGAATCGAACCTGGATTAATAGCTTAGAAGGCTACTGTTCTATCCGTTGAACTATCGCCAGAGAATTATTGATATTCTATATCCGCCGCAATAATAAATCTATAATCGGCACTCTGAACTATGCCTGGCCTATGCCATTGATCACTAGGATAAATTAACCAAGTGTAATCACTAGGACGTACAAAAAACTTTTCGTCACCGTCTGGTCCGTTAGGAGCCATTTCAGTACCGCAAGTATCTCGATTCTTAACATCTTGCGGAATATGCAAATACATAATACCACTCATCATTTTACTATCTGGATTTTTTGGGTGCCAATGATTGTGCCAATATGTATCTCGATTTTCTACTGTATCTAAATTGGTCATAAATGACCAAGCCATCATTTCAGATACTCGAACCTCGCGGCCCAAATACATGAATACACTGAATAAGAAACTCATTCGATACTTTAACCAAACAGCTTCGGGTCTGCTGAAGATATTTTCTTGTGTCTGGTATGGTGGACTATTTTTAAAATAGTTGCCAGCGGCAATTATCTGTTTAACAATATCTATTGCTGTTTGATTGTCTTGCTCTGTAATCGTGGAACTAAAATCAAACTTGCGAAAAACATCGTTAGAATCGATAACAGTATCAGGCATAGTCAATATTTCCCGATACAGCAATACGATATCCATCTGAACTGTAAAACGGATTGACTGAATGGGTCATTGGGCCGGGAAATACTACAATTTTATTTTCAAAGGTAGAATCTACTGGAATAACCCAAGGACGAATACGTCCTAGCGCATCTGTATAATGGAAATTAAATGAAGGTATAGTGTTAATATATTTGTCTTGAGTTGAACAGTATTCTTGTTCTTCCGCAATAGTGTATGGCACTTGTACCCAAAGAGCGAAACTGAACAAGCCTTGATGAGTGTGTCCGGTAAAGAATTCATGCTTAATTTGAAAGTTAACCCATGCTGTAGAAATAGCATACTGGTGCTCACCTTTCAACCCAAAATCAAAAACCTTTTGATATTCTGTTACTAGCGGAACTACTGCATCGAAGATTGCAGGCAGCGATTTTGTCAGTGTGTATTCTTTTTTGATATTGCCAGCATGACTGTGATGTATTTGTTCAGCAGTGTCAAAGTTGGCCTGTATGTCTGCAATTTCTGCTTTGATAGTACTTACTTCTTCTTCGGACAGCGTAGCGCCTACAAATCCCAAATTAGGAAAGTTGCCATAATAATGTTCAGTGCTCATTGTGTCCTTTGTATGGAGCGGAGTGAGAGAATCGAACTCTCGACCGAAGATTGGAAATCTGCTGTTTTACCATTAAACTAACCCCGCATTGTTCTTTTATTTAATCTTACTTCTGTTTGTAGTTGATATTCATGACTACACGACGATCTGATTCTGTCGGAGTAGTACCACTATGATAATGTAATCCATTGAAAATAACTAATCTATTTGCCTTTGGTGTAATCTCTGCTTTAACTGTTAATTTGTGTTTGATAGACTTGCATAGTTGCACTGAACCAATACCCAATCCCGGCTTGAATTTTTCATTGTATATAATAGTATCACCGTCGGCATCATTTATGTATAACAAAACTGTTTGATGAGTATTATCAAAATCAACATGTGGTTGTGTGATATATGACTTATCTGCAGTTGTATTACAAATTATTCTTACCCTGCCTATTTCAACACAGGGTTCATTATTGTTAGCTAATACTTTAGATAATTCAGACTCGATTAGTGAATACAGTTCGGGAGTAAATTTTTGTTCTAATCCCGAGTCAGCAACAGTGTGTACCCACCCAATTAAAAAACTATTTTCATTAGAACCGTCATCTTCATTGACTCTGCGGCCGTAATGCCAATCAAATCCAAATCCAAGAATTTCTTCTTGTATTTTTTTGAATATACTTTCTGAAAATGCGTTATCAATTATTATCATGTTATTGGTCGGAGTACAAGGATTCGAACCTTGGACCCCCTGGTCCCAAACCAGGTGCGCTACCAGACTGCGCTACACTCCGAATTTTTTACTTAAATCCAAACGGACATTTAGATTCTTCTTTTTGATTATGCAATGCTCTATGCTGTCCGGCCCACATGCTTTTGCGTGTGTATGCGTTAGACATTTTTGCATATTCTGTATCGTCGATTAGATGACATTTTACATCTACTTCTTTTTCAGATAACGGAATTAAATGTACTAGAGGATCACCTGCATTAAAAGTAACAGTAGATCCTTTTTTAATGAAAACATTTAGATGCGTATTATATTGTGCTTTAAAATCAAGTACAGCTGATAGTGCATGATACGTTTGGTGACGATCAGTATTATTATAGGTACATTGATTCCATGTAAAATTAACACCGGTCTTTTCTTTAATTAACCAAGGGCTAGAAATCTTTACATGTTGAAACCCTTTGTACAGGCTATCCCAATACATAAACGGAGGATGAGGATTAGCATCTAAGTCATTCATAGGATCGTGCTTGTAAAACAATCCATCAGTCATCATTTCAATTTTGAAGTCACTCCAACAAGGCATTATAAACCCAGTAGTAAACAAGTTAACAATACCAACGCATCGCTTTGCTGTTGGCACAGGAATGGTTTCTTTACTTTTTGGGTCCTGAAGTGACTTTACATCAACTAACGGTGGCAGTTGTCGCCATTCTTTAGGAGCATATTTGTGTGCATGATCAATTTTGAATAGATCATATATTGCCGGATTGTTAATAAAACAATCAACTGTTATTTTTTTACGTTTGATAAAAAACATTATGTCCTCAAATTGGTTGCGGGAGCCGGATTCGAACCGACGACCTTCAGCTTATGAGACTGACGAAATGCCAACTTTTCCATCCCGCGATAACTTTATAGAGGCTCTCTGTGGCGCTTGAATCCTTGACGGCCCTACTCTTCGTGGCACCTCTTGCGTCGACCGGTATCATAGCAAGTTCAGTGTAGTTCCATTGTAGCCGCTCAAAGAGCTTTTATAAAGTGTCTAGCTACTCACACCACATGAGCCCTAGACTGAGCTGTTACTCTGTCCATAACGTTTATTCTTATGGGAAGGTGTTAGACCTCACCTACGGTTTTTTCCTAGGCCCCTAAGGAGGGCTGTGTGGTAAGTCCGTATGTACCAAGTTGTCGTTAAGGAACTCAACCATCACCTAACTCTTTAACGCTGAGTTAACGCGGGGTTTATTACAGCAGGCCTTCGACCTTTAGCAATTCGTTTACATCGTCACTGAGGGGAATCTCAGTTTTAATGTTGAGCTCAAGAATCTCATCATTGATTTTCTGTTTTTGCTTCTTGAGATTTTGAACCTCTGCTTTTGCCATTTTGATCTGTTCTTGGCTTACAACACTAGTAGATACCGTATCATCACGACCATACAAACTTGCACGACTTTCGTCCTTGCGATTACGAATCTTATCCAACTTACCTACTAATACTTGTTCTTCCATCATTGGAGAAAGAGCAGTAATGTCTTCAAGTTGATTGATACGCTTGTCCACGAAGGCAGCAGTTGCTAATTTTAAATCAATTCCTGAACTAGCATTGGCTGTGCCAACAAGTCCACGAATGTTGTATAACGCCAACAACAGTTTTTGACGACGTGCATCGTTTTCAAACAGCATGGTGTTTGCAGTCTGCAATGTAATTGCAGGATCTTGAAATTCATTGATTTCAATATTGGTGGTGATCTTAATGTTGCGAATAGCTTCATTGATCAAGTTCTGCAAGACGTTTGCCTTGCGTAACGAAATATTCATTTTATCTCCTAATAGATTTTAAATAGTCCAATTGAGTATACTTGCCTTGTTCGATTTCTCTCAATGCAGTAACTACTGGACCGTTGTCGGATACAACCATTGGAGTTGCTCCGCGACGCAATTCTCTTGCTCGCTGGCTAGCTGCCAACACTAGGTCGTAACGGTTTCCGCCGATTGCTTCAACTGCTCTTTGTGATGTAATTCTAGCCATGATATCCTTTAAGTTAAAAATAACGGGTCAACGAAAGGTCAAGTAATAGACCGGACAATATGCAACGGAAGGGTTGTAATCTTCCTTTGACAATGTGCAATATACAATACACAGAGGTCCATATATTTCCGATTAACAAATGACATTCTATTAGGGTCGGATCACATAAACACGTTCCATTGTTCAGATGGTTGTAAGTTTGGAGTAAGCATGAAGCTCACACCTTTGTGTCTATTCTCATCTACCCTTCGCTTTACCGGTTGTATATTGCTACACAACAAAACTATTATAACACTTTTTAGAGTGTTTGTCAATCTTTTCTTGGAATTAATTTAACATCCCATGCCAAAATAGTTCTGTGTCCTTGTCCTTGCCACGGATATACGGTATGTGGAAGATGACTTGGAAATACTACCATTTTCATAGGCTGCGGAGTAAATCTCCACGCATCAGTAAAAATAAAATTTAAAGGGTTTCTAATGACCGGCAATCTAAATTCAATGTTTGCATCACTGCTGTTTGAATTTAAATCTAAGTCTGGAACATCAATATACATATTTCCACTAATGTGTGCTTCGTGACTATGTAATGCTTGATACTGACCACTTTCTTGTCTAATAGTCCATGCACTAATTAATACAGGCTCATAATCACTGAGATCATTTCGTACTAATGTTTTCAATATAGTATCAATATAAACTCGGCATCTTGATTCAACAAACGTTTTTAGATCAGTAGTATCTAACCCAAATTCGTTTGGCAATAGCTGTATCTGTTGTCCGCCACGAACACTGATATTAGAATTACCAGCATCATTAAATTGAGACTGATGATGTGCATAATCTACTTGACTTTTAAAGTTAGTATATAGTTCAGCAGGCACATCATCTACTGCAACTACTGTTGGATTAAAAAATGCAAATTTCATCGATTACCTTTGTTTTGGCTCCCCTACGTGGGCTCGAACCACGGACATTTTGATTAACAGTCAAACGCTCTACCGGCTGAGCTATAGGAGAATATTTTGGTGCCCCTTGTCCGACTCGAACAGACCACCTACTGATTACAAATCAGTTGCTCTACCAGATGAGCTAAAGGGGCAACGTTGTTACTTAGTTCTTGCTTCTAAAGTTCTAATGCGACTTTGAATTTTTGCTTTGTCTTTTGGCTTGCTAGATTTCTCTAACATGCTGGTTAACTGTGTTAAATTCAATGGACCCAAACGTGTCTTACCGTTTCGGGTTAGCATCGGACTTGCTGTTTTAATATTTTTACCACCGGCACCTTTTGCCATGCTAGTATCCTCGTTAAATTATTGGTGGAGGTGACAGGACTTGAACCCGCTACCTTGACCTTGCAAAGGTCCTGCTCTACCAGATGAGCTACACCCCCAATACATTACTCTGCTCTACCACTAGTGCAACTATTATTCCACAACTCTGATGCTTGTTTTTGATACTGTGCTAAATCCCATGCATCTCGTGCTGCCTTAAGTTGTTCTTCATTGAGTCCGTGCCAACCGATACATTTACCTGTTGGGCTACGACCGCAACCACACTTGCCAAATTCTGTTACATCTTCTTTTACACGTATTTGCATTTTGTCTTTCTTCCCAAAAATAAGTTCAAAACTGTTGTCAAATTCTTCTTGGCTGACGCTAAACGGTCTTGCTTTAGATCCCTTGCCCATGTCAGCTTCCTGAAGACACGGTCCCAGATGCATGGGTGGTAAAATTACCATTTCCTGGTTTGCGTGGTTCACGTTTTGGTTGTACGGCTGCATTCAATTCTGCATCAATCATGGCACGTTTCCACTCGCCTCGTTTATGCGGATCTAGTACTTTACTCAATGCTAGACTTGCTTTAGTCAAAGAACTCATTCTATAATTTGGACCTGGTTTCATATGTTTTTCTCTCTTTTAAAAATTGGCGGAGCATGTAGGAATCGAACCTACTCACCCATTGCTGAATGACAGATTAGCAATCTGTTGCCTTAACCGGTCGGCCAATGCTCCGTAATACTTGGTGGGTCGTGACAGTCTCGAACTGCCGACATTCTGCGTGTAAGGCAGACGCTCTACCAACTGAGCTAACGACCCTTCTTTTATATGGTGCCCCAACCGAGACTCGAACTCGGACGCTCGCGCACTGGCTTCTAAGACCAGCGTGTCTACCAATTCCACCATCGGGGCAAAATAACAACTTAAATTTTTAATGAACAAAGTATATTATATACGATTCGTTACAGTCTGTCAACTTACTGTTTGTAAATATTTTTTAATAGATACTCAAAATGAGTTGGCATTGCAGATATCTTTCTTTCCATCTTAACTTTGTGTAGTGCTAATGATTTTTTATATACTTCTAATGCTGTTAACACTTCCGGATGTAGTTTACTAGTAAATTTCATGTGTCTAGGACTTATTGGAGTATAGCCCATGCCAGCAGCAATATAAATCAATCCTGCTAAATCCATACCAAATTCTTTTTTATTAATCTGTTTGGCAAACTCAACGTATCCGTCGCTCAGTGTAGTCCACTCGCCACTGGATAAAATCTTAGAATATGTTGTTTGCTGTGTTGCATATCGCCAGTATTCTGTATCCGTTCTTGACGACAATGCATAATGCATACTAACAAAATCTTTAAATGATAAAATTTCATTTAAGAATGTTGAATTATACACGTCAACATCAAATTGATTTACATTACCGTCTTTTAAATGCAGTGTATCAATCAACTTCATGATTGAGTTATGTGTAATTAATAAACCTGTTGATTCTAAAGGCTCGATAAAACCGTTAGACAGACCAATGGCCACTACATTCTTTTCCCAAGAACGTTCGTGAACACCATGGCGAATTTTGATATGTTTAAAGACTGCGGCATCAGCACGAGCACTATCTGGACAAATCATGCGATTGGATTTTAAATGCTGTCTAAACTGTTCTTCTGCTTGTGCCTGTGTTGCAAACTTACTAGAATACACATAGCCGGTTCCTATACGATTCCATACAGGTATATTCCAGACCCAGCCATTTTCTATAGCAGTACAGTTAGTAACACTTTCCATTTCTCGTTCTTTATCAATGTATGGAAGATGTGTAGCAATGGCGCTGTCATTTAATAATGTATCACCAAACGATTTAAATGCTACTCCTAGCGTTTCTTCTAAAAGATAGGATTTAAACCCTGTACAGTCGATAAACAAATCTGAGGAGACATTACTGTCGTTGTCTAAAGTAATGCTGTCAATTCCGTTGTTGCTAACTTGCACATTTTTTACTTCTGCTAAAATATGTGTTACGCCTTTGGGTTTACAATAGTGATCTCGCAGGTAAAGTCCAAATAACGTTGCATCAAAATGATACGCAGTATCATATGTAAAATTAAAATTTGATAATTCGTTACGACTGTTGTTGGTAAACTTATTAGCATTGGTCATCAATACATTATCGTGATAATATTCTGCAAATGTATTAGACGCTAACTCTGGGGCTTGGGTCTTTGCCAAGAACCATTCCATAATACCAAATTTTTTATTATCAACCTTAGGACTGCCAAAAGGATAATGAAAACTTTGAGGTTCTTGTAATCTTTCTTTAAAGTCTGTAAACTTAATAGATGTCTTGTACGTTGCATTGCAATGCGGCATCCATTCTTCGTCTTTTAAATCTAGCGCATCAAGAAACACATTAAACCCAGCCAGTGTGCTTTCTCCAACTCCAATGATATTAATGTTTGGTGATTCAATTAAAGTTATTTCAATGTTGGGTACTTGTGCAATTAATCCGGCAGCAGTCATCCAACCGGCACTCCCGCCACCTACAATTGTTATACTTTTAATTTTCATATTACTATGTATCGCCGATGTGTGGTACCCCAGGCGGGATTTGAACCCGCATTAAAATTTCTCCTTTTGAGAGAGACGACTTTGCCAATTTGTCTACTGGGGCATTGATTGGTGCAACCTCCAGGGATCGAACCTGGTTCAATGGCTCTTCAGACCACCGCTATGACCACATCAGCTAAAGTTGCATTGGTACCAGCGGAGGGAATCGAACCCTCTCAAGAACGCTAATCTGGCGCTAAAAGGTTTATAAAACCTCTCTGACTACCAAGTCTCACTGGCAAAAAAACTCTACAGCATCGACTATGTCAAACGAGTAGAGCCATGTTTGGGGTAACGTATGGGATTCGAACCCATTCTAACGGAATCACAATCCGTGGTGCTGACCGTTAACACTAACGTCACCGTTGTTGGCCGGTCCGGAGAGATTCGAACTCCCGACAGCTGGTTTCGAAGACCAGAACTCTTCCACTGAGCTACGGACCGTAATAAATAACCCTATGTATATTCGAATTAAATTTATTTCTAAAAAATCTATATATATCAAATTATTTGATAATTCTGCAACTAGAAAATGGTTTGAAAAATTTTCTAGTTGCAGATTTGATAGGGCATCTATGGTTAATAATATACATAATCAACCGGACATAATCAATATAGACGAGTTGCCATATACATTAAGTAACATAAATTCTAGTTGGGACAATATTAAATTAACATTACAAAAATTGAAAGATATTGGATTCAATACAGACTTGTTTGATTTACCTGAATACTTTAATTTTGATCAAAAATTATTGAATCAATTGCACAGATTTTTTACATATAATGTATTGTGGTACCATGATGCAGATAATATCAATAATCCATTTGATCCAAATTTTAAAATCAAATGTACAAGTTACCAAGATTGGCATGACTTATTG
>Ga0209768_10001211_pt1 | contig 16769 bp, 14 predicted proteins | sample LauGreSBDMM110SD_3_FD_187564 | JGI IMG/M metagenome (GOLD analysis project Ga0209768, IMG submission 187564) | Freshwater lake microbial communities from Lake Michigan, USA - Sp13.BD.MM110.SD (SPAdes) (version 2) | ecosystem: Environmental > Aquatic > Freshwater > Lake | place: Lake Michigan... | reverse complement strand
CGATTTTGCTCTTGCTCATTACCGACCCCGTAGGCAACATTCCGGTGTTTGCCAATGCGCTCAAGCACGTGGCCCCAGAACGTCGGGCGCGTGTGATTTTGCGAGAAATACTGATCGCGTTTTTCTTGCTGCTCACGTTCATGTTTGTGGGCGAAGGCTTTTTGCGGGTGATGAACTTAAGCGAGCTGTCTTTGCAAATTGGCGGTGGCGTCATTTTGTTTTTGATTGCGCTGCGCATGGTTTTCCCTCCGCCTGCGGCCGAAGAAGCGGAAATTTTGACCGAGCCTTTGATCGTCCCCTTGGCGATTCCGGCAATCGCAGGCCCTTCTGCGTTGGCCACGGTATTGCTCTTGGTGTCGCAACAACCCGAGCGGCGTTTGGAATGGATCGCTGCGCTGTGCGTGACCATGGTCATTAGTGCTGTGGTCTTGGTCTCGGCAGAACGGATTCAGCGCATTGTTGGTCCGCGGCTGGTTACGGCAGTCGAGCGGCTCATGGGCTTGGTGTTGGTGTCGGTCGCCATTGAGATGATGCTGCGAGGCGCCAAGACTTTTGCCACGCAATTAATGCAAGGCGGGGCAAGTTAGAGCAAAACCAAATCAGGCGAGTACGCACACTGTCTTGGAGCTTTCCCACGAACTGAGTGCTTGGCTTAAATCCACACCACGGCGCATCGCCGTCATTTCCGCAACAATGCTCATGGCGATTTCCGGCGGCGTGAGCGCGCCCAGATTGAGGCCGACCGGGCCACGCAGCTGCGCAGCTTCTTCTTCGGAGACTTCAAACTCCAAAAGGCGTTTGCGGCGTTGGGCGTTGTTGTGGCGTGAACCCAAGGCTCCCACATAAAACGCGGGGGTGCGCAAGGCCTCCATCAGTGCCAGGTCATCGAGCTTGGGGTCATGCGTAACCGCTACGACCGCGCTGTTGTGGTCCAAGCGCATGGCCAGCACCAAGTCATCGGGCATCAATGACGACAGCGTCACACCAGCCATGGCATCCCATCCTTCGTGGTACTCCTCCCGCGGCTCGCATACCGTCACTTGGTAGTCCAACATCACGGCCATGCTTGCAAGGTAGCGTGAAAGTTGTCCGCCGCCAATGATGAGCAAGCGCAAGCGCGGGCCGTGCACGGTGGTGAGGCTTTTTCCGTCAAACTGCAATTTGTCGCCGTCGGTGGCGGGCGCCATGCGCACCATGCCTGAGGCCATATCCAAGCGCCGTTCGACGCGTTGGTGTTGCTCGATGGACACCAACAATTCACGCAACTGCGACTGTGTTGACAAAGGCTCTAAGACCACTTGCACAGACCCGCCACACGGCAGCCCAAAGCGGCGCACCTCTTCAGCGGTTTGTCCGTAGATGGTGGACTCGGGCATGCGCAAAGCCAGTTCACCTGCGGCCACCCGGCGAATCAAATCGTCTTCAATGCATCCCCCTGAAACCGACCCGGCCACTTGACCGTCTTCCCGAATAATCATCAAAGAACCCGGTGGCCGGGGCGCGGAGCCCCAGGTGCGCACAACGGTTCCCAAGACCACGCGCTGTCCTTTGCTTTGCCAATCTAAGGCGGTTCGGATGACATCAATGTCAATACTGTTCATGAGAATTCTCCTGGAGGTTCAAGGCATCACCTGGGGGTAGAAAAAGCGGGGTTGGGCGAGTGCGCGCGCCACGCCATGGCAATGAGTGCCCCGGCGGACAATGCGCCTAGCAAAGCCAGTGCGGCCTGCATGGCCCAAGGCCCGTGGCTTGGTGTTGCCAGCCCAACGCCCAAGAGCAACACCGGACCGAGCAGCAGTTGCTGGCTGCGCACGGCCCATGCCTTGGCCAAACCACTCGTTGCCTCGGGCGAACGCACCCGCGTGCAATGCACCGCCCAGGCCAACGATGGCAGCACCATCACCAACACGCCGGAGACCACGCTGTTGCCCAACAGCATGAGCGAGCCAAGCAACAACAAACCCAGGCTGGTAAAGGATTCCATCGCCGCCGAAAAGCAACCACGCCCCACGCCCCCGATCAACAAAGCAAGCACGCTTGGCAAGCCCGCCATCAACAGCAAGTGCGCAAAGACCATGTCTGCAGTCGTCCAACCCAGTGCAGAGCACCATGCGTTTCCCAACCACAGCGTTCCCATCATCAAACCCATGGCAGACGGTGCCAAAAGGGCTTGGGTTTGATCGGTGGGGCCGCGGCAAGGGGTTAGCGGAGTGGCCGTGCTTTGGTCACGCAGATACAAAACCGCTGCGCACAGTGCCAGTAAGAGACTCACCCCCACCAAACTGAAAAGCGCATCAGCGGGTAAGAACCAAACGGCAGCGACCAAGCCCGCTGCTGCTAAGGGGTGCCAGGCGAAGAGGCCCAATGAAAAGGTGCTGACTTGGGTGCGGGTGTCAATCAACGCATTCCATACGCCCCACACCAATGCCAGTGCAAGCAAGCTGGCGTGGGCGGAATGGGGCTGGGCTATCTGCACAGGAAGCCAAACCCCAAAAGCAGTGAGGAGGCCAAGCACACCCAGCAGGCGGGGCGTGCAGGCCAGGGCCAGCGAACCGCCGCGACATGCCAAGCGAACCATCCACCATAGCGATACCGCCACCACCCCACTGGCAAGCGACCAGCCCAGGCGCATGCCTTGCTCACCCAGCCAAATCCAAGCCAGCAACAAAACCGTCCAGTGCGCTACCTCTCCCGCATGGGCGAGTACTGCATGGTGAGAGCGAAGTAAGACGGGTGCGTCAGACATTGGCGTAGCCATTCAATTGGTCCGACCCGCCCGCCGCATGCACGCTCACATTGAATGACACGATCACCCGATCGGCTGTGCCGTAGTAAGGCATGGCTTGGTGCGGTAACCACGAGGGAAACACCACCAGTTGCCCGGGCACCGGTGCAATATCGAGATGCGCATTTTGCAAATAGGCGTTGCCAAAATCCATGGCTGCGCCGCCTAGGCGGTTGAAGTGCGGGCCGTAAAAACGGGTTACGCCGTTGGCCTCGCCCAGCACCGGGTGCGTGCTGCGCAACTCGGGCGCATCGACCTGCAGGCAATACACGCCCGACCACGAGCAGTTGCCGTGCGTGTGCACATCGTGGTGGCTGCCTTGGCTAGATATTTGAAACCAGATGCCGCGCATGGCAATTTGAAAACCTGGCTTGGCCTGCGCCCACGCCCCTTGGTTGGCCAGCACCACGGTTTGGCGCACGCTGTCAACGATGAAGCCTACCAATTGCTCCCATTCGGACAAACGAATGCGTTGTAACAAATCGTCTTTGCTGGCGTAAAACGCTTTGGGCGCGCCGGCATCCGAACTTGCATCGGTTGCCCGCATGGTTTGAAACACCCGAACCAAGACCGCATTGACCGCTTCAGCCTGTGCAAAGCGGTGCACGCCAACCGGCGTATGCCAAAACTGGTGCAGTGGGTCGGCTTGCAGCATACCAAGACGGTGGGGCTTAAGCCGCTACCTGCAAATGGGCCGGCCACTGAAGTTGGTGGCCGGTGCGCGCGGCCAAGGCAGCGATGTCTTCCAAGGTGTCGACATCGGTGCGGTAGCGCTTGTTGGTGGTGGGCCAGTGCTGCACTTGATCGGGGTGGGCCGATTGCCATTGGCGGCAACCGACGTTCACATCGCCCGCCAAAATTTGCTCACGCACCTCGGCGCTGAACATCACCGGGTTGCCGGGCAAGCCATCGACCGTGGGTTGCACCACCTGGGTGCCCGTGCTGCGTTTTTTGTAGGCGCCGATCAGGTCGTTGATGTCTTGTGAATTGATCAAGGGTTGATCGGCCAAGGCGACCAGCGCGGCGTCGAGTTTGGGCGACAGGGCTTGCAAGCCGATGCGCAAGGAAGAAATTTGTCCTGCATCGGGGTCGGGGTTGCGCACCAGGGTGACCGGGAATTCTTTGACCGCCTCTTCAATGAGTTCGGCGTAATGGCCTAGCACCACCACCACCTCGTCGACCCCGGCGCCTGACAAGGCAATGAGCTGGCGGCGGATCAAGGGCACACCGCCGAGCTCCAACAAACTTTTTGGTCGGTGGCCCATGCGCGAGCCCGCACCCGCAGCCAAGAGCACTGCGCCCACTGCCACGCGGCTGTACAAGCCACCACCGCCTTTGAGAATGCAACCCATGGTCAGCCTCCGCAGCAAGAAGATTTTGTCGCCGCTGCTGTCACTGCAACGGGGGCGATGGCCATCACCGGTTCCGCAGTCTTGACTGCAGCGGCTGGTTTGGAGCCGCCGCAGCAACTGCTGGCTGCTGGGGCGACCACGGGTGCAGAAGCAGAAGCAGAAGCAGTACCACTAGCAGCCGCAGGAGCAGGCATTGCTGTTGGCACCGAAACGTCTTGGAGCCCACGCCCGCGGCGTACGGCAATGACAGACGCCAGCACGGAGAGCGCAATTTCTTCAGGCGTTTGTGCGCCAATGATTGCGCCAGCGGGGGCCACGATACGCGCGACCGCAGCGGGGTCTTCGCCGCTGGCGACCAAACTCTCGCGCAATACGCCGGCTTTCTTGGCGCTAGACACAAACCACACACTTTGCGCTTGCAAAGCAAGTGCGGCTTTGAGGCCTTGCAGGTCACGTCGACCTTGCGTTGCAACCACCACAAAGGACGGTGATGGCAAGTTGTCGCACACCTCTTTTGCGTCGTCGCTTGAGAGCACCGTGGCCGCATCAGGAAAGTCTGAAGCCTGCGCTGCGTGGGCTACCACGGCCACACGCAAGCCAACGCGTGGAGCCAAACCAACCAAGGCGCGTGCGACTGGCGAATCGCCGATGACGGTTAAGGTGGCTGAGGGCATGATGGGGTCAATGAACAACTCGAGTGTGCCGCCAGAGTGGCAGGCCATTCCAAATTCGAGCACATCGCCCAAATCGCGCTCGGCCGATTCTTCTGAAGGGGAAATCCGAATCGTTCGTGGTTGGCCGTCTAGCAGCGCGCGGCGAGCGGTTTTGATGACGGCCGGTTGCGCGCATCCTCCACCGATCCAACCGTGGATGTGCCCATCGGCAGTGACCACCGCTTTGTCCCCCATTTTGCCCGACGTGGGTGCTTGCGCGCGAAGCACAGTCACCAAGGCAAACGGCTGCTCCGCTTGTTGGAGTTGGGCGGCATGGCTAATCCATTCGTTGTGGTTCATTGCGGTCTCCTTGACTTGCGTCTTCAATACAAAACATGGCGTGCTGCCACCAAATCGGCCAAACTGGCCAAGGGCACAAAGCGCTCGATGCGGCTGCGCGCCCCTTGCAAGGCACCCGCAGCGGGCACCTGGCGTGTGGGGTGAAACCAGGTGATGCGGGCACCGCGTGCACGCACTTCCTGCAAAGCCGCATCCAGCAGTTCAGGGGCATCGGTGTCAAACCCATCCGAAAAAATCCACACACGGGCACCCCGGTTGAGTTGGGCGCGGGCATGCTGGCGGGCAAATTCCTGCAAGCTCGCGGCGATGCGTGTGCCGCCACCAAAACCTGCGGTCACGGCGTTGACTTTTTCTTGAATGGCCGGCGTGTCACGGTGCATATAGGGCGTGACCTCGGCCAAGCGGGTGTGAAACACAAACACCCGGGCATCGGCTTCTAAAGCAAAGGCGCGGGCCACGCGCAAAAAGAGGGCGGCGTGCGACTCCATGGAGCGGCTCACATCGGCCAGGATGAACAGCCGTGGGGGCTCCACGCGTTTGACTTTCCAAGCCGGTTGCATCAGCTCGCCGCCCCAGGCCACGCTGCGGCGCAAGGTTTGGCGCAAATCCAGCCGCTGCCCGCGCGGGGACACACGCCAGCGGCGGGTCGCTTTGGGCTGCAATTGGGCGGTGATTTGGCGCGCCAGCTGTTGCAAGGCGCTGAGCTCTTGTGGCATCCACATCTGGCCTTCGCGCGCGTGCAATGCCTCGGTGCGGCTGGCACCGCCAAGGGCTCTGGGCGTACCTGCGTCTTGGTCGTCTTGGCCTACCGACGGCATATCCCCCGCGGTCTGCGGTGCAGCCTGTTTGCTGCCAGCTTGGGTGGGGGGTTGCTGGGCTGCATCCATGTGGTCGTGCAGGGTTTGCACGCTTTGGCGCAGGTTGCGACTCGGGCGGGTTTGTCCGCTGACTTTCACGCCGCCGCGCAGTTTTTCGGGATGCCAAAAGCGCTCGTACACATCGGGCCACAGCTGCCACTCGCGGTGGCTGTGGCAGGCAATAGCGCGCCATGCTGCTTGAATGGGTTTTTCTTTCAAAGGGCCCAAGTGCAGTGCCGCTTGCAGCATGGCCTGCTGCTCGGCCACGCCAACGGTCAGACCATGGTCACGCAGCAAGGCCGCAAAGCCCGCCAAGCGCTCCGAGGGCGGGCGGGCGGTTGGGCTTGCTGGCGTGGCGCTCATGTCGTGGCCTTGGCTTGCTCGTTGCTGTTCTCGGCCACACCCACGCTGCGGCGGCCTTCGACCAATTGGCGCAAGCGCTCCGGGCCCATCACAAAACGGTCTTCGCGGGTTTTGAGCAAGCAGCCCAAGGTGCCCAAAACCGCCGACATGTCTTCGGGCAAGTGGCTGTGCTGCAAATGAAACAAGGCCCGCACCCAGTCCAGCGTCTCTGCAATGCCGGGGATCTTGGCCAGGTCTTCGCGGCGCAGGCGCTGCACAAACTGCACCGCGTCTTCCACCAAGTGGGTGTCGACTTCAGGCAAGGCGGATTTGACGATGGCGATTTCGCGCGAGAGCGTCGGGTAATCGAGGTAGTGGTACAGGCAACGCCGACGCAGCGCATCCGACAACTCGCGCGTGCCGTTGCTGGTCAAAATCACTTGCGGAATGTGGGTGGCGCGGATGGTGCCGATCTCGGGCACGGTGATTTGGTATTCGGCCAGCACTTCAAGCAAGAAGGCTTCAAAGGCTTCGTCGGCGCGGTCGATCTCGTCGATGAGCAACACGCAAGGACCGCTTTGGCTGATGGCGCGCAGCAAGGGGCGCTCGAGCAGGTAGTCGCGGCTGAAAACGTCGGACTCACGTACCCGACCCGCTTTGTCTTGGCCCGCTTCGCTCATGCGAATGGCCATCAGTTGGCGGCCGTAGTTCCACTCGTAAGCGGCCTGGGCCAGGTCCAAACCTTCAAAGCATTGCAGGCGGATCAAGGGGGCGTTTTGGGATTGCGCAAGCGCCGCGGCCAACGCAGTTTTGCCCACACCCGCATCGCCTTCGATCAGCAAGGGGCGCTGCAGCGCAGACGCCAGCCACACGGTGGTGGCCAGGTCTTCATCGGCCAGATAGCCCGCGCCTTGCAGCCGTTCGCGCAGGTAGCGTTCCTGCGCAGCAGGCCGCCCCGACGGGTCTGGCGGGGACACGGTCAACCCCTTTTACTGAACAAGCCGCCCAACCAGCTTTTGACCAAGGCCCAGAAGATCGCGAGTCCATTGATTTCACGCGCCACGACGGGCGCTGAAACTTTGGCGGCCGAAGGGGTGCTTGCTGCGCCTGTGGCAGTGGGAAGGGTTAATGCGGTTTGGCGAAAGTTCTCGACAAACTGGGCGAGCAACATGTCAGAGACCTGCACCATCATGCGGCCACCGAACTGCGCGAACTTGCCGTTCACAATCACCGCGGCCTGGCCGTTGAGCACGCAATGCGCGGGGTTGGCCGGGTCAGCGGTGATGATGGCGGTCAGGTCCATCGAGGCGGACGAGCCGCCTTTGTCCGCACCTTTGCCGCGCAAAACCATTTTGCGCTCTGCCGCTAAGGCTTCTAACACGTCGACCGTACCGCCGAATTGCGCAACTGCCGGGCCGACCTTGACCTTGACCGCACCCTTGTAGGACGTGTCCGACAGTTGCTCGGTGATTTCTGCACCGGGCATGCAACTGGCCACCGCCTTGAGGTCGGTGAGCAAGGCCCACGCCCGTGTGGCATCCACATCGAGCGGGTATTGTTTGTCGAGTTTGACTTCCATTGTTTTCCTGTTTACAAAGCCGCGCCGTGTTTGCGCAATGCTTTCCAGGTACGGAAGGCGTTGTGCGGCATGTCCAGGTGGGTGACACCCAGGTGTGAGAAGGCATCGACCACGGCCGATGTGAAGGTGGGGATGGAGCCGACGTGGGGCGACTCGGCCACGCCTTTGGCACCCAGGGGATGGTGTGGTGAAGGTGTGACGGTGTGGTCGGTTTCCCAATGCGGGGTTTCCACAAAGGTGGGCAAGAAGTAGTCCATCAGCGTATTGCCCAGCAAGTTGCCTTGCGCATCGAACGGCATTTGCTGGCCCATGGCCACGGCAAAACCTTCGGTCAAACCACCATGGATCTGGCCGTCGATGATCATCGGGTTGATGCGGGTGCCGCAATCGTCCAATGCATAGAAGCGGCGCACTTTGGTTTCGCCTGTGGCGCGGTCAATGTCGACCACGCACAGGTAAATGCCGAAGGGGAAGGTGAAGTTCGGTGGGTCGTAGTAGTGCACGGCCTCCAAGCCTGGCTCCAAACCATCTGGTGGCTGGTGGTAGGCCTGCCACGCCACATCGGCCATGGTTTTGAATTTGCTGTCGTCGCCCTTGACCTTGAAGCGGTCGACTTCCCAGTCGAGGTCGTTTTCGTTGACTTCAAGCATGTGGGCGGCGATCTTGCGGGCTTTCGCGTGGATCTTGCGCGCAGCCAAAGCAATCGCCGCACCGGCCACCGGTGTGGAGCGCGAACCGTAGGTGCCCAAGCCATAAGGCGCGGTTGACGTGTCGCCCTCTTCAACCTGAATCACTTCCGACGGAATCCCCAACTCGGTGGCGATGATCTGCGCGTAGGTGGTTTGGTGGCCCTGGCCTTGCGTGATCGTGCCCATGCGCGCAATCGCGCTGCCGGTGGGGTGGATGCGAATTTCGCAGGAGTCAAACATGCCCACGCCCAAGATGTCGCACATCTTGGAGGGGCCCGCACCGACCACTTCGGTGAAGGTGACCAAGCCGATGCCCATCAAGGTGGGGCTGTTGGGGTCGGCGCGTTTGGCCTTTTGCTCTGCGCGCAGTCCCTTGTAGTCCACCGCTTTCAACACTTTATCGAGCGCTGTTTGGTAGTCGCCGGAGTCGTATTCAAAACCGAAAGCGCTGGTGTAGGGAAACTGGGATTTCTTGACGAAGTTCTTGGCACGGATTTCGGCCTTGTCCATGCCCAGTTTTTGCGCCAGCACGTCGACCATGCGCTCGATCAGGTACACCGCTTCGGTCACGCGGAAGGAGCAGCGGTAGGCCACGCCACCGGGGGCCTTGTTGGTGTAAACGCCTTTTACGCTGGCGTGCGCCGCAGGAATGTCGTAGCTGCCTGAGACGATGTGGAACATGCCCGCAGGGAACTTGGTCGGATCAGCGCACGCGTCAAACGCGCCGTGGTCAGCAATCACGTTGACGCGCAGACCGGTGATCTTGCCGTCGGCTGTGGCAGCCAATTCGCCGTCCATGTGGTAGTCGCGGGCGAAGCCAGTGCTCGAGATGTTTTCGATGCGGTCTTCGACCCACTTGACCGGGCGGCCCAGCACGATGGAAGACACGATGGCGCACACATAGCCAGGGTAGATTGGCACTTTATTGCCGAATCCACCACCGATGTCGGGGCTGACGATACGCACTTTAGATTCAGGAATGCCTGAGAGCATGGATACCACGGTGCGCACAATGTGCGGCGCTTGCGAGGTGATGTAGGTCGTCAGGTCGCCTTTGACCGGGTCAAAGGAGGCCACGCAACCGCAGGTTTCCAGCGGGCAAGGGTGCACGCGTGGGTAGTACATGTGTTGCGAGACCGTGACTTCGGCCTTGGCAAAAGCCGCATCCGCAGCCGACTTGTCGCCCGCATCCCAGGTGAAGATATGGTTGTGGTGGTCACGCTTGCCGTGGGCGCCTTCGGTCTTGCCGGCGAGGTCATCGCGAATCACCGGTGCGCCAGGTTGCAGGGCGGCATAGGGGTCCATCACCACAGGCAGTTCTTCGTATTCCACCTCAACCGCTTCTACCGCATCAGCAGCGATGTAGCGGTCGTCTGCGATGACGATGGCCACTTCCTGCATTTGGAAGTGCACCTTCTCATCGGCCAACACAGCGGCCACATCACCGGCCAGGGTGGGCATCCAGTGCAGCTTCAAAGGCTTCAAGTCGTCGGCAGTGAGCACAGCGTGTACGCCGGGGATGGCCAGCGCTGCTGCCTTGTTGATTTTGACGATGCGGCCGTGGGCGATGGGGCTGCGCACGATGTCCATGTGCAGCATGCCAGGCATCTTGATGTCATCGACATAGTTGCCCTTGCCTTGGATAAAGCGGGCGTCTTCTTTGCGCAGGCGCGAAGCGCCCATGCCAGCGAGCGCGAGTTCGCGGGCTTCTACAGTTTGTACCGGTGCGTTCATGTGTGTCTCCGATCAAATAGATGGGGGCTTAAGCCGCAACGGGCTCTTGCAATTTTTTGGCGGCGTACTGGACGGCTTTGATGATGTTTTGGTAACCCGTGCAACGGCACAGGTTGCCCGCCATACCGTGGCGAATTTCGTCTTCGGTGGGGTTGGGGTTCTCTTGCAAGAAGCGGTAGGCGCGCATCAACATGCCAGGGGTGCAGAAACCGCATTGCAAGCCGTGCTCTTTGTAAAAGCCTTCTTGCACTGCGTGCAACACGCCCTTGTTGGCCAGGCCTTCGACAGTGAGCACTTCGGAGCCATCGCACTGCACGGCCAGGTGGGTGCAGGACTTGACCGATTGGCCGTCGACGTCCACGGTGCAAACGCCGCAGTGGCTGGTCTCGCAGCCGATGTGGGCGCCTGTGAGGTTGAGTTCTTCGCGCAGGAAGTGGATCAGCAAGGTGCGCGGCTCCACCGCTTTTTCTTCTTTCTTGCCGTTGACGGAAACGGTGATGAGTTTTTTAGACATACGTGTAATTCCTTTTTATGAGCAAAGTGACCAGGCTTTGTTGAGAGCGCGTTTGACCATTTCTCCAGCCATCGCGGTTTTGTATTCCACATCACCGCGCAGGTCTTCGGCCGGGTCGCACACCGCGATGGCGGCTGCCACGGCAGCTTGCACGTTGGCGGCATTGAAGGGTTTGTTTAGCAAAGCGGCTTCAGCGGCGTTGGCACGCAAAGCCGAGGGTGCCACATTGGTTAAAGCAATGCGAACATGGCTGACCTGGTCTCCTTTTTTGCGCAGAACGACTGCGCAGCCGGCGGTCGCCCAATCGCCCGTTTTACGCTTGAGTTTTTCGTAGGCATAGCCCGTGCCGTGCGCAAACGCGGGCACACGAATCTCGCACATGACTTCGTTTTCTTCGAGCTGGGTCATGAAGGTGCCGAGGAAAAAGCCGTCGGCGGCCACGGTACGCCGGCCCTTGGGGCCTTCCAGAACAAAGGATGCGTCGATGGCGATTGACAAGGCGGGGTGGTCGTTGCCCGGGTCGCCGTGGGCGATGTCGCCGCCAATGGTGCCGCGGTTGCGCACCTGCGGGTCCGCAATCAGCTTGGCCGCTTCGCACAGCAGTGGAACTTTGGCTTGCAAGATAGGGGACTTGATCAGGTCGTTTTCGACCGTCATCGCACCGATCACGACCGTTGCGCCGTCTTCACAAATGCCCTTGAGCTCGGGGATGCGGTTGATGTCAATCAAGTGCTCGGGTTGCGCAAAACGCAGCTTCATCATCGGCAGCAGGCTGTGGCCACCGGCTAACAACTTGGCTTCTGAACCGAGCTGTCCGAGCAAAGCAACGGCTTCGCCCACGGTTTTGGGCGCGTGGTATTCAAAACGCGGTGGAATCATGGTGGTCTCCTATGGCTTTGTTGGGAAAACCATTTTGACCAAAATCAATTTCCAACTGAAGAGTCAGGTTATAGACTCACCCGTCATCGGGCGGTCGATTTTGTTGCACGAAATGCTTGTTTAGGCGCATGAAGCGCGTAGATCAAATTTTTTGCTTAAAGCAACTAGGGAGTTACCCTGAGGTCTAAACAGTCAGTGAATACCCTTGGTTTTGCGGTTTAACTCAGACCCAGGGATTCACGCAAGCGGCCGACCGCTGTGCGCGAGACGGGTATGGGTTGGTTTTTTTTCCCTTTGAGAACGAGGTGGGTTTTGGTCCCTTCGCGCCCGAGCTCCTGAACCGCTTTCAAATTCACAATAAAGCGCCGATGCACGCGTTGGAACTGCGCCGGATCGAGTCGCAACTCGAGGTCTCCGATGCTCAGGTTGCAAAAGTGGAAACCTTCCGCCGTGAGCACGCGGGTGTAGTGGGCTTGAGACTCAAGGCACAAGACGTCTTGCGTGTCTACGAAAGACACTTTTTGGTTGGCAACCATCGGGATTCTTGAGAGCCGCATGTTCGGCGGTGCCAAGTCAAGACCTGCATCGGCTTGGCTGACAACCTGTGTCACGTCATAAAAGACCAAGACGAACCCTGTGGTTTCATTGTGTTCATTGCCCAGTCGGCTCACTTTGATGAGGAGAACTTGCTCTGGAATGTTGATGATCATCGTCATCGGCACAGCATTCGACATAGGGCAGCGTGACGCTTCGTCGAGCAAGAAATTCACTTTTGGCTGCGATCTCGGGGGGTGAAAAGAAGTCACCAATGCGCCAAAGGGCTGCTTCTCATCGACAGGCAAAACCTGCCGTGCAAAGTCGTTCATTGCCAGCACATTGCGCTGGGCGTCGAGATGAATTACCCCAACGTCAAACTTCTCGAAAAGGTAGAGGCTCTGGTTGGGTACTATTTTTGTGTCCATACAGGCGTCTCGTTTCAGCCTTTAAAGTGATGCGACCACATCTTGGGCAATGGCTCCAAAAACACTCAAGCCATCGCGCCCCTTGACTTCGATGCGCACCGTGTGGCCCACTTGCAAAAAGTCGGTTTGTGTCTGTCCGTCTTGTTGGGTTTCCATCGCGCGTTTGTCCGCGATGCTGTGGTGGCCCTTGGGCCAGTCGGTCTGGCCGTTTTTCTCTACGCCGGGGCTGCGAACGGTGCCGCTCCCCACCAAAGAGCCTGCGCTGAGTTTGTGGTTGCGTGCCAGCGCAGCGATCAGTTCGCCAAAGTGGTGTGCCATGTCTTCGCCCGTGTCGCTCAGACCGACCTTGCGACCGTTCAGGGTGGATTGCAATGTCAAATGCAAGCGACCACGTGACCAAGCGTCACCGAGTTCGTCGGTGGTGACTGCCACTGGTCCAAAGGCGGTTCCGGCATCTTGGGCATGGGTGTGGCTGCGTGTCCAATGGTTGGCAAGGAATACGAGGCGGATGCCTTCAATGGCTTTATCAGGGGCGCAGCCTTGGGCGATGTCACTGGTCGCTACTGCCAACTCGGCGCTGAAATCCAAGCCGGCGTTTTCATCGGCGCAAACATAGGCGTCTTGTGCGCCAAAAAAACACGCGCTGCTGGTTTGTGCGGGCAGCGCATCGACGCTGGTGAAGCCGCCGCCACGGGCCCATTGGTAGGCGCGGGGCAACGGGGCCATGCATTGGGCGGGATTGAAGGCAAAGGCGTTGCGCAAGCGACCCGCGTTGAGCAAATCGGAGAGGTCTTGTAACTGCGGACTGAGGTAGTTCCAGTCATCGAGCACCTGTTGGAGGCGGTTGGCGATATGGGTGGGGTAAACGGCTTGGGTCAGGTCACGCGATACGACAACGAGTTGTCCGTCGCGGCTGGCGTCTTGGTAGCTTGCAAATTTCATGGCTGAATTGTCGCTCCAAATACGGCGGCCCACAGCGCCAAACCGGCTGCCTGTTCATGGGCTGCAACATCCGGGCCGACTTGGGTGGGTTCTTCGTTGAGACGCGCCCGGTGTTGAATTTGTCTGAGCGTGCGGTAGGCGCTGGCGGCGTTAGCGCCGATGGGCGTTGCGATCAGGCCGCAGTCTTGGGCGCGTTGGAGCAAAGCGATGTTGCCCACGTTATCCAGTAATTCCGGATGCCGATGGCCTTCGCTTAGCACCAAAAATTGAACTGCAAATTCGATATCCACCATGCCGCCAGGGCTGTGCTTGACATCAAAATGGTTGCCTTTGATGGGATGGCCGCTACGGACTTTTTCACGCATGGCCGCAATTTCATCGTGCAATGCGGTGCGGTCGCGCTGCGATGAAATCACCGCTTGGCGCACGGCTTCAAATCGCGCGTGGAGCTCGGGGCTTCCAAATACACAACGCGCCCGCGTCATGGCCTGGTGCTCCCATGTCCAAGCCGTGTTGGAGCCGCGTTGTTGTTGGTAGTTAGCGTAGGCAGTGAAGGTACTGACCAAGAGACCCGAGTTACCGTTGGGTCGCAAGGCGGTGTCGATTTCATACACGTCGCCCTCGCTGGTTTTAACGGTTAACCAGTTGATGAGTTTGCGGACCAAAGCGGCATACACCTCCCCGGCGCGATCATCTTCGTCGTCATACACAAACACAATATCGAGATCGCTGCCGTAGCCCAGTTCTTTGCCGCCGAGTTTGCCGTAGGCAATGATGGCAAAGCGAGGCGTTTCGCCATGGCGAAATTTAAGCCGCGCCCAACACCAGCGGGTAGTAATGCGCAATAGCACTTCGGCCAGCGCACTTAAATCATCGGCCACTTGCTCCACTGTGATCCGGCCTTCGACATCGCGCGCCAAGGTACGAAAAACTTCGGCGTGGTGGGCGCGGCGAAGCAGGTTGAGCAAGTTTTCTTCGTCGTCCTCGCCGCTGAGTGTGAGCGCGGTCAAGCGCCGCTCCATGTCGGATTCAAAACCCGCCGCGTCAAAGCGTTCGGCGACCATGGCGCTTCCGGCGAGTTCGTCGATCACCCCGGGGTGCTTGAGCAAGTAACGCGCGGGCCAGCGCGCCGCCCCCAAGATGCGCAGCAAGCGTTCATGAACGCCCGGGCGTTCTACCAGCAAGGCGAGGTAACTTTCTCGGCGCAATAAAGGCTCTATCCAGTCGACCAAGCGCACGGCCGATTCTTCGCTGGCACTTCCGTCGGCCACCCACTGCGCAGTGCGTTGAACCAATTTGAACAAGCGCATCCGCGATTCATCGCGTAAAGCCACCACCCGGGGGTGGGTGCGCCAAAGTGCGACACGGTCTTTGACTGCGCCGTGTAGGAGAGCGAGCAAGGTGTCGATGTCTAAGTCTGATGCCGGCGCTGCGGCGTCTTTGCTATTCCCACTGCAGCCGTTGCATGTTTTGGGCGGTCCACCCAATAGCGCGTCAAATTCTTGCGCCACCAACTCGCGGTGTGTATCGAGCTGCGCTAAAAAATCGCTGGCGTGTGCGAACCCAAGCGTATGGGCAATCCAGCCCAAGTCGGCATCGTCCGTGGGCAAAAGGTGGGTCTGTTGGTCGTCTAAATATTGAATGCGGTGTTCGACTTGGCGTAAAAAAACATAGGCCTTCGCCAGGCCTTGCGCTGTGGGGGCGTCCATCAGTTCGGCTTTTACCAGCCGCTCTAATGCGCTTAAGGTGGGACGGGTTCGCAGTTCAGGAAATTGCCCGCCGCGAACCACTTGCAAGAGTTGAACCGTGAACTCAATTTCACGGATGCCGCCGCGCGAAAGCTTGACATCGTTATTGCGTTCGGGGTGTCCCGCGCTGCGTTTGGAGGCGTGGTCGCGAATTTGGCGGTGCAATATGCGCAAGGCATCAAACACGCTGTAATCCAAATACCGCCGAAAGACAAAGGGTGCGACCGCGGCTCTGAGTTGCAAGGCAAACGCAGAACCCACCACGCCAGCTGGCGCAAGCACCCGACTTTTAAGCCACGCAAAGCGTTCCCATTCGCGGCCTTGGACGTGAAAGTACTCTTCCAGTGCGCTCAAAGAAACGGCGGGAGGACCTGAGTTGCCGTTGGGCCGCAGCGCGAGATCCACCCGAAAGACAAAACCATGTTCGGTGGTTTCGCCTAGCAAAGCAAACATGGCGCGCACGAGCTTGCCGAAATATTCTTGGTTCGAAATACGCCCGCGCCCGTGACTGGTGCCGGCTGTGTCGCCATCGTGGTCGTACACATAAATCAGGTCAATATCGCTAGAGACGTTGAGCTCGCGTGCGCCGAGTTTGCCCATGCCCACAATGCATAGGCTGGCACGCAGGCTTTGCGGCGTCAGGGGCTCGCCGTGAACGTCGTCCAAGGCACTACTCGCCGCATCAAAGGCTTGGCACAAGGCAAATTCAGCCAAATCCGTCATGCAGCCGGTAACGACTTTGAGCTCCAGGGATTGCTCACAATCTAAGCAAAGCAGTCGCTCAAGCACTAATTGCCGAGTCATGCGCAATGCGCTGCCTACATCCGCGCCTTGGGCGCGCAAGGCCAAAAAGAGCGGCTCTAAAAGTTCTTTGTTCGGAACGCCCGCAGGCAGCAGCGCCAGCTCAGCGGCATAGCGTCTGCGAATGCGTTGCGCAAATCGTGATCGATCGGACCAAGAAACGGGGCTGTTGCGGGTCATAATTCTTGTTGTTGTACCAAATGAAACCGATGACTGAATCCTCTGCCTTATTTAGCCGCACTTTTTTAGTGGCAAGCGCTTGTGTCAAGTGGGCTTTGCGGCTATTGGTTTTGGGGTGGTTGGTGCTGGGCCTCGTGTGGTGCATTTTGCATTTTGTGATTGTGCCGCGTATTGACGACTTGCGCCCGTGGCTGGAACAACAGGCCTCGCAAGCACTAGGCGTTGGCGTGCGCATTGGCAGCATGCAAGCCACCTCCAACGGTTTGATTCCCTCTTTAGAGTTGAAAGCGGTTCGACTCTTAGATGCGCAAAACAATACGCTCGTGGAATTGCCTTTGGTGGTAACGGCGGTGTCGCCGCGCTCCTTGCTCGCTGGCGGCTTTGAGCAAATT
>Ga0209768_10001209_pt1 | contig 16779 bp, 15 predicted proteins | sample LauGreSBDMM110SD_3_FD_187564 | JGI IMG/M metagenome (GOLD analysis project Ga0209768, IMG submission 187564) | Freshwater lake microbial communities from Lake Michigan, USA - Sp13.BD.MM110.SD (SPAdes) (version 2) | ecosystem: Environmental > Aquatic > Freshwater > Lake | place: Lake Michigan... | reverse complement strand
AGAAAATTTGCAAAATAAATCGATCGGGGCTTTCAATGCCTTTATTGACCTTGGCACCCTGAAAGCCCTTGGCCCCAGAGATGACGGTTTGAAGACCGCGCGCAATAGCCTCTTCAAACTCAGCTTGTTGGCCGGGCTTGATGCGAATGTCTGCAAGTTCAAGAATCATGGTGGTCCTAGTTTTAAAAAATGAAGTTTTGAAATTAAGTTCGGCGCTGTTTGGCAACCCACAACACAAGTGCTACCAAAGCCAAGCTCACAATGCTCAAGGCAAAACTGCCGGCGGCCCAAAAAGTGCTGACCTCTGGGCGACTGTTCAAGGGGCCCAAACCATGATACGCCCAAACATATGCACCCCAAAGACCAACGCCCCACAACATGATGCTGTAAATGATCAAAGGCAGAAGCGTCATTTTGTAACACCGCAATATAAACGCACACACGGCTTGAAGTGCGTCAACCAAATGATGAAGCGCAACCCATCCCAGCACAGAAGCCGCAGCCAGGATGACCGCCGTATCGGTTGAGAATAAGCAGGCTAAAGCATCCTTGCCAATAGCCAACGCGCTGCTCAGTGCGAAGGCCAGTGCCAAAGTTAACTTCAGCCCCGTGTGGGCGGCATCTTCTGCATGACGCGGTTCGTTGGCCCCAATCCAAAAGCCAACCCGTGCACTGCAAGCGATGCCAAGCGCCAATGGCACCATGTACATCAGCGTGGCAATGCTCGTTGCAATTTGGTGGCTGGCTGATGCCACCACACCTTGTCTAGATATGAACAAGGCCATCATGGTGAAGGAGGTGACCTCCACCATCAAAGACAATGCAGCAGGAATTCCCAAGTGCAAAAACGCGCGGATCATTGTCCAGTTAGGTGCTTCCAAGGGCTTCCATATTTTGAATTCTTGGTAAACTTTTTGGTAGCGCAAAAAATAAAGGCCCATGACCATGAGCCATGTGTTCACCACCAAAGTTGCCCAGGCACAGCCCACAAGGCCTTGCGCCTCCAAACCCCAGCCGCCAAAAGTGAACCAAATTGAAAGAGGAATTTTGATGCCCAAAGATGCGATTTGAAGTGCTGTGACCCAGAACGGCATGCCCAGGCTCTGGTTCAGTGTTGAATACATTCGAAATAGCAGCGAAGGGCCAACCGCGATCGCCAGAACCTGCAGGTAATCTCGCACATCATTTTGTAAAACTTCAGGCACGCCAGTAGCATTCAGCCAAGGATCAGGAAAGAGCAGGATCAGGGTACCCAAGACGATGACGGCAAGGCACAAGTACAAGGCCTGCCGCACGGATTGACCTAGCGCCACATGAGACCCAGCGCCGCGAAGCTCTGCCCAGACCGGAAGCAGCGCGGTGATCAAGCCATTCAAGGCCACATAGATGCTGATGTAAATGGCAGAGCCCACCGATAAAGCAGCGAGTGCAGAAGCGTCATAACGACCGGCAATGAGGGTGTCGGCAACACCAAAAGCCATCACAGCCAGTTGCCCCACTAAAACCGTACCGGCGTGACGAAGGATGGTGGGCGCTTCAAACATGCCGTAAGTCGCGCTCAGGGTTTGGCAGTGATAGAGATCGACAGGGCTCTGAACAAGACGATGTCTTCGTTGTTGTCTGAGGGGCGACGCACTGTGGCGTGTTGTGTCCATGCGCTGGCATCAACCTCTTGGGTGAATGCCGCAAGGGCTTGTGTGTCGACAATGAGCCAAGCACATTGGCTTGCATTTGAAACTGTGCTTTCAGCTCGGGTTGCAACAGGGAGCAGTTTGAGATTGCCATGAAATTGAAAAGCTGCGCCTTGCGCCTTGGTCAATCCAAAGTAATGAACACAGTCTGTTGCCCCCATCATGCTGCGAACTTTGCTAACAAGGGGGGCATAGCTTCTGCCGAAATCTAGCAAAGGCAACCAAAGCGTCATGACCAAAAGCCAACACAAGATGGCACCACTGGCAGGCAGCACCATGCTCTTCCACAGCGCCGAGCGATGTCTACCGGCGCGCCATCTGACAAGGCCAGCCCAGGCCAGTGTTGCCAAGCTTGCCAAGATGAATGCAGTGAGGGAGAACTGAAGCACAAAACCTGGCGCAAGTCGTGCCACATTGATGGCAGGCTGAGCAGGAAAACCTGTTTGCATTGACAGCCAGACAGTCCAAATGATGAGTGCGCCCACGCTGAAAAAGAGCAAGGTAAACCAATCAATGAAAGCACTGAGGCTGCGTTTCAATGTGGGCAGTGCAAAGGCGGCCAGCGTGGCCAATGCAGGCAAACTGATGAGCAGCGCACGATCACTTAAGCCGGACATCCATGTGGTGGCAATGCCCACAAGCATGAACCAAAGAGGCAGCGACAAATGGGGATTGGCTGAAATACTTTTGAGTTGATAGCGCCAACGCCAAAGCGTCCAAAGCGCCAAGGGCCAAGCAGGCCAAGTGAACCACAAAAGCAAACGGGCCATGGCCTGGATTTCAAACAAATGAGACGAGGCAATCCGCCAACGCCACAAGTCCAAGCCACTGGTGATCGCGGCGGTAGCAAGGCAGAAGATCAAGACCCAGGCAACATCGACTTTTCTCACGCGCAGAGATTGCGGCTGGCCCGTATCCAAAGCAATCACAATGGCGCCGCCTGCCCCCAATATCATCGCCAAAGCAGGTGCGCCTGAAAGAGCCAAGCCCATGATGGCGAGGACCGCGCAAAACAGCGAAGCCATTCTTTTGCGAGCCAAGTTGGCCAACGCAAAAAAGAGAAGCGAAGAAAAAGAAAGTTGTGCGAGTGCGGGGGTGGCCTCGTGAGAAAGTCTGGCCAAGCCCAAGCAGGCAAGCAAGGCAAGCAAACCACCATCGGCAATAGCCCGCGCATAGTCTGCAGGTTTGGCTTCGCCGCCAAAGGCAAAGCTCACGGGTTGAGCCGCCGGTGTTCGTGCAAGGGCGTAAACCGCGTACCAAGTGGCAGCCAATGTGAGGCCCAACAAAGCAATAAAGGGCAATTGAGCGGCAGTGTCGAGAGGCAGGCCCTTGGGCGCCAATTGAATAGCCCATGCACCTAGCCAATAAGGCAAAAGTGCCGCACCGCTATCTGTTTGCCCAAGCAGTGTGGGCTTTAACCACGCCACATTGTCTGAGCCGAACGATTGCGCCAAATTGAACATGAAGCCAAAGGCTTCCATGTCATCGGCTTTCCAAGGCGTGCGGCCCATAAAGCCAGGTAAAACATAAGCCAAGCAAAGCGCCCAGACAATCCAGCGCGGCAAACGCCTGACGGCACTTTGCGCCACGATGGCCGGGTTGGCGGAGGTATCTGATGGGTAGAAATTCACAATTCAGACGATAGCAGAGTCAGGTTCAAATTCACAAGTGTGGGCTGAGGCAAAAAACAAGGGCAGGCCGGTTGCCCGGACTGCCCTTCGATGGTCACGAAGTGACGCGATGGGAAGATTACTTGGTAATGGACGTTTTGCCAAAACGGTTGCGGAACCTCTCAACGCGACCACCCATGTTGTCCACAGATTTTTGGGTACCGGTGTAGAAGGGGTGTGATTCGCTGGATGTATCGAGTTTGAACAAAGGCAGCTCGCGGCCGTCGTCCATCTTCACCATCTCTTTGGCATTGACGCAAGAACGTGTGACGAACTTGAAGCCGTTAGACAAGTCCAAGAAGCAAACTTCTCGGTAATTGGGGTGAATGCCTTCTTTCATGATCTATTCCTTGGGTTCAGATGCGACAGCCGCCCTCGGACCATCCGGGGTACTTTTCGCTAAGCACGAGATTATGGCATGAAATCAATGACTTGCACGCCTAATTGGGTCTGCAAAAGCTACTTTTTAGCCGCCTCGACGCATCATGTCGAAGAATTCGACGTTGCTCTTCGTGGCTTTCATGCTTTTGAGAACCATTTCCATGGCCTCAATTTCGTCCATGTTGTACATGAACTGGCGCAAGATGCGGGTTTTTTGCAGCACTTCAGGCTGGAGCAACAATTCTTCGCGGCGTGTACCGCTGCGGTTCAAGTTGATGGCCGGGAACACGCGTTTTTCGTACAAGCGGCGTTCCAGATGGATCTCGCAATTGCCAGTCCCTTTGAATTCCTCAAAGATCACCTCGTCCATGCGGCTGCCGGTATCGACCAGCGCTGTGGCAATGATGGTCAGGCTGCCGCCTTCTTCGACATTGCGAGCGGCGCCAAAGAAACGCTTAGGACGTTGCAAGGCATTGGCATCGACACCACCGGTCAAGACTTTGCCAGAGCTGGGCACCACGTTGTTGTAGGCGCGGGCCAAACGGGTCAGGGAGTCGAGCAAGATGACCACATCTTTTTTCAATTCAACCAAACGTTTGGCGCGTTCGATGACCATTTCAGCCACGTGCACGTGACGTGCAGCAGGTTCGTCAAAGGTGGATGCAATCACTTCGCCGCGCACAGTGCGCTGCATTTCTGTGACCTCTTCAGGGCGCTCGTCGACCAGCAAAACCATGAGGTGAACATCGGGATTGTTGGCGGTGATGGCGTGGGCAATGTGCTGCATCATGACGGTTTTGCCAGACTTGGGCTGCGCCACAATGAGGGCGCGCTGTCCTTTGCCAAGTGGGGCAATGATGTCGATCACGCGGCTGGTGATGTTCTCGTCGGCCTTGATGTCGCGCTCTAGGTGCATCTGAATGTTGGGGAACAAAGGCGTCAAGTTCTCAAACATGACCTTGTGCTTGTTGTTTTCTGGCAAGTCGCCATTGACCTTGTCAAGCTTGGTGAGGGCAAAGTAGCGCTCGCCGTCTTTGGGAATTCGAACTTCGCCTTCAATCATGTCGCCGGTGTGCAAATTGAATCTGCGCACTTGGCTGGGGCTGATGTAGATGTCGTCGGTGCTGGCGGTGTAACTGGTGTCGGGGCTGCGCAAGAAACCAAAACCATCGGGCAAGATTTCTAAAACACCGTCGGCAAATACTTGCTCGCCAGCGCGAGCACGTTTTTTAATGATGGCAAACATCAACTCTTGTTTGCGCATGCGGCCTGTGTTTTCAATTTCAAGCTCGTCGGCTTGCTTGAGGACTTCAGACACATGCAGTGCCTTGAGTTCATTTAAGTGCATGGATTTACCTGCGTAAAGCAACCCTTGTGGGTTGATGTCAAAAAAATCAGGGGGAGGAAGGAGGCCGAAATTTCAAACGTCTAGAAACCAAAGCTGGGAAGATGCGTCAAAGGGGGCAAGTAGACGCTATGGGCTTTCGTCAATTTCTATCTTGAAACTGTGCTGAAACCCTTTTGGGACCCAACGGTGCGAATTATGACAGGATTTTTTGAAGTGTCGAAACTGGGCTTGCCAACCCCCCAAATAGCTTCAAACTGGGGGGCTGGCCTCAAAGCGCCTTGGAGCGACGCTTTGGATTCAAGCCAACTGTTGGTCAATGAATGCGGTTAACTGAGATTTGCTCATGGCACCCACTTTGGTGGCGGCCAATTGACCATCTTTAAAAACCATCAAGGTTGGAATGCCTCGAATGCCGAATTTGGCGGGGATGTCCCGGTTTTCATCGACATTCATTTTGGTAATTTGCAGTTTGCCTTCGTAGCCCGTTGCAACTTCGTCCAAAATGGGGGCAATCATTTTGCAAGGACCGCACCATTCAGCCCAAAAATCAACGATGACAGGCTTGTCGGCTTTGAGCACGTCGGTCTCAAAAGTGGCGTCGGTTGTGTGTTTGATCAAATCGCTGGCCATGGCCTGTTCCTTGTTGAGATTGAAATTACAGCAAATCTTGTTTGTAAACTTCCTGTATTTTGACAGAAACGAGCAAAGTTGCTCATTCATCACTTGATCCAAATCATTTTCACTGCATGGACGTCCCTTCATCTCACGCTTCAAAGCCCTTGGACCTGTCCGTGGCGGTCATTGGGGGCGGGCCTGCCGGCCTGATGGCGGCTCAAGTTTTGTCGAGTTTGGGCCATTCTGTGCATCTGTTTGATGCCATGCCTTCAGTGGGTCGAAAGTTTTTGTTGGCAGGACGAGGGGGTCTGAACCTCACGCACTCAGAGGCATTCAATCAATTTGTAAATCGCTATGACGCCCATGCTGCACAACTGAAACCCCTGCTGAGCGATTGGGGCTCAGATCAATTGAGGGCTTGGGCTCAGGATTTGGGAGTTGAAACATTCATTGGAAGCTCAGGACGTATTTTCCCCAAAGAAATGAAAGCAGCCCCCTTGCTGCGAGCGTGGTTACATCGTTTGCGCCATCCTCTAACAGGCAAGCCCGTTGAATTTCACATGCGCCATCGATTAACAGGTTTGCAAGCAATACCCGCTGACAAAGCCAAAGGCAAATGCACAGAATTAAGTTTCGAAGTGCGGCATCTCTCGTCGCCTGAGCTTGAGCTGCGCAAAGTCAATGCTCAAGCTGTGGTCTTGGCGCTTGGCGGGGGAAGTTGGGCCCGGCTAGGCTCTGACGGTGCTTGGGCGCCTTGGTTAACTGAAGTGGGTGTGCCCGTGAACGCCCTGCTGCCTTCCAATTGCGGTTTTCATGTGGCCGGCAGAGAAGGGCAAGGTTGGACACCTTTTTTCTTGTCACGTTTTGCAGGGCAGCCTCTCAAGTCAGTCGCCATGGAGTGGGTCCATGCCCAAGGGCATGTCATCAGGCGCCAGGGAGAATTTGTGGCCAGCACCTACGGGGTGGAAGGCAGTCTGATTTATGCCGCGTCATCAGATTTACGCAAGGCCATTCAAGCGCAAGGGCTGGCTGAATTCAAATTGGATTTATTGCCCGATTGGACCTTGGAAAAAGTCATCCATGAGGTTTCACATCCTCGGGGCTCGCGCAGTTTGTCTTCACACCTCAAGGGACGACTTGGCATTGAGGGCGTCAAGATGGCCCTGTTGAACGAATTGTTGTTGCCTCAGATTTTGCAAGATCCAGCGCAACTGGCCTTGGCCATCAAAGGCTTGGTGGTGGTGCTCACAAAACCCAGGCCCATCGATGAAGCCATCAGTAGCGCAGGCGGCGTGACGTGGGAGGGCCTCGATGCAGGGCTGCAAACCAAGGCATTGCCGGGGGTGTTTTGTGTGGGGGAAATGTTGGATTGGGAAGCGCCCACAGGTGGCTATTTGCTGACGGCCTGCATGGCCACAGGGGTGAAAGCTGCTAAGAGCTTGCACGCAAACATGAAAGGTGACGAGCCTTGACCCCGGCACTGACTCTGCAGTTAGAGCTGCTTGGTTCCCCACCTGACTCGGTTGGCCGCTTTACCATGCGGGAAGGCCCGTCGAGGGCTATTGTAAGACACCGATAGAATCCACACATGTCTTATCTCGTTCTGGCTCGCAAATACCGACCTCGAAACTTCACTGAAATGGTGGGGCAGGAGCACGTTGTGCAAGCCCTGACCAATGCCCTTGTGCAACAAAGGTTGCACCATGCCTATTTGTTCACCGGCACCAGAGGGGTGGGCAAGACAACGGTGTCACGCATTTTGGCCAAATCACTCAATTGCCAGGGCACTGACGGACAGGGCGGCATTACTGCTGAGCCTTGTGGTGTTTGTCAGGCCTGCCGGGACATTGATTCAGGTCGATTTGTCGATTACACGGAGCTTGATGCTGCCTCCAATCGGGGTGTCGATGAAGTTCAAAGCTTGCTTGAACAGGCGGTTTACAAACCCGTTCAGGGGCGCTTCAAGGTGTTCATGATTGACGAGGTTCACATGTTGACCAACACGGCCTTCAATGCCATGTTGAAAACGCTTGAAGAGCCGCCTGAGTATTTGAAGTTTGTATTGGCCACCACCGATCCTCAAAAAGTTCCTGTCACTGTTTTGTCTCGTTGTTTGCAATTTAACTTGCGACCCATGGCGCCAGAAACAGTGTTTGAACACCTCACGAAGGTCTTGGCGCAAGAGAACTTGCCCGCTGAGCCCATGGCACTGAAGTTGTTGGCCCGAGCCGCCAGAGGGTCCATGCGCGATGCACTGAGCCTGGCCGATCAAGCCATTGCATTTGGCAGCGGTCAATTGCAAGAAGCCACGGTTCGTTTGATGTTGGGCAGTGTCGATCGCAGCCATGTCATGGGCCTCATTGACGCCCTTGCACGAAGTGATGGTGCCGCTGTGGTTGCAATTTCTGAAGGCCTGCGACTGAATGGTTTGTCTGCTGCTTCTGCCTTGGAAGACATGTCCATGGTGTTGCAGCGCATGGCCGTGTTGCAAGCAGTCCCCAGCGCTGCCGCTGAATCAGACGACCCGGATCACCAAGAAATGTTGCGTTTGTCAGAGGCCATGCCCGCCGATGAAACTCAGTTGCTCTACAGTTTGTGTTTGCACGGCCGCACAGAATTGGGCTTGGCGCCAGATGAGTATGCGGCGCTGACCATGGTTTTGCTGCGGCTACTGGCTTTCAAGCCAAAAGCTCATCAAGCTCAAGAAGTTCATCAGGTGCAGGCGCCTGCGGCTCAAAAAAAAACTTTAGCGACAGCGCCACCTAGTGCAGCGGCCGCGCAGCCGGCTACTTCTTCGCCCGAGCCCTTTACTGCTGACGAGTCTTCAGTTGAGTTGCCTGTGTTAGAGGCGCGCATCGCGCCTATTCAAGTTAAAAATTTGCCTGTCCGCCAAGCCAGTGAACCGACTGAAAGAACAGCACCGAAAGTGTTGGTCGTCACAGAGGAGGGCCATTTTTGGACTCAAACAGTTCGTCAATTGGTAGCTTCTGAAGCTGTAACGGCCTTGGTGCGTGAGTTGGCCTTGCAATCGCAATTGATTGCACGCGATACCGATCAATGGCATTTGAGAATTGACAGTGAATCCTTAAATCAAGGCGCTGCGCGCGAGCGTTTACAAGCCGCATTGAACAGCGCAGGGTATGCCGTCAAGCTGGTGGTTGAAATTGGCAAAGTGACCGATTCACCTGCACAGCGCAATGCCGCTGATTTGGCTGAAAAGCAAAAAGCGGCTGAAGATTTGATTCATTCAGATCCCATGGTGCAAGCCATGGTTGAAAATTTTGGGGCCAAAATCGTGCCCGGCACAATCAAGCTTATTTCTTAAATTTAACGGAAGGAAAAACATGTTCAACAAAGGTCAACTCGCTGGCTTGATGAAGCAAGCGCAAGCCATGCAAGACAATTTAAAGAAAGCCCAAGACGAATTGGCTTTTGTCGAAGTGGAAGGCTCCTCTGGCAGTGGCATGGTCAAAGTTGTGATGACCTGTAAACATGCTGTCAAGCGTGTCACGATCGAGCCCTCTTTGCTGACAGACGACAAGGACCTGTTGGAAGACTTGGTGGCCGCAGCCTTCAACGATGCCGTCCGACAGGCAGAGGAAGTGTCTCAACAGAAAATGGGCAAGTTGACGGCCGGTTTACCTCCCGGCATGAAGTTGCCTTTCTAATCTTTTCAGAAGCCATGCAAAAACCCAATGCCCATGCACTAGATGCGCTCATTCAAGCGCTGCGGGTTTTGCCGGGAGTCGGTGCCAAGTCTGCCTCTCGCATGGCATTTCATTTGATGCAGCACGAGCGCGGTGCTGCGCTGCATTTGGCAAAAGCCTTAGAGCACGCTTGTGACAACGTCAAGCATTGCGCCACCTGTCACACACTCACTGAAACAGATGTTTGCAGCATGTGTGCCGACCCTGAGCGCGATCGAGCTCAGCTGTGTGTGGTGGAAACGCCTGCAGACCAAGCGGCCATTGAGAGAACTTCTACTTTCAAGGGCCTGTACTTTGTTCTTATGGGCAAGCTCAGTCCCCTAGACGGCATTGGACCGAACGACCTCGGCTTTGCCAAACTGTCAGAGCGTTGCAATGACGGGCTGGTGCAAGAAGTTATTTTGGCCACCAATTTCACGGGCGAGGGTGAGGCCACAGCGCACGTGATTGCTGAAATGTTGAAGAAGAGAGGCTTGCGCGTCACGCGTCTGGCCAGAGGCGTACCTGCTGGAAGTGAACTTGAGTATGTCGATTTGGGCACCATCGCCCACGCATTGGTCGATCGTCGATAAGGGCGTTCCTACTTCGCACACTGAGTTCTCAGTGTTCCTCATTACGTAATTACCCGCTTGGGATGTTTCCCGATGCGCCGATACCGACACCTTTGTATGCTGACCCCATGATCGATGGGAACTCTTCAAGGGGTATTGGCGTGTTACAAAAGCTTAGGCGGCGTGAGTTTTCGGCAGTGGCCATGGCCAGTGTTTTGCTGGCGCCTGGCTTGGCTTTGGCTGCTGTCACTCCCCAAAAAGTCAGCATCGCACTGGCTGCCAAAACCAGTCTGTTCCATTTGCCTTTGGTTTTGGCTGAGCAATTGGGCGCGTTCAAAAACGAGGGTCTGCAAATTGATTGGCTTGAATGTGAATCGGGTCTTCAAGCGGTTCAACTGGCTTTGAATGGGCAAGCAGATGTGGTGTCAGGCGCTTTCGAGCACACCCTCGATTTGCAAGCGCGTGGCTTAAATTACCGTGCCTTTGTATTGCAGGGCAGAGCGCCCCAAATCAGTGTGGGCTTGGCCACACGAAAAGCACTTGCAATGAAATCATTGGACGATCTCAAATCTTTCAAGATGGGTATTTCATCTTTAGGCTCTGGCACGCATTGGTTAGCGCAGCAGTGGCTATTGAAAACCAAGCTTGCAGCCGAGAACGTTCAGTTCATTGAATTAGGCTCTGCCACAGGTCATTTGGTTGAAGCCGTTAGAAATGGCTCGGTTGACGCTTTGTGTCACATCGATCCTGTCATGCACTACCTGGAACAAAAAAATGAATTGCGTCTCTTGGCTGAGACGCGATCGTTGCTCAGTTCGCAGCGCATGTTTGGCGGCCCCATGCTCTCCGCTTGTTTGTTTGGCAAGGGTGAGTTTTTGCAAAAACGCGCTGATGTTGCCCTGACCTTGACCCGAGGCGTGGTCAGAGCATTGCAGTGGCTCAAAACCGCAGGACCTTCCGATATTCTCAAAATGGTGCCCTCTCACAACTGGATGGGCGATCGTGCGATTTACTTAGGCGCTTTGGAAAATGTGCGCAACAGTTACAGCTTGGATGGCATGTTTTCGACCGAGTCCTTGCAAACGGCTTGGCGTGCCAGAGCCAGTCGCGTTAGCACCGACCGGGCCACTTGGACCACCTTGGCTAAAACCTATACCAATGAATTTGCGCTAATTGCACAACGCAAAGTCAATTCCTGACGGAGGAGTTGGGCGAGTTTGGCTTGCCAGTTTTTGGGGTTGAAGAATTTGATTGGACTTTGGCCTGCTTTGATTTGGGAGCGCCAGCTGAAGCTTTCACACCTTTGTTGACGCTCGACTTCTTGCTTGTATTTTTACTTCCGCGGGAACTGGCTGTGGTCGGTACCAAAATGGCAATGGATTGCCCCGGTTTGAGTGCCACAGGCATCTTCAATTTATTCCAAGCGGCAATGTTCGAGGGTGAGACGTCATGACGGCTTGCAAGCGTGGCCAAAGTGTCGCCTTTTTGAACTTTCACCATCATGCGTCGCAAAACAATTTCGGGTGCAAAAGAAATTTTGGCGTTATCGGCCAGATGTTCGGTCACGTCAGCGTCGAGGGCGCCTTGTCTTACAACCAACAAGGTAGAGCCTTGTTTGACTTGCATTCCGCTTGGAATTTGATTCACTGAGCGAAGTTCGGCTTCGGTCATTTTGACCAGTTTGCTGACCTCCGAAACCTTCATGGTCTTGGGCACAGACCAAGCGGTCCAAGTGGCCAATTGTTTTTGTGCGTGCTCTTCGAGTCGGCGCTGGAACCGGTCAGCATTGTCCCAAGGCAGCAAAATTTCAGGTGTGCCTGCAGCCAAAATAACAGGTCGGCTCATGGAAGGATTTAAAGCTTTGAAATCTTCCATGCTGACACCTGAAAAATTGGCCGCCAATTTGACATCGATGTCACGTGTGATGCTGACAGATTTGAAATACGGGTGGTTCTGAATAAGAGGCAACCGTACGTTGAAATTTTGGGGCTGCGCAATGATGTTTTTAACGGCCTGCAACTTGGGCACGTAATAGCGTGTTTCGTTGGGCATTCTCAATTCGGTATAGGTCAGTCCTAAACCGGCGGCTTTGTTTTTGGCCAATGCGCGACCCACACTGCCTTCTCCCCAGTTGTAGGCTGCCAAAGCCAAGTGCCAATCGCCAAACATGGCATAAAGTTTTTGTAAATAGTCAAGGGCAGCGCGGGTCGACTCAACCACGTCGCGACGTTCATCCCTGAAAATGTTTTGCTTCAAATCGAAGTACTTTCCAGTTGCAGGCATGAATTGCCACATCCCCGCCGCTTTGGCTGAAGAGACTGCTTCAGGGTTAAAGGCCGATTCGATGAAGGGCAGCAAGGCCAGCTCTGTCGGCATGTTCCTACGTTCGAGTTCTTCAACAATGTGGAACAGATATTTTCTGGAGCGTTCTGTCATTCTCACCATGTAGTCGGGACGCGCTGCGTACCAAGCTTCACGGTCTTTCACCAAATCATTTTCAAGGTCTGGCATGGCAAAGCCTTGGCGAATGCGCACCCAAATGTCAGCAGGGGGTTCGGCGACATCGTCGATTTTGGCCTTGGCGATAGGCGCTTGAAAAGGCGCAAGCACAAGAGGTGGCGTCGGTGCATTTGGCGGTGGTGTTGCAACCGTTGTTGCTGTCGTGGCTTCAGCAGTTGTGCTGATGTCAGCAGGACTTTTTTCGGCTTGTTTCTGAACATTGGCGCAGCCTGTCAAAAACAGGGCAACACACAGTCCTAGCTTTATCTTCAGGCTGAAGCCCGTGGTGTGGTAGTTCATTTGTAGTCGTTTTTCCAGAGGCGCAGATGGGCAAAAATATCTGCTTCATTGTCTTTAACTTGCGGTGCAAATTTTCTCACCGCATCGATCACGGTTGGTGAGCGGGTTCTCAAGAAAGGGTTGATTTGCAATTCGTTGGCCAGCTTCGCGGGCAAGGTGGGTAAATTCTGAGCTCTTAGGTCTTTGCAATGTTTGGCATAGGTTTGCAGATTTAAATTCTGTGGCTCTACCGCGCTGGCAAATTTCAAATTGCTCAGGGTGTACTCGTGTGCGCAACAAACCCGCGAAGCGCCTGGCAGTGCGGCCAACCGATCCAAAGAATGGAGCATTTGTTCTGCAGTGCCCTCAAACAAGCGACCACAGCCACCAGAGAAAAGCGTGTCACCACAAAAAAGCAGTGGTTCTTGGCCTTCAGGCTCTGCGAAATAAGCGATGTGTCCCGCAGTATGACCCGGCACATCCAATGTTTGAAAATTCAAGCCAAGCCAGCTGAATTGGTTTCCCTGTGCTAAGGCTTGGAATTCGAAGGGCAATTTTTCGCAAGCCGGCCCATAAACCTTGGCGCCCCAATGGTGCAGAAGCTTTGCCACGCCCCCCGTATGATCACCATGGTGATGCGTGACTAAAATGCAATCCAGCTTGTGATTGTTGGCAGCCAACCAGTTGTCAACTGGCGTTGAATCACCTGGATCAACAACCAATGCAAGGCCTTGGTGTTGCAACAGCCAAATGTAATTATCGGAGAATGCGGGCAGCGGTATTAGGTTCATGACTCTTCCTATTATAGAAACCACTTCGATGGCGCAAGATTGGCGTCAATGGCTGGCTACGCCAGCAGGGTCTTTTTTGTTGAGCTGGGAGCAATCTCAGATGGATTCGTTGGTGGCAGATATTTTTGGATACCACGCACTTCAATTGGGCATGCCCGAGTTACAGGGCTTGCGAGCCAATCGCATGCCCCATCAGTGGCTGGCCCTGTCAGATACCACTGCATTGCCTGAGGGGCAAGATTTTCAGTTTGCTGCACACAGCATCGCACTGCCATTTCAAGCAGACAGTTTAGACCTCTTGGTCATGCCTCACAGCTTGGAGTTAAGTTTGGATGCGCATGCCAGTTTACGGGAGGCAGAGCGAGTCTTGGTGCCTGAGGGCCATTTGCTGATTACCGGCCTCAACCCGACCAGCCTCTGGGGTTGGCGTCACAAACGCGCTCAATGGTATCGGCGCTGGGGTTTTGAGGGTCTTAGCTCACCTGCTTGCGATGAGTTGATAGGCTATTGGCGACTCAGGGACTGGCTTCGACTGCTCGGCTTTGAGGTCAAAGTGAGTCAATTTGGATGTTGGCGGCCTGCGCTGGACAAACTGAAATGGTTCGATCGATGGGCTTTTATGGACAAATTGGGCGCCAACTGGTGGCCTATTTTGGGCGGGACCTACGTCATTGTTGCTGTGAAAAAGGTCCAGGGCGGGCGCATTTTGGGTGCGACTTGGAAGCAACGCAGGCCTCAAACCAAGGCTGCCGTAACCCTGGCGCGGCGACAAAACCAAACTCAAGGCGACGCTGGCACCCAAAGAAAGAGTGAATGTGAATCACGTTGAAATTCATACAGATGGCGCTTGCAAGGGCAATCCTGGGCCGGGGGGTTGGGGTGCACTGATGCGGTCCGCCGAGCATGTTCGAGAAATATTTGGGGGTGAGCTAGACACCACCAACAACCGAATGGAGTTGACGGCGGTGATCGAGGCCTTAATTGCTTTAAAGCGTCCCTGCAAGGTCACCCTGTTCCTGGACAGTGAGTATGTTCGAAAGGGCATTACGGAGTGGATTCAAGGCTGGAAAGCGAGGGGGTGGCGAACCGCTGCCAAGCAACCCGTTAAAAATGCCGATTTATGGCAAAAGTTAGACCTTTTGGTTGCAAATTCAGGGCATCAAATTGATTGGCGATGGGTCAAGGGTCACGCCGGTGACCCTGGCAATGAAAGGGCGGATGCCTTGGCCAACTTAGGAGTCGACAAAGCCCTGGGCAGGAGTTAACACCCTTCAACAGAAGCTTCTTGGGTCTTGGTTTGCAAAGGAGCCGTCAAGCAAGAGTTTGGGTCAGTTGGGCTTGAGGTTTCGCCAATACAGAGGATGCCAACAACTGTTACATTTTCAAACTGTTTTGGGTACTCTTCGGAATCATTGATGTCTTTCAAAAAACCTTATCTCCTAATTGCGCTCGTTGGTCTGGCCTTTGCTGTTGGTGCAGCCTGGTGGCTTCAAAATAAACCTGCTGGGCCTAAGGCAGAGGTTTCTGCTCCCGGCAGCGCCCCAAATAGTTCTGGTCAACCAGCCCCCGCTTCGGCTGGCGCACCCAGTGGTGCCCCTGGTGCATCGCCAGGTTCGGGAGCTCCTCAAAGGCCACCTGCCGTAGAGGTAGCCAAGGTTGAAAAAGCCATGCTGGTGGACGAGACCCAATCGGTTGGCAGTTTGCGTTCGTTTCAAGGCGTGATATTGCGACCTGAGGTGGGTGGGCGTGTCAGTCAGGTGCTTTTCAAGGACGGACAAAAAGTTAAAAAGGGACAAATTTTGGTCCAGTTTGACGATCAATTGCCTTCTGCTCAACTGGCTCAGTCCAAAGCTGAGTTGTCCATTGCACAAGCTAACCACACGCGCAATCAAGAGCTTGTCGCGCAAAACTTTATCAGCAAACGTTCTTTGGATGAATCCGATGCAGCGCTTCAAGTCGCGCAAGCTAAATTGGCATTGGCCCAAGCCACCTTGCAGCGCTTGAAAGTGCTTGCCCCATTTGATGGCACCGCGGGCTTTCGTCAAATTAACGTGGGTGATTATTTGAAAGACGGCGCTGACATGGTCAACGTTGAGGACATCGAAGCTGTTTTGCTTGATTTCCGTTTGCCAGAGCGTTTCCAAGCCAAAGTAAAAACTGGGCAAAAAGCGCAAGTGACCATGGACGCTTTGCCCGGCCGTAAATTCACGGCTGTCATTCAAGCCATCGATCCTTTGATTGATGCCAATGGCCGTTCTGTGGGTGTGCGTGGTTGTATCGACAATCGACAAATGCAATTGCGCCCGGGTATGTTTGCACGAGTCAATGCTGTGTTTGGTGAGCGAGATGACGCTTTAGTCATACCCGAAGAAGCCATCGTGCCGCAAGGCGGACGTACAACTGTTGTGCGTGTCGTTCCTGGACCCAACAAAGATGAACTGATTTCTGAAAGAGTCACCGTCAAGATTGGCATTCGCCAACCTGGTCGTGTGGAAATTTTAGAAGGCTTATCGATGGGCGATTCTGTGGTGGTTGCAGGGCAGCAGCGCTTGCAAAAAGAAGGCACTGTTGTCCGCATTGTGGACACTTCAAAAGCTCAAGGCGCTGGTGCCAACTCGGCTGCAGGTGCAAGGCCTGAGGCTGCAGGCAATGCACAAAAACCCGCAGAAAAATCCGGCCCCAAGGGTGGCAATGCAGGACCAGCGAAGGACGGCAAAGGCCCTGCTGTCGCAGGCGAGAATCCATGCATACGAGGTCTGAATGCAACTCGCTGAAACATCCATTCGCAGGCCGGTCTTTGCGACCGTTTTATCGCTGCTCATCCTCCTGATTGGCGCTGTCAGCTTCAACCGCCTTTCTTTGCGTGAGTACCCCAAGATTGACGAGCCCACTGTCACGGTCAGCGTGAAATACCCCGGCGCATCGGCCGAGGTGATTGAGTCGCAAGTGACCAAGCCTTTGGAAGATTCCATTGCCGGCATTGATGCCGTCGATGTCATCACTTCCATCAGCCGTGCTGATCAGTCTCAAATCACGGTTCGTTTTCGCTTAGAAAAAGACGCCGACACAGCCGCAGCAGAAGTTCGCGACAGAACCTCTAGAATTCGCGGTCGTTTGCCACAAGCCATTGAAGAACCCGTCATTGCCAAAGTCGAGGCAGATGCCTTCCCTGTCATTTGGTTGGCCTTCGCCAGCGAAACCTTGTCGCCTCTTCAAATCAATGATTTGATCAACCGAGTCGTGAAGC
>Ga0209768_10001204_pt1 | contig 16834 bp, 15 predicted proteins | sample LauGreSBDMM110SD_3_FD_187564 | JGI IMG/M metagenome (GOLD analysis project Ga0209768, IMG submission 187564) | Freshwater lake microbial communities from Lake Michigan, USA - Sp13.BD.MM110.SD (SPAdes) (version 2) | ecosystem: Environmental > Aquatic > Freshwater > Lake | place: Lake Michigan... | reverse complement strand
TTTATTTATGCCTCCTCGAGTTCAGTTTATGGCGTTTCAGATGTTGAAAATGTTACAGAAGATCATCCCTTAGTTCCATTGACACTTTATAATAAATATAAAGGAATGTGTGAACCATTACTAAAGAAGCACCTTAGTAAAGACTTCACTGGTGTAATTTTTCGTCCGGCGACAGTTTGTGGATTTGCTCCGAGACAAAGATTGGATCTATCGGTGAATATTCTTACCAATCTTGCGGTAAACAATCGGAAAATTACCGTTTTTGGAGGTTCCCAAATGCGCCCAAATTTGCATATTCAAGATTATTGCGACGTTATAAAGGAATTTCTGACAGTTGAATCTCAGAAAATTCAAGGAGAGACTTTTAATGTTGGGTATCAGAATTTAACAATCATGGAAATAGCATTGGTGGTTAAACGCGTAGTAGAAAGTGAGATTCCTGGACCCGACATTCAAATTGAGGTAACCGAATCCAATGATAATCGCTCCTACCACATAAATTCTGACAAAATTAGTAGGGTTCTTGGTTTTGTTCCGAAATATACGATTGAGGATGCAGTAAAAGACTTATGTCATGCATACAAAGAAAATCTCTTGCTAAACAGTTTGCAGGATGATAAGTACTTCAATGTCATGCGACTTAAGCGCATAGCGGCTCAATAAATGGGGAAAAAGAAATCAGTTATAGTAACTGGAGGGGCAGGGTTTATAGGTAGCCACCTAGTAGACGCACTAATTGAAAGCGGCGAATCTGTAATAGTCATTGATAATTTAGTTGGGGGCCACCTACGAAATCTTGACCAGCATAAAAACCAAGAGCGGCTTGAATTTGTGGACTTAAATATTTCTACCCTTAATCCATCTGATATTTTATTTAAAGATGTGTCAAAGGTGTTTCATTTGGCGGGAATCGGCGACATTATTCCTTCAATTGAGAAACCTTTAGAGTACTTTCAAAATAACGTCTACGGAACCGCAAATATATTAGACGCTACTCGTATTAATAATATAGGAACTTTTATTTACGCTGCATCATCTTCCTGTTACGGAATTGCCAAAACCCCAACCGATGAAACCCACGAAATAGACCCAAAGTATCCGTATGCGCTGACAAAATTTCTTGGTGAACAATCAACATTTCATTGGGGGAAAGTTTATAGAATTCGTACGAACTCAATTTGTATCTTTAACGCATACGGACCAAGAGTTCGAACAACAGGGGCGTATGGTGCAGTTTTTGGAGTACTGTTAAAGCAAAAACTGGAGGGAAAACCGCTAACAATAGTTGGTAACGGGGAACAAAAACGTGATTTTGTTTTTGTTACGGATGTAGCGGATGCATTTATTCGTGCGAGTAATACTAAAGTTACAGGCCACCGATTCAATATAGGTGGTGGAAACCCCATAAGGATAATCGAACTCGCAAACATGATCGGTGGGGAAAAAGTGTTTATACCATCTCGGCCCGGAGAGCCAGAAATTACTCATGCCAATATCACTAAAGCGCAGCAATTGCTAGGATGGAGTCCTAGAATTAAATTTGAGGTTGGAGTGGGGGAAATGTTGAATAACATTAAATCCTGGAGCGATGCTCCCTTGTGGACTCCTGAAAGTATCGCAGATGCAACAAAAGTCTGGTTTCAATATTTAGGCGAACGTGAAATTTGATTTGGCCGATAGTTTTAATCACAAGATTAAAACTGTTGATGAACTTGTCAAAATACTTGGAAATTTCCCTAGGAAAGACACTGTCATTATGTGCCATGGCGTGTTTGATGTTGTTCATCCCGGTCATCTTAGGCACTTACTTTTTGCTAAAAATAAAGCTCCCATTCTTGTCGTGAGTATCACGGCAGATATTCATATAAATAAAGGTGAGTATAGGCCACATATTCCCGAGGATTTACGTGCGGTTAATCTGGCAGTCTTAGAGTTTGTAGATTACGTTGTAATTGATCACAATAAAACACCTGTTCAGAATCTCCTGAAAATTAAGCCAGATGTATTTACAAAAGGTTATGAGTACTCGCCAGATAATCAATCGTTCCCACAAACCTCAGATGAAATAACTGTTGTCACTGGATACGGAGGAAGAGTAATTTTTAGTCCAGGAGATTTTGTAATGAGTTCGAGTGCATATATTAAAAACACACCTCCGGATATCAAGATTGAAAAATTATTAATGTTAATGAAGCGCTCAAATATAAGTTTTAGTGATTTAGTGAAAACTCTTGAAACTTTTGACGGAAAAAATGTTCATGTTATTGGCGATACTATAATTGACACACAAAGTAGGTGTGTAATGGTAGGAGGACAGACTAAAACTCCTACGCTGAGCGTTTCATTAGATGAGAAAATTGACTATGTTGGTGGAGCTGGAATTGTTGCTGCTCATTTAAAAAAAGCAGGTGCCAAAGTAAAAATTTCTACCGTGATTGGTAATGATGATTTGGGAAAATTTGCACAAAAAACTTTTAAGTCTTGGGGTGTTGAGGATCTTTCGATTCTTGATTACGAGCGGCCAACAACGAATAAAAATGACATAGTGGTAGGAAGTTATCGCCTCCTTAAAATTGATACCGTCGACAATCGAACTATTTCAGATCAGCAACTTAAGATACTTATGGAATCTGTTTCAACTTCATTATCAGACGCACTTGTGTTTAGCGATTTTCGCCATGGAATTTTTAATAAAAGGACTATACCAAAGTTTATATCGGCAATACCTAAAAATTCTTTTAGTGTGGCAGATAGCCAAGTTGCAAGTAGGTGGGGAAATATTCTTGATTTTCCAAATTTTGATTTAATCACTCCAAATGAGCGAGAAGCTCGGTTCTCTTTGGGAGATCAAGACTCTGGAATTCGCAGTATTGCTTCTGAACTTTTCTCTAAAAGTAAATGCAAAATGCTAATTATGAAACTTAGTGAAAAGGGTATATTAACTTGCCTAAACGAAGACGCAACAACCCTTGACGACTATTTTGTCATGGATAGCTTTGTTTCTAACTTGATCGACCCCGTAGGTGCGGGAGATGCACTTCTTGCTTACTCAACCCTGGGGATGCTCAGTAGTAATAACCCAGTAATAGCCAGTATTCTCGGAAATTTGGCTGCGGCGTGTGAGTGCGAGGTCGAAGGCAATATTCCTATTTCGCGCGAGAATGTACTAAATAAAATTCAATTACTAGATAAACATTCAACTTACGGTGATGTCTAAGTTGCGAATAATCGTCATTGGCTTGGGAATCCAAGGAATAAAAAGGCGGGCACTCCTGGGAGATTCATGCTCTGCAATTGTTGATCCAATATCAATGGAAGCTCAGTTTAGAAAAGTTGAAGATGTGCCTTTGGATAATTTCGATGCTGCGTTCGTCTGTACTCCGGATGCTTTGAAACTACCGATTATTGAATACTTAGTAAACCATGGGAAACATGTTCTATGTGAAAAGCCACTGACTTTCCCTAAGTTAGAAGACTTTCACAGGATAGAAAGTTTGGCAAACACCAACAACGCTAAAGTATATACGGCATATAATCACCGGTTCGAGCGTTCGATCTCTGAAACTAAAAAAATAGTAGATGATGGAATTCTTGGAAAAATCTACCAGATTAGAATATTCTATGGCAACGGAACCGCCAATCTGGTAGCAAACTCTAACTGGCGAGATACTGGGTTAGGTGTAATATCTGATTTAGGTTCTCATTGCGTAAATTTAATTAATTATTGGTTTCCGAATTTAATTTTTTCACTCCAAGTTTCTAATTTTGACTCTTTTGAAAATCAAGCACCAGATAGTGCGTTATTGATTTCAAACAATTCAAACCCAAGAATTATTATTGAATTATCACTATGTTCCTGGAAAAATACTTTCCGCGCTGAAATAGTCGGAGAAAATGGAACTATAGGAGTATATGGGTTGAGTAAATGGGGCGAATCTAAATTAGTTAGACAAAAAAGAGTGCTCCCTTCAGGAGTACCCATAGAGACTACTACGCATTATGAGGCCGGCGATAAATCGTGGGACTTAGAACAGAATTATTTTTTTAAATTAGTTTCTAGTAAATTGCCAGTCGATTTAAAAATTGATAAATTAATTTTTAATATTTTAAACCTTAGTTCGAGTTTCAAGAATTAGCGCTGGTATGAAAATAGGATTTGTTGGAATGAGTCATCTTGGTGTAGTTAGTTGCATCGGCTCAGCGAGCAAAAGCCTTAAGGTAATTGGGTTTGACAGCAATGTGGAGCTAGTAAAAAATCTCGAGGCAGGAAAATTCCCAATAAATGAACCTGATTTAGTGACCTTATTTGAATCTAATAGAACAAAAATTGAATTCACTTCAAACTTATCAAGGGTTTCAGAATGTGACTTAATTTACATATCTTTGGATGTAGCTACCGATGACAAGGGGCATAGCAGCCTTAGTGAAATAGAAGACTTGATAAGTAGCTTATCTTCGTTTATCAATAAAGATTCATACATCATAATTCTAAGTCAAGTTCCTCCAGGTTTTTCTAGAAAGATTCAGAATAAATTAAATATAAACCTTGCATACCAAGTAGAAACATTAGTATTTGGTAATGCCCTTGAACGTTTTCTTGCGCCAGAAAGATTTATTGTAGGCTTAGTCTCTTCAGACAGCTTTCTAAATTCTTCTCATAAAAAATTCTTAGAGCTATTTGAATGTAAGATACTAACTATGTCTTATGAATCTGCTGAACTAGCAAAGATTTCAATAAATGTTTTCTTAGCCTCATCAATAACTTCCACAAATACCCTATGCGAATTAGCTGAAAAATTGGGGGCCGATTGGGGGGCCATTAAGAGTTCTTTACAGCTTGATCGTAGAATCGGAGAATACGGTTATGTTGAACCTGGTTTGGGTATTTCGGGGGGAAACATTGAAAGGGATATACGTACAGCCAATAATTTAGCAAAAGAATACGAAACTGAGAGTAGTATCCTTAAATCTATAGAACAAAATAGTCGGCACAGAAAGTTATGGCCTTCCAGAATAATCGTAGAAAAATTTGATCTGACTCAAAAAAACTGGAACATTGCAATATGGGGTTTAGCATATAAAAAAGAAACCCACTCTATAAAGAATTCGCCGGCAGTAGATAATATGAAGGTCCTTTCTTCAAATTGTACATTTAATTTATTTGATTCTATGGCTAGATTACCCGAATCAAAGGATCTCCCAGTGGTGAAATTTTCAAATATTCTCGATACATTAAATGGAGCAGATGCATTAATTATTTTTAACGATTCGAATATTTTCGCAAATGTGTCGAGTGCTGAAATAAGGAAGAGGATGAATGGAAATTTAGTAATTGACCCCTTCAATGTCCTTGATATCACTTCAGATTATGGTTTTGACTATTTTACGCTTGGTAAACCAGCGGCTGGAGTTTAGATTGAGTAAAATTTTAGTTTTTGGTTCCGGTGGCTTCATAGGGAATGCTATTTGCAAATTATTAACAACAGCAAATGAAAGAGTTATAAGAATAGATCGGAAGGCGTTTTCTGAGATAAAGTCTACCCCTATTCATTTTCATAAAACATTAGAAGAAACAGATGTAATAATTTTTTCCGCTGCAATTGTTCCAGCAAAGACTAGCAAAGATTTTACTGATAATATGATACTTGTTAATGATTTTATTAATTTAATAAATGGGCATCAGTTTGCTTATCTACTCAATATAAGTTCTGATGCTGTGTATGGAGATTATAATAGGCCTATAACCGAGGCGGATTCTCCTCAGCCTACCAGTACTCATGGAATGATGCATTACTCTCGCGAATTTATTTTACATGAATCTTTCGCAAATGTTATGGGAAATCTAAGGCCCACACTTATCTTTGGCCCAAGCGACCCTCATAATAGTTATGGTCCGAATAGATTTATTCGGCAAGCTTTGGCTAAAAACCCAATAGAAATTATTGGTCGTGGCGAAGAACAACGAGACCATATTTTTATTGAAGATGTGGCAAAAATTGCGCAAAGGATGACCAAATTGCGTTTGATAGGAACTGTAAATGCTGCAACTGGGCAGACCACTGACTACAAAACCATTGCGCTTTACATTCAATCGCAAATTCCTAAAGCACACATCACTTTTATGGATAGAAAACAACAGAATATCCCCCATAATGGCTACCGGGCATTTGATACATCAAAGTTACAACAGATTGCTCCTGATCTAAAGATTCTTGACGTTGAACAAGGCATTAAAACAACACTAATGGAAGGTATATAGCAATTGGGGATTGAAAAGAACTTATTACATTCCTTACCAAGATCTGTTCGAAATATAAGCGAAAGAATTAGAACTAAAGATCCTGAAGTCACGGCAATATCACAAAATTTTGGGCACGAATATTTTGATGGTGACAGAATGTATGGATATGGAGGATACACTTATGATGGTCGCTGGTTGCCAGTCGCTAAAACTTTAGTTCAAGAGTATTCCTTAGGCCCCTCAATGAAAGTGTTAGATGTTGGTTGCGCAAAGGGATTCTTAGTCAAAGATTTAATACTTACCTGCCCTGGACTGGAAGCTTATGGGTTAGATATTTCCAAATACGCTCTTATGAACGCTGAGCCAGAAATAATCGGTAGACTTCAATTGGGCAGTGCCACTAGTCTTCCTTTTCCTGATAAATTCTTTGATCTAGTTGTTTCTATAAACACACTACATAATCTAGATAGAGACCAGGTTGGTAAAGCACTTACTGAAATTCAAAGAGTGACCAAGAAGAATTCATATGTGGTTGTAGATAGCTATCGGAATAATTCAGAGAAAGAGGTCTTCGAGAGCTGGGTTCTAACCGCAAAATTCCATGATTTTCCAGAAAACTGGATAAAGTTGTTCGCCGAAGTTGGATATACTGGTGACTATTCTTGGACAATTATAAATAAAAATGGAGAAAATGAATAAGACATATCTTATCCTTGGTGGGGGTGGAAGTTTTGGTATTCATACTGCTAAATTTCTGCTTAATAACGCTTCCCCAAAGAAAGTCATCGGTGTGGGCAGAAATCCACTTCGCTCCGAGCCGTTTTCACTAGGTATTCAGAATGAAAAAGGTTTTGAATACTTCACCCGTCATATAACATATGAGTTTGACTTGTTACTCGAACTCTTAGATCAAGAGAAGCCAGATATAATTATAAATTTTGCTGCACAAGGAGAAGGTGCGGTATCTTGGAGAAATTCATGGCGATTTTTTGAAACTAATTCAATGGCTTTATCAAGACTATGTGAAGAATTAATGAAAAGAAATTGGCTTGAAAGGTTCATCCAAATCGGTACCTCAGAAATGTATGGATCCGTAAACCATCCCGTTAAAGAAGATGAACCGATTAAACCGTCAAGTCCATACGCAGCTTCAAAAGTGGCATTTGACCTATACCTTGTTTCTGTGTTTAAGAATTTAAACTTTCCAATGAATATAATTAGACCATCAAATGCCTATTGTCCCGGACAATTGTTACATCGAGTTATCCCAAGAACTATTTGGTGTGGATTAACTGGCAATAAACTTCCATTGCAGGGTGGGGGGAAAGCCGAAAAGTCATATATTCATGCGCGTGATTTGGCGAGGGCAATTTTGTTAGTGTCACAAGAAGCTCCGCATGGAGAAATTTACAATGTGGGGCCAAAGGAGCCAACACCCATTCGAGAAGTTGTAGAGCGTACAGCTTCGGCTTTAGGTGTTCCATTTGCTGAAATTTGTGAAATTACACAGGACAGAATTGGTCAAGACTCACGGTACTGGCTGGATTCGTCGAAAATTGAGTTGCAATTAGGCTGGAGCCAATTGATTAAATGGGATGAGGGATTGAGGGAAATGGTGCAGTGGGGTCGGAGTTATACAAGTCAAATTAAAAATTACCCAACAGAATATGTGATGAGGGGTTGAGATTTTGCCACTTATTTACATAAATCCGCTTGAAGATTCGGAGCTAATTCTCTTGCTCGGGGATTTAAAAACTAATATGATCATTCCTATTCTTAAAGAATGAATTTAATGAATAATTTAAACTGGATAAAGTAGTGAGTCAAATTAAATTTACCTCTGCAGATTTAGTACTTAAAAACCTAAAAATTCAGGATTGCTCTGAAGAAATGAAACAATATTTGCTAATGTACTATGTCCGAGAGGTAGAATTAAAAATTGCTCAAGAGTACCCCAATGGTTTGATGCGAACACCAGTTCATTTATGCGTTGGGCACGAAGCTATACCTGTTGGCTTATCGGAACATTTAATTTCTGAGGATAAAGTATTAAGCAATCACAGGAGTCATGGGCACTACCTGGCTAAAGGAGGAAGCCTTATCTCTTTATTCGGCGAACTTCTTGGAAGACAGATTGGATGCTCGAAAGGTAGGGGAGGCAGCCAACACCTAATTGACCTTTCTGTAAATTTTATTGCATCCGCTCCAATTTTGGGTGGGACCGTTCCTATAGCCGCAGGAATTGCTTTTTCACATAAACTTCAAGGATTAGGCGCAATTGTTGTTGCTTATTTAGGTGACGCAGTGCTAGAGGAAGGGGTTCTATTTGAAACAATCTCATTCGCCTCACTTCACTCAATTCCAATTTTATTTGTTGTTGAAAATAATCGCCTTTCTGTTCACACATATCTTGATAAAAGGCAACCTAAGCGAAGATTGAAGGATATTGGCTCAGCTTTTGGTTTAAGGGCGGAAGAATTTGACGGAAATAATGTGATGGAAGTTTCCCGGGCAGGAGAGTCCCATATTAATTATGTTCGAAAAGAAAGGAAGCCGTCTATTCTCTTCTTTGAAACCTTCCGAAGGCTAGAACATGTAGGCCCTGGTGAGGATTTTAATTTAAACTTTAGAGATCCTGTTGAAGTCAAAGACTGGCTCCTAAGAGATCCATTAGAACTTGCTGCACAAAAACTAAAAAAGAGTGAAAGTCAAGCTATGTCTTTTAGTAATTTAAAAAATCAAATTGATTCTTACATTGAATCTTCCTGGCAATCGGCACTGGCATCAGAAATGGCTCAACAATGACTGGTGCAAATATAGGAAGCACAACATATGTAGAAGCTATTCTTGCTGCGCAGACAAAAATATTGATGGAGAAAAGTAACTCACTCGTTCTAGGTATAAATGTCACCAGTCCAAGTGCGATCTTTGGTTCCGTAAAAGGGCTTTACGAAGAATTTGGAGATAAGCGTGTGATTGAGACACCTTCATCAGAAAATGCGGTCACTGGAATTGCCTTAGGACTCGCAACATCGGGCCATATTCCAATTCTTGTACACCAAAGACTTGACTTTGCTATTTTGAGTTTGGACATGCTAATTAACCAATTAGCAAAATGGCGATTCATGTATGGAGATAATCTATCAGCACCAGTAATTGTTAGGATGATAGTAGGAAGAGGGTGGGGACAAGGCCCACAGCACTCACAAGCACTACATAATTTGTTTATGCACGTACCTGGATTTCGTGTGTTTTCACCTTCCTCCCCACAAGATATCTACTCTTCACTCTTAGAGGCAGCAACGAGTTGCTCACCAACTATATTTATTGAACACCGCTGGCTTTATGAAACTATTGGTCAGATTGACCATGATCAGGTTACCCTACCAAATCTTACCCGTAGTCACTCAGTTTCAAAAAATAGTTTAGTTACTATTGTAACTATTTCATTCTCAACACTTGAGGTACTCCGTGCAAAGAACATTTTGGAAACAAAAAGTGTGGATATTGATGTGTTCGAGGTTGTAAGGCTAGACAAGTTAGACCTTGATTCAATTCTCCAATCCGTTGCCAAAACGGGAGCTCTTATAATTACTGATATAGGTCATGAATTTGCGGGAGCGGGGTCAGCTATTCTTGCGGAATTAACTAAACGTGGAGCTAAATTTAAGAAACCGCCTGTTGTACTTGGACTTCCGAACTATCCAACGCCAACATCTCCAAGCCTTGCAGCTTCTTATTACCCAAGTTGCCTTGAAATTCTTCAAGCAGTAGTTCAATTAAGCTCGATAAAAATTAGTTTTGATGATCCAGACTATGGCTTAATGTCAGATGTTCCTGGAAACAGATTCATTGGATACTACTAAATAAAGACAATTCAGGGTAAACATTTGATTGTGAACAATTATTATAAACATTTTGAACAAAACTTTTTTATAGTTTCACAAGCGGGCTAGTTTTCACAGCAATAAATTAGATACCGTATCCGCTACTCTCTGCATCCTGTTTAAACATTTTTACAGTTTCCAAAGAGTACTGGGATAAATCTTTTCCAATTAAGTCTAATTTATTTAAGATTTCAGTTGTGGCTGTTATTACATGACAGCCGATTCCATCGGCTTGCACCACATTTAACAACTCTCTGGGGCTGGCCCAGATTAGTCCTAAATTAGGAGTGGCTTGCATTAGATTGAGTGAGTCTCTCATAATTGGAATTGGATCCCTGCCTGTATCCGCAATTCTTCCAGCAAAAATAGAGATAAAGGCATTTGCCGTCGGATTAATAATATTAACTACCGCTTGCACTTGGGCAAGTGTCATAATTGCAGTGACATTTAGAGTTACGCCTCTATCTGACAAATGCTTAATAACCATCAAAGTTTCTTTACCATGAGTGTTAGTAATTGGAATTTTAACATTAACATTGCTTCCCCAGCTTGCAATTTCTTGTGCTTGTAAAATCATTTTATCAAAATCGTCGCTAAATACTTCGAATGAAATTGGTTTTTGTTTTACAACTTCTAATACATCTTTTGCAAATGCTTTGTAATTCTTAATTCCAGCTTTGCGCATTAGAGTAGGATTCGTTGTCAAACCTTTAATGTAAGGCTTCTCGTACATAGCAAACATTGTGTCTAGATCAGCACCATCAGCAAAAATTTTTACTTTTAAGTCTTGAAGGCTAAATACCATAATTACTACCAGTTATAATGAGTGTTGCTTCATAAAGTGATGTTACCGTATAAAAAGGGGGATTCGGGCGAGGTTCTTGGTAATTATAATCTATAAAATAGCAGCTGCAGCCTACTTCTTGCCCAGCTGAAATATCTTTCCACCTATCTCCAACAAGAAAACTTTCTTTCAGATTTAATTTTAACTCTAGCGCGGCTTTTAATAGCATACCTGCTTTTGGTTTACGGCATACGCAATCATCGCTGTCATCATGGCCGCAGAAATAGAAGTTATTTATCCCTGTACTTTGACTAATAATTTCATGCATTTCCAGTAATATACTTTTAGTTATATAACCTCTCGCTAAATCTGGTTGATTAGTTATCACTACCACTTCAAAACCTTTCTCTTTTATAAGGGCAACAGATTCCTCAACACCTTCAATAATTTGGAGTTCAGCAATTTTTCTTGGAGAAAATGGGCGGCCGCTATCTAAAATTACTTTATTTATTACACCGTCACGATCTAGAAATACCGCAGGCTTCATTTTACCACTTAGTAGGATTTTCTTTTATTTTTGGGTGTGAAACTATAAGATGCCAGATCACTGCCTGGAAAGCTTCGGAATGTTGAGTGATATGAAACGGATTGACCTGAGGGATAATCAAACAGACATCTGCATGCTTTTGTGTAAACCCATCTTCCTTCCCGACAATTCCGATAACACGAGCACTCTTAGTTTTTGCATAATCAATCGCTACACAAAGGTTCTTACTAACGTTCTTCTCTAAATCTCCACCTCCAACAGAAAGTATCAGAATACAGTCCTGACTATTCAATTTACTAACTGATAGATAACCCACAAAAACTGTTTCAAAGCCTTCATCGTTAGTTCTTGCAGTTATTTCTGAAATATTATCTGTCGGAGCATAAGCTTCGATTCCTGCTAATTTTCTGAAATCATTTACAGCATGCCCAGCGTTTCCGGCACTTCCACCAATACCAAGTATAAATAACCTTCCTTTATTAGACTTCATTTGAGAAAAAATCTCGATCATTTCTTCAATCTGAGAGATATTTATACTTTTAGCAATTAACTCAACTTCATGCAAATACTTTTGTAGAAAACTCATTTTTCTCTCCGGCTCAACTTTAGAAATTCACATTGAATTTTTGATCATAGTTTAAGTTAATTACTAGACTTCAGCAACAATAAACCTTCAATTTTGATTTGTTAAATATGCTTACAAATATGGATTTTGCGCCAAAACTATATTTTGGCCTATTGGAGCGAAATTTTGTAATTTAAGTGTCCAATAAATCAAAGTTTTAAATCTTTTTTTACGCATCTAAGCCTATAAATTTTGTTTCTAAAAACTCCTCTATTCCAGCAAAACCGCCCTCGCGACCAAGGCCTGACTGTTTAACTCCGCCAAAAGGGGCAGCTGGATCTGAAATAACACCTTTATTGATTGCCACCATGCCAGATTCGAGCGCCTCAGCTGCCCTTATTGCCCGCTTTAAATTACCTGAGTAAACATAAGCAATTAAGCCAAACTCGGTTGCATTTGCAAGATTAATCGCCTCTTCATCACTAGATGTGATCACAATTGGTGCAACTGGACCAAAAATCTCTTCTTTTAAAATTGGATTATCCTTATCAACAATTAAAACAGTTGCTGGATAAAAAGCGCCGATTCCCTCTGGTGTTTTACCACCAGTCTTAACCTGTGCTCCACTTATAATCGATCTATCAACTAGAGACGCAATTTTATCCCGCTCCTTTACTGAAACACTTGCGCCTAGTTGAGCACCCTGCATAACACCCGATGTCATCTTTAACTCACCCATCGCATTTGTTAGCTTTTTCGTAAACTCAGTTGCAATTTCTTTGGCGACATAAAATCTATTTGCGGCTGTGCAGGCCGCCCCACCATTTCGCATTTTTGCTAACATCGCACCAGCTACCGCCTCATCAATATTTGCGTCTGCTAAAACTAAAAATGGAGCATTACCTCCTAGTTCCATTGAGCAGCGAATTACTTGATCAGCTGCCTCTTTAAGTAAAACTCTGCCAACCTCGGTCGATCCTGTAAATGAAAGATTTACAACTCTTGGATCTCTTAAGATATTTGCTATCGCAGGACCTGATGGCACTGGAAGTATTAGGTTAACTACTCCGGCAGGAACTCCTGCTCGCTCTAGAATCTCGACTATTGCTAGAGCGGTAAGTGGAGTCTCGCCCGCTGGTTTTAGAATTACTGTACAGCCAGCAGCCAGCGCTGGACCAATCTTTCTAGTTGCCATTGCTGCCGGAAAATTCCATGGCGTAATTAATAGTGAAACCCCAATTGGTTGTTTAGTTACTAAAATTCTTTTATCACCACTAGGTGCGGTTCTGAACTCACCATTTATTCGAACTGCTTCTTCAGAAAACCAGCGAAAGAACTCGGCGGCGTATAAGATCTCGCCCTTAGCATCACTTAATATCTTGCCATTTTCCTTAGTAATAATCTCCGCTAAGCGGTCAACTTCTGCCACCATAATCTCAAATGCTTTGCGAAGTATTTCTGCTCTTACTCTTGGTGCTGTTTTTGACCAAGATTTAAATGAAGTACTTGCAGCATCAATTGCAGCTTTACAATGTTCATCACTTGCCACTGCAACATCTGTAATTATTGAGTTATCACTTGGATCTATAACTGCAATAGTTGATAAACCATCTAGCCACTTGCCATTAATAAAAAGCTGCGTTTTTAACTGCATGATGCTTAGTATAGTAGTGGCGATTGAACTAATCGGGGATAAATGGTACATATCATGATAAATTTGTAACGATTGCCTAGTTTATCCTTTAAGTAAGTATTTTGCTCATATGAGTTTTGGTAAATGAGTTTGCAGTGAGTTATATTTATTTTTAGCAACATTTAGATCTTTAACTCCATGAATTAAACTTAAAGCTTTTATATTCTGTTTAAAATAATCATTGGCAAAATTGAAGTAACTTAATTCTAAATTGCTTCCAAGTTGAAATATTTTGCCAAGATTTGATCTTTGCTTTAAGTTCAAACTAATTAAATGATAAATAGCTTCCCCGACTTGTTCGAGTGTTATTGGGGAGATGAAGTGATTGTTGAAAGCGATAATTTTTTCATCTTTTCGAAGACTATTACTCCATTTTTTGATAAATACTAGGTCCTCAGTTAACACTTTAGTTAATCGTAAAACAAAAAAGTTAAAATCTTGAAAATAGTTTTCAACAACTACCTTAAGTCTGCCATACTCATTCACTGGCTGAGTTTGATCAGTGTGTTTATAAAAAGATCTAGAACCATCAAAAACAGAATTTGAAGATAAGAAAATGACTTGTGTTTTTTTATAAAGTAAATACTCAATAGATTTAATGGTATTTTCAACATTAATTAACTCGCTCATAGATACGTGTTTTTCACAAAAATCTACATCTGTTATTCCGGCACAAACAATGGCTACATCAAAATTCTCATTTGAATTGTGAAAAAAATCCTTAGATAAATCTAGGTAAATTAATTTTATGGATTTTTTTAGATTGGATGTACGTCTTGTGGTTCCAAATAATTGGTACCCCGTGCGCTTTAGGTAATGATTTAAGTAGCTCCCAATCTGGCTATCCACCCCGATAATGAGACATTTTTTGGCGGTTCCCATTTTAATGACCTCTCTCATAATGATTTAAATGAAACGAAAGAAGCCCGAACAATACGCCTACGTTTGAATTATCCACGTTAGTTAGATGAATCTGCGAATTAGTAGATAATATGTTCTGCCCTAAGCGTATTAACTTCATAAAAGTAAGTATATGCGTAGTTGCAAGCACTTAAAAAATCAAATAGAAAACAGGCGTATATTAATCACCTAATATCTGCTTGGGAGTGTGTTAACAAATCACTTAAGTCTTAGAGAGATTGGGCACTAGCGGCAAGGGTGTTCAAGTACATACTCATCCAATAGATCAATTTTTATGTCGACTAAAAATAGATCATGGGAAAATCACTTATAGTCACTCTCTTCATAAGCAGTGCTTATTAAAGCGCCATAATTTTTACTTTTGGGTAAATTCTGAATCACTTGGAATACATCTTTTTACATATTCACTCCCTACTGACTTAGATTGCACTGGTAGTGGGGCCATACCCTCTCGTGGTTTTGTGAACAGGTGGTTACCGACGATTCGCTATTACTCTGCACTGATCGGTAAAATACCTTTTGGTTGAAAAGTGATTATGTGAAAATTTTTATCGATGAGCATCGTATAACTACTCATAAATTAAAGGTGCTGCGCAATAAAAAACTGATTCACTAATTATTCAATCAAATTTTTTACCAATATAGGACTAAAAAAAGAGTTCCTAGAAAAACTCAACATACCGTTCGGGTCTTGGTTAGAAAATTTATTAGGATCTACACCAGTTACGCTGGGTCGATTTTCATTATTTTCAACAAAATCCTTCACAGCATCCAACACATCTATTGGTGAGTAATACTTTGGGAATGCTGGCCCCCTATTTGTATCTTGCGTGGGATGAATTCTATATAGGTAAGTATTAAAATGCTCATCTGGAGACAACTTACCTCCATTTTTTTTTACCCAAATTCTTGGTAATATTACTGTGTTATGCTGCAGTTGGCCAAATGGCACTGTGTTAATTGTCAAATTTTTTTTATCTAAAAAATGAATTAAAGCTTGGATTCCTGATTGATCCCCTATGCAAAAATTTGAATTCATGATTGACAAAATTTGAAAGATCTTAGGATTTAATTTAAAGTCACTAAAACAAAAAACATCTTTCAACTCTTGAGACTTTCGTAATTCGTGAAAGTCATCCAAATCACCTATGACATTTACAAGAAAATTTTTACTTTTAAGATATTCAATAGCATTCATATACGAGTAGATTCCTTGACCTGACCACGGTTTCCAAGATCTTCTCAATACTAATGTGCACAGTTTCAAATTACTATTATATGTTTTCATCGCAAAAAAATCTGCTGAATTTAAAAATTTGCAATTCATTCGGACTATTTTTGAAGATAAAGTGTAATTTATTAAACTTTTTTGCTGTACTAAGTAATGCAAAGAAGGGTAAGGTTTATTTCCCCACAGTTCATAAGCTTTATCAAATTCGTTAAGTTTTTTAGTTGCATCGTCTTTAGTAAACGAGTAGTCTCTAACTAAGTTGTTAATGGCCGCGCTATCTAACAAAAGTCCTCTCGGAACTACATATATTTTTTTTCCTGTCAAAATTCTGAGTAATTTTGATTCTCTAAAGGCTAACTCAATGATTTCGTGAGTTCTTTTTCTAATTGCATGGTATATATTAATATCACTTATATGTGGTAACCAATAGTGAAATAGATTGTATGGTTTATACAAATATTTTAAATACTTGTTTCGATGAAACTTACTTCCAACACTAATACATATTCCATCATAACCATACTCATGGAAAAAAATACTAGTTTCCGTTACTGAATGACCAAATGCTAACGAATTAACAAATACTGCGTTTGTTTTCTTAAATTTTCTCAAATTAAATATGATTAAAAACAATAAATATAATAATACTAATTTCTTTAAAAGCCAATAAACTAATTTTTTTTTGCCTAAATATTTTAAAGTATCAAAATCTATAATACTTTTCATTTATCATCCCTCCTTTACAAGATCTAATCTCCACTGGGAAAATTTAACTAACAGCATAAATATGCGTCTCTAATTATATAAAATTAAGCATACACTTACTGTGTGTGCTTAAAAAATCTCGCATAAAAATAGGAGTATACTTAGGATCTAACTTCGTATAGGAGTGTGTTTAAAAAAGTGCCAAAGTCTTGGAGTGATAACGCACCTACTCCTAAGGTGTTAACTGAGCACGCACACCT
>Ga0209768_10001202_pt1 | contig 16836 bp, 18 predicted proteins | sample LauGreSBDMM110SD_3_FD_187564 | JGI IMG/M metagenome (GOLD analysis project Ga0209768, IMG submission 187564) | Freshwater lake microbial communities from Lake Michigan, USA - Sp13.BD.MM110.SD (SPAdes) (version 2) | ecosystem: Environmental > Aquatic > Freshwater > Lake | place: Lake Michigan... | reverse complement strand
GATTGCCTCGAACTTTGAGGACGACGCCGACGAGGAGGACGAGGAGGATGAAGATGATGCAGACGAAGATGGAAACTTGGATGGATTTGTTGTAGCAGATAAAAGTGAGAGTGATGAGTCTGGGAGTGAAGACGATGGAAAACCTGCCGTTCCTGTCAAAAAGCGAACCCCCGTCAAGAAGCGCCCCGTTGCCGCCCCCCGAAAGCGCAATGCCTGAGAACCGAGGCGCGGCGTGGGACCAGCCGGAAGAGGAGGAGCCCCGGCTGAACAGGTATATGTTCGCTCCCCCTCCGTTAGAGAAAAAGGATCCGTTCGCAGCACTCAAGGAGAATCACGTCGCGTTGATTCTGCTTGGTATTGTCATCGGTGTCATTATCATGAATATGCGCCCCATCATCGTAAACTCGGGTGGGGCTCTCGCTAAGCATTAAGGGGATACAGTGGTGCCCTTGGCGCAAAATCATCATTTCCAACAAAGTTACCAATTGGACCCGTGCGATTCTTGTAGACGTCCTCCTGGAGGAAGCCCGTCCACACATTCACGCGTGTCTGATCTGCCGGCTCCATGTCGCGAAACACAGTAAATGCAGGCGCGTTAGGGTCTGGTGGTGGCCTGCTTATAACGTTCGGAAGAATTCGCATGTACATCATCCACCCCAGAAACGCAATGACGACCACGGCCGCCAATGGCATCACCTGGCCCTGTTGCAACAGATAAAAACTACTCAAAATCATGAAAGATCCGGCAATTGCCAAGAGCACTAATTGGCCCTTGGGAAGTGTCTGGGGGGAAATCATATTGATTTCCTGTCTATTATTTGTAAATATTTTAGTTCGCTCACTCTGTTTCGCTCACGTCCGGGACATCGTCGTCACCCTCAGGGATCGTCTCGATCGTCAGTGTCGTGGCGTTTGCTGCGTCAGCCTCCCGACGCTTCAGGACCTCGGCCGCGACGCGGATGTCCGCCTTGACCACCAGCTCATCCATAGTCGCCTCCGGGAACTCCACCTTGAGAGCCTCCAGGAAGTCGGCCGGGTGAGGAATAGGTGGCACGTCCGGCTTGGTGTAAAACTTGGAGTTCTCGTCGGACGGGTCGATGTACGGGAACTCGCCATCCTGAGGCTTGGCCGTCATGTCGCGCTTGCGCTTCTCGAACATCGCAGCGGCCTGCGACTGGTTCGCGCGGTACTTGGACATGATCTCCTCGAGCTTCTCGTTCTGGTAGTGAGTGTCCTCAATCTGCTCGCGGTCAGGGGGGATCAGCAACCACTTGTACATGTCGACCACATAAATGTCGACAATCGCATCCTCCTTCTGCAGGCGCTTTGCGTGGGTGCCCGCCTCATCACGGGACTGAAAGCATCCACGGATCTTCATGCCAAACTTGTCATTCTTCTGGGGAAGGTCGGGGCCGACGAAAGAAACGCACGCAAACAGCTGCCCGGGAACCGTCAAATAATCCTGCTCGAGGGAAGCCATATAAAAGAGACATGCGTTTTTCTTTTAACTAAGTAAACGCGATGGAATTGCGCCAGCTCCACAATCAAATAAAACGCGAACACATTTCGCGCTGGGTCCCTCGGCGTTCGCACGTTCTCGACTGCGGGTGTGGACGTGGCGGGGACTGGCACAAGTGGAAGGCGGTGCACGCCCGGGTCTCGGCCATCGATCCGGACCCGGAGTCGATCAGGGAGGCTGAGAGTCGAGCAATCGAGATGGAGTTTGGGGTCTGGTTCCTGGGCCTCGGGGACATCAGACAGGCTGCATTCGCCGGCCCGTACGACGTCGTCTGCTACAATTTCTCTTTACACTACATCTTCGAGGACCCCGAGACATTCAGCCAGTCCATCAAGGCCCTGGCAGTTTCGGTTCGCCCGGGTGGCCTCTTGATAGGCGTCACCCCCGAGAAGGCCCGGGCTGAGGCGATGGTCGACCAGTTCGGTCACTTCAAGGATTCCCTTGGAAATGAAATAGCCCTGCTCCATGCAAACTCGCGACTCATGGTGCGCCTGGTCGACGGCCCGTTCTATGCAGACGGTGGGAAGGAGGAACCAATTTTGGATGCAAATGTACTGATACGTGCACTCGATCACGCCGGGTTCGAGATGGTCCAGTGGGAACCAATGATCGACAAGCCCAACGGTCTCATCTCCGACCTCTACAGCAAGTTTGTATTCAGGAGGCGCTCCTGAATTTTCTAAGTTAATATCAGATGATCCAGTGGGTGGTGGTCGCCGCACTCTTCCTGGTGTTTGTGATAATTTTGATCACAAATAGGGAGCCCCCGATGCTGACGGAGATCAAGCACAGGTACTGGGGGATCCTGGATATGCTGAGAGAGACTGGGGACCCTGCGTGGCACGGTGTTATGCGACCGGCGATCATCACTGGGATGGTCGGGTGGTCGAAGGACAAGGGGCCGATAGGTTCGAACGTCAACAAGGGGTACGAGATTTACCTCTGCCTGGATGGAGATGACGTCAACTCGGCGATGTACGTTCTCATTCATGAACTGGCACACATGTCCGTCCCGGAATACGATCACACGTCGGATTTCTGGAAGAAGTTTGAAGAGCTCAAAGAGCTGTGCATCAAGAATAAGTTTTATGTAAAGGGTGGAGAAAGGTCTTATTGTGGGGATACTGTTCGAGACTGAGGGAGGGACCGAAGGTTCCTCGCGGAGCTTGTATGAAATATGAACAGCTGCGCTGCCACGAGCCAGCGCCCTTCGGGCACCGCCTCGGCTCATTTACTTCTCAATCACGTACTTCTTCGCAAAGTAGTACAGGATTGCCACAATCAGTCCCGTCACGGCGAGTCCGGTCAGGGACACCTCACCAGACTCGCCCACAAACTTGGGCACCATGGTGCGCAGGCGGCTCTGGACCGGCTTGGAGAATGCGATGGCGGCGGCGATGGCGGCGACGGCCGCCTGGAACTGGTCATCGGTCAGACCAAAGGGGTTGGAGGAAGACTTCTTGGACTTGGCAGCGCGCTCAACCATGGGCGCCTGCTGGGGAGGTCCCATCATCTCGTTCTGGATCATTTGGTTCGGGCCGGGCATGAGCTCCTCCAGAGGAGTAGAAAAGTCTGCCATTTGAGATTCGTCAACATCTTTTTCCGGCGAAGGAGGTCGCGTCCGCCTAATCAGCCCCGTCGGGACTGACTTGGCCTGGTCGCCCTTCTCGCGGTTGAGCGCCTGATGGGCGAGCTCCTCGTCCACTGTAAGTGTGGCCCCCTCTGGGAGGTCGCTCAAAATCGAGCTCGTGCTTGGGTCGTAAGTCATCATGGCAGACTGTTCAGGGGCCTGTGACCTCGTCATCTAGTTTCGATTGGGAATTTCTCTTAAGAGGCTTGGCGCGGGTCTACTTCCGCTTCACCACGTTCACGACCGACCCCTTTCTCTTGGGCGGTGGTGCTATAGATCCAGCAGTTGCAGCCGCCCGGGCATTGTAATGCCTCTGGTGGTACTGCCAGAATGCAGCCCCACCGACCCTGAAGTTCTTGCGAATGGGCGCCTTGTACCAGAAAACACAGTCCGTAATCTTGTTCGACTTGCTGGTGTTGTCGAGCACCAGACACTCGTAGTTTTCTGTGGTCGCATCCATGACCTGACAGAAGCTGTCGAACGTCGGGAAGACGCCGAAGAACGCCTTGTACAGGTTCTCTCGGTTCTGCCGTACGTTGTCGCGCAGGGCAAACACGTAGTCGACGTTGGTCCGAATCATGGGCGTCATATCCATGCAGTACTGGGTCGTCATCATAAAGAAAATCTTCCAGTGTCGTCCGTTCATAAACAACTGCCTGATCGCAATGTCTCTCATAAAGGCGCGGTCGTACATGCAGTCGTCCATGAGCACAAATACCGGCGTGCACTTCCCGGCCGCCAAGAGCTTCTTCTGACGCTCGATGATCTTTTCGAGCGCATCCTTGTTGTAATCTCCAAAGACGAAGAGGTCCGGGATGAATTGCTTGTAGTACCCGTTCCCCTCCTCTGTTCCAGACATGGCGATGCCGGCCGGCAGGTGCTTCTTGTGCCACAGGATGTCCGTGACCAGCGTCGACTTGCCCGTCCCGCGCTTACCGATGAAGACGCACACCTTGTCGTCGCCCATCTTGCTGGGATCGAACTTTCGGAGCTGTAGAGACATCTCCTCCTCCAATTTTCAAACAAAATTCACACTGGACTCTAGCGCGACCTGTGCTGGGAGTCGCGGAACGTCTCGGGCACTAATCTCTCTACCATTACTAGAGGCGACAAATGTCAGCCGGATACATCCAGTTGGCCGCCATCGGTCAGCAGGATGCCTACTTGACGGGCGAACCGCAGGTGACGTACTTTGCGGGCGTCTACAAGCGCCACACCCCCTTTGTTCTCGAAGCCTATGACATTCCCTTTATAGATCAGAGCATCACATATGGAAAAACGAGCATTTGTCGCATCCCTCCCAAAGGGGATCTCATACGAGGATTGACGCTCAAAATCAACCTTCCGGCTCTGTACAACCCCGGAGAAGACTGGACGTGGGGGCCCACTCCGTCAGCGACGAATTTCCCCCTCCTCTGGTTTGGCTTCTCGAATGGCACCATCGTGGGTCCCCTCACCGCCCCCACAAATTTCCAGTACTATTCAACGAACGTAGCATCTCTGGCCGGCTGGTTCGATTCTAATTTCGGTCCTTATGCGAGCTATAATTATTCTCTTAACAAGTTTGTGTTCTCGAACGTCTCGAACGTCATTGTGACGGCGGGCGCGCCGGACAACTCCGCACTCTCCAGCATTTTTTGGGGACTCGATCCGGTCAATTACACAACGGCGGCAGGATCAAACATTATTTACAACGCGACCGTCTCGTCCCTGTCGAACCTTTCGGCCAATTCCATTTCGCCTTCGAACACCTTCGCAAACGTCTTCATATCGACCCTGACACCAGACTACACCCTTCAACAGTCTGGTTGGATCCAGACGGTCGGGTTGCCCACGAACATCCTCACAGGGGTGTACCTCAGCCTCGCCGAGACTGTCCCGACATCTTCCCAGCAATTTCTCAACTTTTTCGAGGTCAACCCGTCGAGCATCAAGTATTGGACTCAGAATGATTTTTCACCGAGTAATTACGTTATAACACCCGGGGGGTGCATCAAGTTCATCAACCCGGGGTACTATACAGTCCAGATGGGTTTCAACGTCCAGGGCGGTTCGGTCCAGAACCTGGCGTACGGATCCTCCCCAACGGACGGCGCCCCCCCGATCCCTTCCTTCATTTACACCTCCAATTGTACGGTGTCGCCTAACCCCTCGACACCCATAATCATTCCCATCATCGTCACAAATCCTGGCCTTTTCTATTACTTTTACGTCACGACAAGCGGCGTGAACCTCCTCACAGGGACGTACTTTTCGGCCATCCCGGTGAATGATATTTACCAGCTTTCGACTGACGTCACACTCGCGAGCACGTCTCTGGCGCCCGTTCCCCTATACGGAAACGTGACTCCCCAAAACAGCACAGTGACCCTCGATTCTAATTCCATGATGAATTTTCAGTTGAACGGCTCGTACCTCATCTCGGGCTCCCTGAGTTTCAATGACCCGTCGTATGTCGCAAACGTCTCGCTGGGATACGGTTCGAACACTATTTACACGTACGACATGTCCATTCAGGGACGGAATCCCACCTTTTGCTTTTCGATGCCCTTGGTCGCAAACACCCTTTTCTCGTACTATCTCAACGTATCGACGACCGGCTCCCTCTCGACCCTGAACGCCAACTCATTCTTTGCGATTAACCAGGTGGGCGTCCTTCCGCCTACGCAGGCTGAAACTATCCTTCCATACAACGGAATTCTGTACCAGAGCACATCGAACACCCTCCCGCCCTCGGGCTTCATAAACCTCGCGAGCACCTTCTACAGTTCAAATACAAATTCGGCCATGATTACCACAACCTCTGGGGGGAACCTTTCGTTCACGAACGTCATGTCCTTCATGATGACGGCCGTCTTATACACTTCCAACGCCGTCTCGACCGTCTCGATAGTAAGCACCGACCCAGCATTTTCGCAACAGACCCATGCAGTCGCGTCGAGTATCGCACCGCCCTACACCGTATCGGTTCCGTTCAGCGTCTCGAACACCAGCGCCCTGTATTCAATTTCGGTCGGAATTATTAACAATCTTTCGGCCAACGTCCTCGCTGGGACGTACATCTCGGTCGCGGCCCTGGCCTCGAGCATCAGCACCGGCGCCATTACGCCCGATTTCAGTTACTGCGACTCGGTCGGGACTCACATCATCAAGAACGCGGACCTAAAGATTGGCGGCCAGACCATCCAGAGCATCACGGGAGAATACATCGAGATTTGGAACGAGTTGAACGTCCCCTACGAGAACCAGCCTGGTCTCCAGCTTCTGACGGGCAAATACGACACAGGGACGTCCATCCCACCCCCTGGCCGAACTTACTTCATCAACCTTCCGTACTATTTCTATGAAAACCCCGAGCTGTCCATACCTATCGCGGCGCTCGGTCGCCAGGACGTCGAGGTCTGGGTCACCTTCCGGGAATTCTCCGAACTGACAGCCATCTCCGTTCCTGACCCGACCTTGAGCGCGACTATCATCACCGAGTACGTCTACTTGGCCAACCCCGAGATTAACTGGTTCCAGAACCATCAGATCGACTATGTCATCACACAGACGCAGTATCAGGAGTTCGATCTGGCCCAGGGGTTCCAGAGCGCCGTGTTCGAACTGGAGTTTTCCGGTCCTATCAAGGAGCTCTTTTTCATAACTCAGCCGGTCGGAAACGCGCCTTACGACTATGTGGTCGCCGGGTCGACAAACCCGAACCTGCAGAGTCTCGGGATGACATTCAACGGCGAGGACGCATTCTTGACATCGTGCACAAACGCCCTCTACGTCGGGGCGATCGAGCCGTTCAACCACCACGTCAACTTCTTTTCCAAACCCCCAACAACCTCACCACAGCCTCAAATTTTCGGAAGGCAATTTTTCATGTATGTTTTCGCAAAAAACCCGAGTAGCCGCAACTCCTCGGGCGCCATCAACTTTAGCAGGATCCGCAACGTGTTTTTGCAACTCAACGTCTTTAATCCGGGTGCAGTCTATCCCGCGAAGAAATTCCGGGTCATTGCCACGTCACAGAACGTCCTTCGGGTCGAGAACGGAATTGCCGGTCTGATGTTTGACTGAGTTTTTCCAGAAAGTTTTCCAAGACGCAACAATGTCGAGAGTTTCAAACGGGTTTTACGACTGGTTTTCCAATTCCAAAAGAGGATTATATACAAATTATTAAAATAATCTAAATAAGAATTTTCCAATTCCGAAAGGGGGGTACACCCCATTAGGAATTGGAAGTATATGCCGGGACTTGGCCGCCCGACCACCCCTCACCCCCTTTTTGGAATTAGTCATCTCCAAAAAATCCGGAAGTTTGCTTTCGGTTCATCAACTGTTCAAATACGTCCTCCGAGCTGTTCGGTCCCACCCATTCTGCGGGGGTCTCGACGCGCTCCGGAAGAGGAGGCCTGACTTCACCTGGTTTCATGCTTTGGAGATGAAACCTACACGCCCCGCGCTCCTTCAAAGGTCGCCCACAATTCCAGACGTTGCACTTGGCCTCGAAGATCACCCCAAGGTCTTTTGACCCGATACCCATATTGAAACGGATTTCAGACCGCAAGGTCCTCGGAACCTCTTTCAAATGTGAACTGATGGACGTCCGCATGTCCCTGAACATTTCAGACTGGAGGAAGCTGTTGAGGACAGCCTGTGTGAACGTCTTGGACTCGAGGAAGTCTCTGCAGGCCGGGTTATGGTCCCGAACCCACGTACAGTACTTTTCGAACCGAGGCCACGATTCGATGAGCAGAGGAACCACCTGGTCCTGCATGACCCGGTTCCAGTAGACGAGGACAAAGTCGCTTGGGGTTGCCCTGACAGCCTCACCATCCTCCATGTAATAGACGTCATAGGTCGCCACGTTGGGCCAGACGGCAAACCTGTTGCGGTCATTCAGCTGGTTGAAGATGTGACTGGCGATGTGACGGAAACGAATGTGCTCGTTGAGAGACTCCACGAGCTCAGTCAAGTCCAACGACCCAATATTAGGTGGGACGTACTCGATATCCCTCGTAAATGTATATGAATCTCTCGAGTCGCATGGATTCTTGCGATCTTCCTCATGCCGTTTCAACTTCCCCTGGGCCCTCGATAGGAACTTCGGGTCCGTGAACTCTTTGAAGCACTTCGGACACTTGACAGAGGCGACCATCTCTACTGTGCTCCAAGAAAAAAAACCTTCCCAGACCCTCGGTGGCCTGGGGAAAAGTTATGGTTTTGGAGCAGAATGTCAGCAGGGGTCCGAGTCTCGGGTCTCCGTCGGGTATGTCCTCCATGTGGACCCGGCACCGTCCTGATGGTGCACACTCCGGCTCGGAACACCATGCGACTTCACACGATCTCATATCTATCTATAATCCTTCCTGGTATTTTTAAGTTTCCATAAGTGGAAGGGAGGTGTCTTATAATTTCTCAACTTATGGAAGACGATTTGACATAAAACATAGAAAGGGTATGCACCCTGTTTTAGTTTTGCGTCACTTTAGACCCAGTAGATTCCATGGACCTGAGATACCATTTGAACATTATACATTCTCAACTTATGAAATACAAATTGACATAAAACATAGAAAGGGTATGCACCCTGTTTTAGAATTGAGTCAATCTAGGGCTAGTAGATTCCTGGCCCGAGCGCCCCCGGACCTCCCAAAATCTCTAAGTCCCTAGTAGTATGGCCGGACGGGCAAGTCTTGCATTCCTCGGCCAGGAGGACATTTCCTTGAGCGGGGACCCGCAGGTGACGTACTTTGTGGAAAGGTACGCCGGCCAGACGCTCTTCACCCAGCGTGTCGAACAGGTCATTTTCGACGAGCAGGGAGTCAGTTTTGGCACGGAGAACCACAGGATCCTGCCAAAGTCCGGGGACCTCATCACGAACATGTACCTGTACGTTGAATTCCCACCCTTGCCGCCGGGCGTGGGCGTGCTCGACTCAGTCGGGACCCTCATGTTCCAGTATGTCGAGTTGTATTTAGGAACAGAATTGATTGAACGTCTGTATGCAGAACACATCGAGTTGGCCTTTGACCTGGAGGTTCCCAAGGGGAAGCAACCGGCCCTCTCCTATCTCATCGGCAAGAACCTCCAGTTCGTCGTCACACCGAACGCATCTTACACGATCCCTCTGCCATTTTCTACATTCAAAAAGGGGATGGTGATTGATGGACCGGATATTACGTTTCGGATCGTCTGGAACCCCACGACGTTTTTCACGACGCCACCGACCAACCTGCCGGGGACAATCACGTCCTATCTGAACATTGAATACACCTACGTTGCGGAGGCTGAAAGGAAGTTGTTGCCCGGGAGCGCGTTTGTGCAAGAGAGGCCCGCGGTCGCCCCGCCCCGGCTTCAAATCTTCGAACAGGTCCAGCGCATAGAGTTCTTCGCACCCCAGGGCGTCTCGAATGTGCAGTGCTTGCTCGATTTCTCCAACCCGGTCAAGGAGCTCTTCGTGGTGATCCAGAACGACTCGGCGCTCGGCTACGACTATAGCAACACGGCGACGAGCGCAAGCACGTCCCTGGGGACGGGGGACATGCTCAAAAACTTGCAACTCGATTTCAACGGGGTCTCGCGCGTCGACCCCATCGTGGGGACTCCGCAATTTCTTCGAATCATCCAACCTCTCGAATTTCACACGCGAGTTCCGGACCGGCTCTTCTACATGTACTCATTCAGTCTGGACCCGGAGGGTGAAGACCCATGCGGTTCCGTGAACCTCTCACGAATTAAGAATCAAAAACTGTACTTGTCACTGAACCCGAGCCCGGCCAACGTGAAGATTCGGGTCTACGTCTCCTCCTATAACTTTTTGGAGGGATCAAAGGTGATATTCAGTAACTTCAAGTAGTTAGAGAATCGGTGCAATTTTAGATTAGAATTGAGAATGAAGACGGGAGAGGGTGAGATGGATACGAGCGCCCTCGAGCAGAGTGCGATCGACCTCTTCCTGCCGGTCATGGAATCTGGGACGGTTCTGGCCGCACACTATGCTCAGGCGTGCGGACGGGACTGTGTGGTCGGAAGAGACATGCGGTACGGACTGATGTATGCAGCCAGAAACGTGGCCGGAAAGCACGTGGGATCTCTGTACCCCGAGGTCTACGATGAGGACTCGGATACCGAGTCCGAGGGCGACGCCCTCTCTGAAGAAGACGATGAGTCCGACCCGGACGAGGAGTCTGACCCGGAGGACACGGAATGGACGGCGTATGAAGGGGCCGATGATGACATGGCCGTGAAGATGAACGACTGCGCGAGGACATGGGCCGAGTGGGTACCGGCAAACCCTACAGAGGCGGCGTTAAAGTCTGCGGTGGATTCTGTAGGAGTAGTATAGACTAATGAGCTTTGTGAAGTTTACAGTATTTGAGGAGGGGTCTGAAGACGAGGGGGAGTGGATTCAATTTGCAAACATAATTGAGGAGGAGGAGTACGAGGAGGAGCCAGAAGGTTTCCAGGGTTTCCAAAAGGGTTTCAGCGAAGAGGGGGAGGGGCAAAACCAAAGTCCCGTCCCCCGACCATGGGACCCCTCGGAACCTGTATGGGCTGTCCTTGACCGAGACGAGGGGCAAGGGTCTTGTAAGTGATGATCAAACCCAAAATAACTAGAACAATCAGCCACCAGTGAAACCTTTTCTTGGGTTCCACCGGCGGTTTAGGAACCATAGTCATCGCCTGGACTATCCGGCGAATCTGTGTGTCCTCGAGGGGGGGAGGGGGTGGCAGGGTCGGCTCGGGGTCCGGGGTCAGATACAGCCTGAGGACGAATGAATTGGTGTTCCATCCCTGGAAGTTCAGGAGTCTTCCTTCCCGGTCGATCCAGTTGACGGTCAGGCGCTGGAGGGAGTTGATGGGCTCTGGGTAATCGACGCCAATCTTGTAATCTTTGTTCTCGGCGAAATTCTTGACGCAGGCTGAGCCGACGTCCATGGCGATGGGGGCGAAGGCCCTGTTGGCGTTCGAGCCACTGATGGTCCCGGTGGTGGACTGAATGGCGCCCGTGTCGACATTGAAGGGGCTCCGGAGTTCCTCGATGTCCAGGTAGACGATGTCATTGAGTGAGAGATCCACGAGGGTCGAGCTCCGGAGGATGTACTTGCCTACGTAGCCTGGGTATGTGGAACCGGCAAGGGTGCTGGTGAGGGTCGTGTTGTAGGCAATCCCGAGCATGGTGGCCAGCTCCCGGGAGTTAATTTTGATCGTAAATTGAGTAGTCCCTGAAAAAATAAAGTGGCCTTCCTCTGGAATGTAGGTGAGGGTGGCGGTGGTCTGGAGGGCCGAGATGTCCTGGGCCAAACTGTAGACTGAGTAAAACCCTGGATTCATGGAGACGTTGGAGGTGTTGACGGTCAGGACGTTCGAGCCGGACGTGAGATTGTACACTGAATTACATACACGTGCGCTGACCAACTCGACCCGCTCGACGTTCTTTATAGGGCTCGTGAGATGGAGTACGTAATTCGACCCTGTGGGGTACAGATTGGAGTCCCTGTTTGAAGAATCTGCAAAGATGAGGCGAGTGAAGTTCATTCTAATTTAGGTTGGGAATTTAAGCTCATGTCTCGAGCGTTGCGAGTCTCTGCTCCATTGACGCCATCTGCGTTTTGAGCAAACTGATGTTCTCGGTCGCAATCGCAAGAGACTGCTCGAGCGTCGTGTTTTTGACTGAAAGTTCCTGGACGGCCTTTATGAGAGGCGCGACGAATTCTGTGTATCCGATGGTCAAAACATCACAACCACCCTTGACGGTGTGATCCTGGTAGCCGGCAAAGTCCACGCCGAGGTCGTCCATGACCTCCTTGACTTGCTGAGCGATGACGCCCTGATGGAACCTCGTGCGCTTTTTGGAGCCGTCATTGGGAATAGGAACGAGTTTGCGCGCCTTCGTGACGGCGCCCGTTTCCGGATCCGTCACGTATTCCTCAACCTTATCGAAATAGTCTTCCCGGTAATTCCAGCGGAAATCAACAGCCTGAACTTTGTTTATGAAATCGAGACCGATCGTAGTGTCTCTGATGTCCGCCTTGTCGCGAATGTCCGAGCGACTGCGCAAAAAAACGAGTTTATAAAAAGTTTTAAATTGCATGGAGATATATGTTGTATGCAATACCAATTACGAAGATCGCGAATTTATATGCGCATTTTCTGATATCGAACAAGCATACAATTATATTAAAACTAAGTGTGGGAACTTTGACAATATAACGGTATTCAAACACGTGCTAGACTCGAATGAACTTGGTGAACTTGTACACGAACAAAAGTCTTGTCAGGTGCGAAACTGGCGATGTTCTTAAACAAAAGCGGGGCCTTCTATCCAAAGCACAAGTGATCTACGAGTACCCTTCGTAACAGGGGTGACCCTGTGTAGAAGATAACTCGGAAACAGAATGACCGTTCCTTTTGATTTTTCAGCAACAACAACTTTACCCGTATTAATTTGAAGTTCACCTCCTTCATATTCAGACGGATCGGAAAGTTGACAGACGAGACTCAGCTTCCTGTTGGCTTTGTTCGAACCCATGTCGACGTGCCAGTCGTAATGCCCCAGGTCCTCGGAATTGTACACGGTGTATTGAATATGTTCCGCTATCTCGTTTAATTTGAACTGGTAAAATTCAGTATTGCATTTGGTAATGAGCTCAAAGAATATTTTGTAAATTTCAACAAACTCGTCTGTTTTTAGCAACCAGCAAATTTTCGTACGTCGTTTGGTGGCGTCTACGGCCCCTTCACCAATTTGGGCGTCTTGAAGTTCTTTTTGTGCAAGTATGCTCCTTAGATTATCTATCTTTGTGTTGGGAATAGCGTCTATAAATCTATAATAATTTATATGATTTTCAAATAAATTTAGATTAAAAACGAACCTATAGACGTTTGAAGAGGGCGCCACCACCTTCGTGTCGTACAAATAATCTTTGAACGGACCGTCCCTATCCACATAGTGTAAAAAGACCTGAATATACTCGTCACCTTCGAAAACCTTGCGATGGTGCTCGATGTCACATCCCTTATATAACACCCCATCACCCGGCTTGTGCAAAATAGCCTTTTTTCCCATGTAAATTGGCCATGTGTGACTTTGAGAAAGATTCAGCGTCACCGAATACTCGCAACTTTCTCTATCTTTGTGAGGTTTTAAATCGGCCCCTTTTAGATAAATACGACAGTATGCGTAAGAAGGTTTGAGATTTTTGCCTGAAATATTCGAAATTTGACCTAAAAATCTACCAAGAAGAATATTACACACGGGAAGGTTATAATATGAAAAACTGTTTGGCACTTGTTCATCGCCATCATTTTTAGGAGATTTTCGTATTATGTCTGCTATTTCATGTGCTTCACCTGCATCTATAAGTTTCGGTATAGACTTGTACAACTGCCTCATAAGTTAATTTGGCTATTTTCCTTTAACTATGGATAAGATATGATAATAACTCCCTGATATCCCGGTCCTGGCTGTCCTTCCCCTGCCGACCCCCCGCCACCACCACCATAAGAAGTTCCTGCTTTGCCAGGCATATCGACAGCCTGTCCACCAACCCCTCCTCCACCTGGGCCACCGGTTCCGCGAGTAAAATAACCCCCGCCACCCCCACCACCTCCATATGTTGCGGTTATAGTACCTATAGTAATTGCTGTGCCATTTCCACCCGGACCGCCAATGCCGCCCGGTGGAGGGGCGCCAAGCCCGGTTGCCCCTGCGCTTCCGTTCCCGCCTCCACCACCACCACCGCGCGCGCTAAAACTTACTGGATTAGGAAATCCATTTCCACCTGGAAAATTTCCAGCACTTCCTGTAGGGTTTATAGAACTGCCCCCACCACCACCGGCATTACCACCTGTTCCAGCGCCACCGTTTCCACCTCCTCTCCCGCCACCGCTCGCCTGTAGAGGGCCCACCCAAATCGAAATATTTCCTCCCGTCCCAGAACTCGCGGCTCCTACCGTGAAAGGATATACAGAGTTCAAGACCACGGGCGTTGTTGTATAATTAACTTGACCACCACCGCCACCCCCCGACGTGTGGTAGCCTGGCCCACCTATTGCTCCTGGAAGAACGTCGCCCCCTGCACCTCCACCGCCTACCAATAAAATTTTTATTGTATAAGTACCTGTTGCGGTGTAAGAACCCGGTGAAGTGAATGTTGTTGTAAATGTAAAACCCAACCCCAGAAACTTGCTCAAAGGAAATGTACTCGTGCTGGATGCGGGAAAGGTTTGTGACGCTGGTGTGTAAGTTCCGGGACTCAATCGCAACCTGGAAGCAACGGGTACGTTTGTAGCCGGTGTGAGTTCCCATGTAGAAACCACGCCTCCTACAGGAACGGGTCCAGATGCTGGAATAGACATCACTACTCTCAATTGGTATTATTTTTCCCCGCCAACTCCTTGATCGCCTCAACAAGCAAAGGAACAATCTTCTCATATTGAATTCTCATGTATTCGTTCATGTTTTCAAACGGAAGTTGCGCGACAACCTCTGGGAGGACCTGAGAAACCTCTTGGGCGCTTAGTCCCACGTGAGTCATCTCAGTTTCGAAGCCAAATTGACTCGCGAGATCGTTATATTTAAACATGAACCCATTCAATGCCTGGACCTTTTCAAGAGCATTCTCAATTTTACCCAATCTGTTCTTGAGACGGTCATCAGATGCCGAATAGTACGCGACCACATCGCCAGTACAGTTGACGGCCGATACTGTTATAGACGGCGACCCCGAGAGACCGCCAGCCGTTCCAGAGGTGTTTTGGTTGAGGGTCGGTACATCGGCAGCTACAATAGCCGCCATCACCACATTTGTACCGTTTCCTCGAAGGTACTGTGTGGACGTCACTGCACCGGCCAGAGCGTTCATAGCAGCCTGGGCGCTCACTTGACCCGTTCCACCGCTCGCAACCGCGAGAGTTGCGCTGAGTGATCCGGCGGATCCGGTTGTATTCTGGTTGAGGGTCGGTACATCGGCAGCTACAATAGCCGCCATCACCACATTTGTACCGTTTCCTCGAAGGTACTGTGTGGACGTCACTGCACCGGCCAGCGCGTTCATAGCAGCCTGGGCGCTCACTTGACCTGTTCCGCCCCGAGCGACCGCAAGTGTCCCAGACCCTGCATTGCCCATGTCGAGGCTCGTGATTCCAGACCCCGCGCCTGTCAAGGTGGTTGCACTGACAGTCGCGGCCGTGACCGTCCCAGTAAGCGTAGGACTTGCGGACAGAACCACAGACCCTGTGCCCGTCGAGGAGGTCACACCGGTCCCGCCCCGAGCGACCGCAAGTGTCCCAGACCCTGCATTGCCCATGTCGAGGCTCGTGATTCCAGACCCCGCGCCTGTCAAGGTGGTTGCACTGACAGTCGTCGCTGCGATGGTGTTCGAACCTGCGATGGCTCCATAAAAGGTTGGAGCGCTCAGAGCTCCAGCAAATGACGAAAAGCCCGTGCCCTGGGTGATGGTGTTGCCCTGGGTGATCACGTCACCGAAATTAGTAATGGTGGGCATCGTTCTATTATTCGGAGAGAAATTAGTATTCTACAATACGGGCGCCCTGGTCTGAAGACGTGGTTCGTGCATGCCGAGTATCCTAAGTGCGCGGGGACCCAGCCCGTTTATTTTCAAACTGTATAGTAAATATGACGTCTGTGACTGCTTCTTCTTCTTCCATGAATATGGATATGATATCACGACTCATGTTGGCCGGCCAGGTGAAACTCGTGGGGGCGACCAGTAAACAATACGCCAGCTCCTCCACCCAGACTGTCGCCAGTATATCGATCCCCGCTCTTACAGGTTCTCAGATTGCAATTGTATATTTGGAAATATCGGCAGAGAACACAGGCCTTTCATCTCCCGCGGTAGGTTCATGCAACATTACCGCAACAGGAACCGGTGTCAATGTAGGTGTTAGTATTGCTCCGATAACTATAAACAGCGACGACCTCTACGCCACGTCGCCGGCAGCGTCACAATATTTCAGGAATTCGGCGTTTGGAACGACAACGACGGGTAGTCAAACTGTAACTTTTTCTTCAGACGCCGTTGCCACCTCAACTAATGTTACAGCCCAAGCCGCCGTCTTCATTTACTCACCTCCCTTCTGAGTTCCTTGATCGCTTCGACGATTAGAGGGACGAGTTTTTCGTACTGGACGGTCAGGTACTGGTCGTTGAACGGCGCGGGTCCGACCGCCTCGGGCAAGACTCTTTGGACGCTCTGGGCGCTCAGGCCGACGCGTACGCGATCGTCGTCGGTCGCACCAATCTCGCGCGCCAGGTCGTTCGGGACGTACCTGAATCCCTCGAGTGAACACACTTTATCCAGTGCGTTCTCTAGAGAACCTATTTTCGTCTTGAGACGCTCGTCCGAGTAGAACACAAAGACATCCTTGGTCACGGCGACGTTCCCGGTGACTATGAGCTTGTATTTGGCATCGACGGTCGTCGCGCCTATCGCGACGTTCGAGAGGAAGTAAATGTTCGAACCGAGCGTCGTCCATTGAGATGCTGAAAGAGGCACTCCGGCTTTTAGGAAGTTTCCTGTAACATTGACATTGCCAGTAACGTCCAAATTGTACCCAGGATTCGTCGTCCCGATGCCGACGAAGCCTCCATTAGGGTTCAGCAACAACGGGTAATTCGTCGCCCAGTTTGTGTCGAGATGGTTCTGAAGCCACATGTTTCCGTTCG
>Ga0209768_10001200_pt1 | contig 16842 bp, 14 predicted proteins | sample LauGreSBDMM110SD_3_FD_187564 | JGI IMG/M metagenome (GOLD analysis project Ga0209768, IMG submission 187564) | Freshwater lake microbial communities from Lake Michigan, USA - Sp13.BD.MM110.SD (SPAdes) (version 2) | ecosystem: Environmental > Aquatic > Freshwater > Lake | place: Lake Michigan... | reverse complement strand
TCGGCTTGGTTAATGGACGACGCACAGCCGCGCGACTTATATGCAAGAAAAATCGACAACAATCTTTATTCAGTTGGCATGGTCGTACCCTTGTCTGCACAGGCCAATGAGAGCAAACAGACACACCAAGTGAAATTGTTTGTGGGACCCCAAGAAGAGAAAACACTGGAAAACATTTACCCAGGCCTGGAGTTGGTGAAAGACTACGGATTTCTCACGATTTTGTCAAAACCACTGTATTGGTTGCTCTACGAGTTAAACAAGCACATCAGCAACTGGGGTTGGTCGATTGTTGCCTTGGTGGTTTTGCTCAAGCTCGCCTTTTACTGGTTGAACTCACAAGCCTATAAAAGCATGGGGAAGATGAAAGCGATCAATCCCAAGATTATGGAAATGCGCGAGCGCTTGAAAGACAACCCACAGCAAATGCAAACCGAGATGATGAAAATTTACCGCGAAGAAAAAGTCAATCCCTTGGGCGGATGTTTACCTATAGCGGTACAAATTCCATTTTTTATTGCTCTTTACTGGGTCTTATTGTCTTCAGTTGAAATGCGCAACGCGCCGTGGGTGGGATGGATACATGACTTGGCCGCACCAGACACCGCATTTGGTATTTGGTTTGGTGTCCCCATAGGCTTATTGCCTATTTTGATGACGGCAACTTCGCTGGTGCAGACGTGGCTCAATCCCACCCCACCCGACCCGATTCAAGCCAAGCTGATGTGGATCATGCCCTTGGCTTTTAGCGTGATGTTTTTCTTTTTCCCATCCGGTTTGGTGCTGTATTGGTTGTCCAACAATATTTTGTCGATTGCCCAACAGTGGATGATTAACAAACAGCTTGGCGTTATAAATTAAGCAATGTTCAGCGAGCGCGATGCACCCATCATCGCCATTGCCACAGCACCTGGCAAGGGTGCTGTAGGTGTGCTTCGCATCAGCGGCTTGGGTTTGCAAAATTTCGCCAACGCACTTTGCCAACAAACGCTAGAACCCAGACGCGCGCACTTGATCTTGTTAAAAGATGCACATGGCCAGGTGTTGGATCAGGTTTTAGCTTTATTTTTTCCAAGCCCACACAGTTACACCGGTGAAGATGTTTTAGAGCTTCAAGGCCATGGCGGGCCGGTTGTTTTGTCTATGCTGATCGACAGATGTTTGGCGTTTGCCGCGCAAGAGCCAACACACTTGCCCGGCTTGCGCAGAGCCATGCCAGGCGAATTTACCCAGCGCGCTTTTTTAAATCACAAAATGGACTTGGCACAAGCCGAGGCAGTCGCCGACCTGATAGATGCGCAAACCCAGGCCGCCGTGAGGGGGGCGGGCCGTTCCTTGGCGGGTGAGTTCTCGCAACAGGTTGCGCACATTCAAGATCAGCTGATGCGCTTACGCATCTTGGTTGAGGCGAGTTTAGATTTTCCAGAAGAAGACATCGATTTTGTGACCCAAGCCGATGTGGGCGGACAACTTGTGCGCATCACCCAAGCGCTGGGCCTCTTGTGCGAAAAAGCACAACAAGGCGCTTTGCTAAGAGACGGCATGAAACTGGTGATCGCCGGCCAGCCCAATGCCGGTAAGAGCTCGCTGTTAAATGCTTTGACCGGACAAGAGGTGGCGATTGTGACCCCGGTGGCCGGCACCACGCGCGATGTGCTGACACAAGAAATTGCCATTGAGGGCGTACCTGTGCATGTGGTCGACACGGCAGGCTTACGTCAAGGGGAAAGCCTGGATGAGGTTGAAACCATAGGCATAGCAAGGGCTTGGGCGCAGGTCGGCGACGCGGAGGTGGTGGTGCTCTTGCATGATTTGACGCGCCAGCAAGAAGCGGCTTATGTGCAAAAGCAAAATGAGTTAACAGCCGAAGTGGTGCTGCGCAAGCAGGCCAACAGCATGGTGCTGCATGTTTTCAATAAAGCCGATCTTGTGGATCAAAATCATAGCCACTTACAGCATGAAAACGCGATTTTTATTTCGGCCAAGACGGGCAAGGGTTTGCAAGAATTTAAAACAGCCTTGTTGCAAAGTGTTGGCTGGCAAGGTGCTCACCAAGAGGGGGTATTTTCAGCGCGGGCCAGGCATGTGCAAGCCTTGCAGAAGGTGCAAGCGCATACCGCACAAGCCTTGGCCTGTTTGCAAGAGTCGGTTCCTGCTTTGGACTTATTGGCCGAAGAATTGCGCTGCGCACAGCAGCAGTTGTCCTCTCTCACGGGCACGATGAGCGCCGACGACTTGCTTGGCGAAATATTTTCAAGTTTTTGCATCGGCAAATAACGCACAGCATAATGAGCCCTATGAATGAATTTTCCACTGAACAGGCCGAAAAAGCCTTGGCTTTGGCAGCCCTTACCCTGTCCATAGAGGCAGACGCAATATTGGCTTTAAAGACGCGCCTTGGTGCTGACTTTCTTAAAGCAGTGCAGGCTTTATTGGCTGTGCGTGGGCGGGTGGTGGTCATGGGCATGGGAAAAAGTGGCCACATCGGCAGAAAAATTGCTGCCACTTTGGCTTCGACAGGAACACCAGCTTTTTTTGTACACCCAGGCGAGGCCAGCCACGGCGATTGGGGCATGGTCACCCAAGATGATGTGGTGCTGGCTCTCTCCAACAGCGGCGAGAGCCAAGAGTTGTCGGCAATTTTGCCCATGATCAAGCGCCAAGGCATTGTCTTGATTGCTGTAACAGGTAATGCGCAATCGTCTTTGGCTCAGCACGCCCATATCGTGCTCGACAGTGCTGTCGAAAAAGAAGCCTGTCCAATGAACTTGGCGCCTACCGCCAGCACCACAGCACAGTTGGCCTTGGGCGACGCATTGGCGGTGGCGGTACTTGATGCGCGCGGTTTTAAATCCACCGACTTTGCCCGCTCACACCCAGGCGGCAGCTTGGGGCGACGGTTGCTCACCCATGTGTCTGATGTGATGCGAACAGCAGACGCCATACCCAGCGTGACGCCGCTCACGGTCTTTTCTGATTTGATGCGCGAAATGAGCCGAAAAGGTTTGGGTATTTCAGCCATCGTCGACGAGCAAGGCCTGCTGTTGGGAATCTTCACAGACGGGGACTTGCGTCGCTTGATTGAAAAAGGTGTCGATGCGCGTTCTTTGCTGGCACAAGATGTGATGAAGCCCCAACCTACAACCATCCATGCAAATGCCTTGGCCGCTGAAGCTGCACAGCTAATGGAGCAAAAGCGCATCACCAGTCTTTTGGTGGTCGATCAACAACAGTATTTGTGTGGCGCGCTCAACAGCAACGACTTGATGCGGGCCAAGGTGATTTGATGTCTCTATTTCCCAGTCTGTCACCTGAAATTTTAAAAAAAGCAGGCGCGGTCAAGCTGCTGCTGCTGGATGTTGACGGGGTCCTGACCGACGGCGGCTTGACTTACAGCGAAAGCGGCGAACAAACCAAGCGTTTCAATACATTGGATGGGCATGGATTGAAATTGATACAGAGTATCGGTATCCATGTTGGCATCATCTCGGGACGCGACAGCGCCGCTTTGCGTAAGCGCTTGTCAGACTTAGGCATTGACCATGTTTATGCGGGGGTTCATAACAAGAGAGCAGCCGCGGATGCTTTATTGCAAACTTTGGGGCTGAATTGGTCGCAAGTGGCCGCCATGGGCGACGATTGGCCAGACTTGTCCATGCTTATACCCGCCGCCTTTTCCTGTGCCCCGCCTCTAGCGCATGCCGAGGTTTTATCCCGCGTCGATTGGGTCACCTCCAAAGCCGCAGGTCTTGGCGCAGTTCGTGAGGTTTGCGACTTGTTGTTGCAGGCGAGGGACGCGTATGAAGCAGTTTTGAAAGACGCTTTGTTGTGAATAATTTGCCTCGTCTTGCCTCGCCGTTGCCCGCGTCGGTTTGGCGCAAGAGACTAGAAAAAACAAGCGCATTCATTCCCATGCTGATATTGGCCATGTTGCTATGGGCCAGTGTTTGGCTGCTGCGCAACGCACCCCAGGCAACACCCAGTCAGATTGCGGCCCCCCCTTCTCAGGAGCCCGATTACTTTGCAAGCGATTTCATTTTGAAGACGTATTCTTTGCAAGGAAAATTGAAATCTTTCTTACAGGGGCGTACCTCGGCGCACTACCCCGATACCTTGACCAACTTGATTGAACAACCGGTGGTTCAGTCGATATCGCTTTCCGGTCGAATAACCACCGCAGTTGCAAAGCGATCTTTGTCGAACGAGGATGGGTCTGAAATACAACTCATGGGCCAAGCCGTGGTGCACAAACAGGGCTTGTCAGACAAGGACCCCGATATGACTTTGCGCAGTGAGTTTATTCATTTGTTTGCGAACACCGATAAATTGCTTACCTATGCGCCAGTCAAAATTGAGCGTGGAGAAAACCGCTTCGAAGGGCAAAACTTCAAGGCAGACAACCTCAATCAGCGCTTTGTTTTACAAGGACGGGTTAAAGCCTTGCTGGTCCCAACGCAGCGCCCATAAAAAAAGGGCTTGAAATATCAAGCCCTTTTTGCTTTAGCAAATCGCTAAGAAGCGTTCAATAGTCGTTACGGCCTGAGGGGCCGCTGTTTTGACGAGCACCGCTGCCGGCGCCTTCGCGACGACCGCCACCACCGCCACCACCGTAGCCGCCACCGCCTTCACGACGACCGCCACCGCCACCGCCGTAGCCGCCACCGCCACCTTCACGGCCACCGCCACCATAGCCACCGCCGCCACCTTCACGACCACCGCCACCGCCACCGTAGCCACCACCACCACCACCGTAGCCACCACCGCCGCCGCCGTAGCCACCGCCACCGCTGCGAGGAGCGCGAGGCTCCATGGGCCGGGCTTCGTTGACCACCAGGCTTCGACCGCCAAGGGGCGCGCCATTCATGCCAGTGATTGCTGCTTGAGCTTCAGTATCGCTGCCCATTTCAACAAAACCAAAGCCTTTGGAGCGACCTGTGTCGCGCTCCATCATGACCTTGGCGCTGGTGACAGTGCCGAATTGACCAAAAGATTGTTCCAAGTCGCCATCGCGCACGGAATATGGCAGATTGCCGACGTACAGTTTGTTACCCATTCAGGGACTCCATAAAAACAAAAAAAAAGCGAAGTAGTCCCGAATGCATCTGTCCACAAAAGTCTAGAAGCGAAACTAAGCCATCACCCACAAGCTGTATTTGCGCCCTCACGCATTACACAGTCCAAACATTATGAAACAGATTTTGTGAAGAAAAACAAGTGTTTATCCTCAATTTGCACGATTAAAGTGGAAAAACGACAAAATTTACCAACTTACCTCGCGCTCAGGACTGGCATTGATCTTGTGAATCGTCAAGTCTGCGCCGTCAAATTCTTCTTCTTGGCTTAAGCGCAGGCCCATGGTGACTTTCAATAAGCCGTAAAGCAAGGTGGAACTTAGCAAAGCCCACGCGATGGCAACGAGCGTGCCCAGCAGCTGCGCCCAAACATTGACGCCACCTAAGCCCCCTAAGGCAGGCAAACCAAAAACACCCGCAGCGATTCCGCCCCAAGTTCCGCAAAGACCATGTAGTGGCCAAACACCTAAAACATCATCAATCTTCCAGCGGTTTTGAGTCAAAGTGAACATCACCACAAACAAAGCACCCGCAACCGAACCAACTACAAGCGCCCCAAAAGGGTGCATCACATCAGAGCCAGCACAGACGGCAACCAAGCCAGCAAGAGGGCCGTTATAAACAAAGCCCGGGTCATTTTTACCAAGCCATAAAGCGGCCAGGGTGCCGCCCACCATGGCCATCAGGCTGTTGACAGCAACCAATCCAGAAATTTTGTCAATGGTTTGGGCGCTCATGACATTGAATCCAAACCAGCCCACGCAAAGAATCCAAGCGCCCAGGGATAAAAAAGGAATGCTCGAAGGTGGGTGGGCTGAGATGGCGCCATCTTTTTTATAGCGGTTGCTGCGAGCGCCTAACAAAATAACCGCAGGCAAAGCAATCCAGCCACCCAGGGCATGAACCACCACAGAGCCAGCAAAGTCATGGAATTCATCACCGGTGAGGGCTTTAAGCCAAGCTTGAAACCCAAAATTTTGGTTCCACACCAGGCCCTCGTAAAGCGGGTAAATGAACCCAACGATAACCGCAGTAGCCAGCAGTTGAGGGTAAAAACGTGCACGCTCTGCAATACCGCCAGACACAATCGCTGGAATCGCCGCCGCAAAAGTGAGTAGAAAGAAAAACTTCACCAGCGAGTAGCCGTTCTGCGCGGATAAAGCCTCTGCACTTACAAAGAAAGTAGTGCCATAGGCAACGCTGTAACCAACCACAAAATAAACCACGGTAGAGATACTGAAATCCACCAGAATTTTTACCAAAGCATTGACTTGGTTTTTTTTGCGAACCGTGCCTAGCTCTAGAAAAGCAAAACCAGCATGCATGGCCAGCACCATGATGGCGCCAAGCAATATGAACAAAGTGTCGATGCCCTGTTTAGGTGCGTCCATGAGATCCCCAAGAGATTTATGTTTAAAAGTGGTGCAAAAAATGCACTCAAACCGAAGTTGCACCAAAATAAAGCAATAACCGCACCATTAAGTCATAAATGAAGCAATGCCCGCTTGGGTATACTCAAAAAGCGCCGATTTGCCACAGCTTGCGGGCGCGTAAACAAGTTCAGCTAAAGACGTCAGCCCATTTGGCGCCGTTTTTGGTGATGTTGGGTTTTTGATGTCATTCATTGTTTCTCCTCAGTCCTTAAGTTTTGATCAGCCATTGCAACTGCAAGGCGGCGGCGTATTGCGCCAGTACAAGTTAAGTTATGAAACTTATGGCGAACTCAACGCTGATCGCAGCAACGCGGTATTGATCTGTCACGCTTTGAATGCCTCTCACCATGTGGCGGGAAGTTATTTGGCCGAAGACAAAAGCCAAGGCTGGTGGGACAACATGGTCGGGCCTGGTAAAGCGGTTGATACCAACCGGTTTTTTGTGATTGGCGTGAACAACCTAGGATCGTGTTTTGGCTCTACGGGCCCCATGCATATCAACCCCGAGACGGGCCGTATATATGGAGCAGATTTCCCGGTGGTGACCGTGGAAGATTGGGTGAACGCTCAAGCCCGCTTGCTCGACAGCTTGGGCATTGACCAATTGGCGGCAGTCATGGGCGGCAGCTTGGGCGGCATGCAGGCCCTGAGTTGGAGTTTGCAGTTTCCCCATCGCCTCAGACACGCTGTGGTCATCGCCAGCTCGCCCAACTTGAACGCCGAAAACATTGCTTTCAACGAAGTGGCGCGACGCGCCATCGCCACCGACCCCGACTTTCATGGGGGACATTTTTATGCGCAAGGCGTCATTCCAAAACGGGGTTTGCGCATTGCACGCATGTTGGGCCACATCACTTATTTGAGTGATGATGTGATGAACAGCAAGTTTGGGCGTTTATTGCAAGAGGGTGAAATCTTCAAATACAGCACGCAGGAAGTCGAGTTTCAGATAGAAAGTTATTTGCGCTACCAGGGCGACAAATTCAGCGAATACTTTGATGCCAATACCTATTTGCTAATCACAAGAGCTTTAGATTATTTCGACCCTGCAGCTGCATACCAAGGCAATTTGCAGCAAGCGCTGGCTAAAGCTACAGCAAAGTTTTTGTTGGTCAGTTTCACCACCGATTGGCGCTTTGCGCCCGCGCGCAGCAGAGAAATGGTTAAAGCCTTGGTTGCCAACCAGCGCCAGGTCAGCTATGCAGAAATTGATGCGCCACATGGACACGATGCTTTTTTATTGGACGACCCACGCTACTTGTCGCTGGTCGGGGCTTACTTTGAGCGCATCAGCCTTGAGGAGGCCGCATGAACCCCGTATTACGTGATGCGGTTGTGCAAATGGTGCCTTATGGAAGCCGTGTACTGGACTTGGGTTGTGGCGACGGAGCCATGCTGGCTTATTTGCAACAACAGCATGGCTGCAGCGGTTATGGCGTTGAGATAGATGACGCCAATGTGCTTGCCTGCGTCAAGCGAGGCGTCGAGGTGGTGCAGCTCAATCTCGACCAAGGCTTGTCCATGTTTGATGACCAAAGCTTTGATGTGGTTTTGCAAATTGACACTTTGCAGCACTTGCGAAATGCACAAACCATGTTGGTGGAAACGGTTCGTGTGGGCCGCATGGGCATTGTGACCTTTCCCAACTTTGCGCATTGGCCGAATCGATTAAGCGTGTTGCTTGGACGCATGCCGGTAACGAAAAAACTGCCTTTTGAGTGGTATGACACGCCCAATATCCGGGTGGGCACATTTGCAGACTTTTTCAGCTTGGCGAAAAAAAACCAGCTGCATATCCAAGACGCATTTGGTTTACAAGACGACGGCGTGGTGCGTCGCTGGCCCAACGTCAGAGCCGCAACTGCTGTGTTCCAATTGTCTGCTCTGAATAATTAAGCCTCCATGTCCTCCATAGCAAGCTTCGCTGCCCAAAAACCCCAAATAACCCCACTCGAACACGGCGAGCAAACTTTGGCTTTCTACACTTGGCCCAACGCGCCAGAGGCCGCACATGCTGTTGTCTTGTTGCTGCATGGCTTGGGCGAGCATATGGGGCGCTATGGCCATATCGCCAGCGCCTTGCAAGCCGCCGGCTACACGGTGTTCGGTTACGACCACCATGGACACGGCTTGTCCAGCGGCCTGCGTGGCAACTTGCTGCATACGCATCAGTTGCTCGACGATGCGGGTTTTGTTATCGACCATGTGCGCAGTTTGACGCCCTCACCCTTGGTCTTGCTAGGCCACAGCATGGGTGGCTTGGTTGCCGCGCGCGCAGTCGCGCAAGGACTGCCGCATATTGATGCTTTGGTGATGAGCTCACCGGCCTTGGGTGCACAGACCAACCTCATTCAAAAATTCTTGTTGGCAACATTGCCAAAGTTGCTGCCCCATCTGCGGGTGGACAACGGCTTGAAGACAGCATGGCTGGCGCGCGACGCGCAGGTTGTGCGCGCCTACCAGCACGACCCCTTGGTGCACAGAAACATATCTACGAGCTTGGCGTCTTGGGTGATAACCGAGGGCACCAAAACGGTACAAGAAGCCAGCACTTGGCAGCTGCCAAGCTTGTTGCTGTATGCCGGTCAAGACCAGCTGGTCTTGCCCCAAGCCAGCGCCGCATTTGCGCAAGCGGCGCCGCCCGATGTGGTGCAAGCGCATTGCTTTAATGTGATGTACCACGAAATTTTCAATGACCCAGAAAAAGCCATGGTGATTGCCAAGTTGCAAGCTTGGCTCGACAGCCGTTACGCGGCTTAAAGCCAGTTGGCGAGCACAGCCAAGGGCGCAGTTTCTGCACGCAAAATGCGCGGGCCCAAACTCACGGGCATAAAGCCTCGCTCAAGCGCTTGCGCTTCCTCCTCTGGACTCAAACCACCCTCAGGGCCGCTGAGTAAGGCCACGCCAGTTGCGGCGCTAGGCTGCACGTGCGCCAAAGGTGCAGCGGCGGAGCGCAAAGAAAGCAGCCATTTTTGTTGAGACGGGTCTGACTTCCAAGCGCTTAGCCAATCGCTCCAAGTCTGCGGGACATCGATACAGGGAATCTTGTTGCGCCCCGATTGTGCACAGGCCGATTGCGCAATGCCCAGCCAATGCAACTGGCGCTTAAGCGCTCGCTCGGGGCTCAAGCGCAGTACACCATGGGCGGTCATCAACGGGGTGATGCGCGTGGCACCTAGCTCGGTGGCTTTTTCCACCAGCCAATCCATTCGATCATTGGCTGGCATGCCGATAAGCAATTGACTGACGACAGGGCTTTCGCGCTCAATGGCTTGATGGGTGTCTAGGCTTACTTGCACACTGCTGCGTGTCATCGCCAAAATACAAGCGCTGTATTCGCCGCCCAGACCGTCAAACAAGGTGACATGTTTACCCGGTTGCAAACGCAACACTTGAATATGGCGCGCAGTCTCGGGGGGCAAGTCCAAACTTACACCCAGTTTCAAGGGGACAGGGCAGAAGAAGCGGGGCACCAATACGCCTTAGACCCGCCCGTAGGCGTAGCCACTGACAGCCGTGTGGTCTTCAATGCTGTCGATCAAACGCAACAGCGGCTTGAGCTCTCGGTAGCGTCCGCAGGTGGCGCGTATATAGGAGATGAAACGTGGTGTGTCCGCCAGATACTTGGGTTTTCCATCGCGCAAGCTCAGGCGGGCAAAAATGCCGGCAACCTTCAAATGCCGCTGCAAGCCCATCCATTCAACCGCGCTGTAAAAAGCGCCAAAGTCGCTGTGCCAACCCTCATGGTCGAGCATGCCCAAAGCACGGGCTCGCTCCCAATAGCGAACCGTGACATCGATGCAGAAATCTTCTTCCCAGCTGATGAAGGCGTCGCGCATCAGGCTGGCAATGTCGTAGGTGATGGGGCCATAGACCGCATCTTGAAAATCAAGTACACCTAAGCGAGCCTCTTCGGCGTCCCAAGGCAGCATCAGGTTGCGTGGCATGAAGTCGCGGTGAACAAACACCCTGGGGGCCGACAAGTTGCGCGCCACCAGCACATCAAAGCATTGTTGAAGCAGCTGTGTTTGACTGTCGTCTAAGGTCTTGCCGCGGTACTGACCCACATACCAGTCGGGAAACAATTGCAATTCGCGCTGCAGCAAGGACGCGTCGTAAAGGGGAAGAATATCCGGGCGAGAGGCTTGTTGCCACACCAGCAGCGCGTCCAAGGCGCGGTTGAAAAAACTTAAATTTCGGTCTGCGTGATCTGTGTCTAGCACCTGCATCATGGTGTGCTGACCCAAATCATCCAGCAACATAAAGCCCAAGGTCGGGTCCCAAGCCAATACCTTGGGCACCAACAAGCCAGCGGCTTGCATCAAGCCAGCAATCTCCACAAACGGCTGGCTGTTTTCCTTGTCGGGCGGAGCGTCCATGATGATCAAGCTGGCAGCTGCGCCATTGACACGAAAGTAGCGCCTGAAACTGGCGTCAGCACTGGCTGCGCGCACGCTGTCTGGACTCAAGCCATGCACTATGCGCACAGACTCAAGCCAATGCGAGAACGCGTGGGCGCGAGACATGTCCTGCCAGCCCAGTTGTTCGATGACGCTGGAGAGGGGCTGTTGAGGGGGAAGGTCGTGATCAGATGGGGTCATGGATAATCTAAATTCTACAAACAGCGCTCTCGGGCGGCCCAGTCTTCTCTCATGCGTCAGATTTTCATATTGTCAGTGCTCAGCGGCGTGATGCCATGCTTGGGCTTGCTGTGTTCACCCGTTTGGGCGCAAGAAGGAGAACCCGCGCTCAAACTGAAACCCAGTTCAGGGCTGCTAGAGCGCTGGACGCCGCAAGTGCGCTCTCAGTTACCCACCTTTGTAGAAAGTGATTTTGTAAGCGGACGCACTGACCTTGACACGACCCTGCAAGGCAACAGCATTTTGCGCAAAGCCGACACCCTGATTCGCGCCGACAGTATCGACTACTACCAACCCGATGACCGCGCCCGCGCCACAGGCAATGTGTACCTGAACCGTGGTGGCAACCGCTACCAAGGAAGCGTGCTTGATTTACAAGTCGATGCATTCAGCGGCTTTTTCCTCAACCCCAGTTATCAGTTTTTGCGTTCTGCTGGTCACGGCAGTGCCCAGCGCTTTGACTTTATTGACGACAAGCATTCGGTGGCAAAAAAAGCCACCTACACCACCTGTACCCGAAAACCAGGGCCTTCTTGGTTGCCCGATTGGATGGTGGAGGCTGAAAAAATCAACTTTGACAATGATTTCAATGAAGGTACAGCACAAGACGGGGTATTGCGCTTCATGAATGTGCCCTTGTTGCCCATACCGTCTTTCAGTTTTCCCTTAACGGCGCAACGTAAATCGGGTTTTTTACCGCCCGTTTTCGCCATTGACAGCAAAGGCGGCGTCGAAGCCAGTGTGCCGTATTACCTGAACCTCGCGCCCAACCGTGACTTGACAGTCACCACCACCTCTATGGCTAAGCGCGGCACACGATTTGACAGCGAGTTTCGTTATCTAGAAAGAAAAATACCCAACCCACCCTACGAAGGCGTGGCCAAACTCAATCTCATGCCTTATGACGCTTTGCGCGAAAAATACCGCTGGGGTTTCAGCCACCAGCACACCGGATGGCCTGACAGTCGTCAACCGATTGGTTTTGGCCTTAACCTCAACCGCGTCAGTGACGCCAACTATTGGCGCGACTTTTCCACGGTCTCGGGGGGTCCGCTGACGCAGCGCTTGCTGCCGTCATCTGCTTCGCTTGCTTGGGCCGCCAGTGGCAGACTCACCACCACCACCAGCGTCACCCAGTACCAAACTTTGCAAGATGTGACCGCGCCCATTGCGCCGCCTTTCAATCGCTTGCCGCAACTCAACGCCAACTATTTGCGCGCCGATGTAGGGGGGCTGGATATGTCGCTAGGCGCAGAAGCCACGCGCTTTAGCGCCGACCGACTTTGGTATTGCAGTGTGTACGCAGACAGCCAATACTGTAAGCAACCGAATGCGCAGCGCTTGGTACTGCTGACACAGGTGAGCGCGCCGCAATACTTGCCTTATGGTTACGTCACGCCCAAGCTGATGCTGCAAACCCGCAGATACCAATATGACGAAACCTACAGAGGTATGTTTGGCACCAGCGCCACCAGCGACAACGCCAGTGTGACGGTGCCCACTTTCAGTATCGACAGCGGCGTGGTGTTTGAGCGGCCCAGCCAATGGTTTGGCAAACCGTGGACACAGACCTTGGAGCCAAGGGCTTATTTTGTCAACACGCCTTTTCGATCGCAAAGCGATTTGCCCAATTACGACACAGGCGCGAATGACTTTAACTTTGCCACCATTTATACCGAGAACGCTTTTTCTGGCCAAGACCGCATATCCGACAGCCGCACCTTGACGGTGGGCGCAAGCTCGCGCCTGATCGATGCTGAAACGGGCGCAGAAGGCGCCAGGTTTTCATTGGCCCAGCGTTTTCGTTTCAAAGACCAAAAGGTGGCGCTGACGCCGACAGCGCTGCCGCTGACGGACAGCTTTAGCGATATCTTGCTAGGTGCGAGCACTTTTTTAACCCCACGCTGGGCCTTGGACAGCATCGTTCAATACAACCCCGAAACCGCTGTGTCTGAGAGGTCTTCGGTGGGCATGCGATACAACCCCAGCAGTTACAGGGTGTTGACAGCTGCATACCGTTATCAACGTTCTACCTCAACCACCTTGGATCTGGCTTGGCAGTGGCCGATCAATGATTTGTGGGGAGACAAAGGCGTAGACAACGGGCGCGGACGTGGTTTGGGCGAGCAACGCTGGTTTGCAGTGGGTAGAGGCAACTACAACATGCTGGAGAAGCGCTTCATCGAAACCTTGACCGGCTTGGAATACGATGCAGGCTGTTGGGTGGGCCGCGTGGTGGTCACGCGCAGTCAGGTGTCTTTAATCGAAAATCCCAACAGTCGTTTGATGTTCCAGTTAGAGTTCAACGACTTTTCTCGCGTAGGCATTAACCCGCTTACTTCATTGAAGAATAATATTCCTCGCTATCAAAACTTGCGCGAAAACCTGCGTGACTCACCCAGCCGATTTGGCCAATATGACTGATTTTTTATGAAACTCTTTCCTACCCTAATGCGTGCATTAGCGCTTGGCGTGTGGTGCTGTAGCGCGTTGATGCTGAACGCACAAACCTTAAAACCCGCGCCTGCGGGTGCCGCCGCCGCCGGCTTGAACGCGCGCAGTTTGCCTCAGGCATTGGCGCCAGCAGAGGGTTCGCAGGCCTCGGACTTCATCGTCGCGGTGGTCGACAACGAGCCCATCACCAACCAAGAGGTGAACCGCTTGGCGTCCATGGCTGATCCGGGCGCAGCCCAATTGGGCCGCAGCAATTTATTACTCGAAGCGATGGAAACCTTGATTGATGAGGCCGCACAACTGGGGATTGCCAAGCAATACGGTATCCAAATCAGCGCCGAAGAGTTGGCGCAGACTATCGAGAAAACCGCCCAACGCAACCAAATGAACATCGAGCAAATGCAGCGTCGTTTACAAGAGCAAAACTTGTCCTGGGAGCAGTACCGCAGTCAAGTACGCAGGCAAATGCAGTTGCAAAAGGTGAGAGAAAAAGAGGTCAATGCACGTATCAGGATTCAAGATTACGAAGTCGATGATTTTTTGCAGCAAAACAACAATGCGGCCAACCCCAATGCCGATATCAATATCGCGCATATCTTGTTTGAGTTACCGGAAAACCCCACCGGCGACCAAGTCGCCAGACAACTGACCAAGGCCGATGAGGTGATGCGAAAACTTAAAGCGGGCGAAGACTTTTTGAAACTCGCCGCGCAGTTCTCCAGCGCCGCAGACCGGAGCAACGGCGGCATTTTGGGCCTGCGCCCCCCCAGTCGCTATCCCAGTCTGTTTGTGGATGCATTGAAAGACACATCGGTGGGGCAGTGGGTGGGGCCGGTACGCTCGGCTGCAGGTTTTCATTTGTTGAAATTGCTTGAAAAGCGAAGCGCTGACGCATTACCCTCAAGCGTCAACCAAACCCGTGCAAGGCATATTTTGTTGCGCCCGGGGGGCAAGCTCAGCCAAGACAGCGCCCGCGCACAGCTGGCCTCATTTAAGCGACAAATTGAATTAGGCTTGGCCTCGTTTGAATCTCTGGCCAAGGAGCATTCGCAAGACGGCAGCGCCAACCAAGGGGGGGACTTGGGCTGGGCTAACCCCGGAATGATGGTGCCCGAATTCGAAGACGCCATGAACAAGCTCGCGCTGGGCCAAGTGGGCGACCCGTTGGTGTCGCGCTTTGGGGTGCACCTGATTCAGGTATTGGAGCGGCGCGAGGCGCCTCTCAGCTTGCGCGAAAAACAAGACATGGCGCGCAATGCTTTACGCGAGAAAAAATTCGACGAAGCCTATAAAAATTGGGAACGCGAGGTGCGCGGACGCGCCTATGTGGAATACCGCGAAACGCCTCAATAAGTGAGACACCAAGCCCGCAAGCGTTTTGGTCAGCACTTCCTGACTGATCAGGCGGTCATCGCAGACATCGTCGACGCAATTAACCCACAAGCGGGGCAGCAGATGCTGGAGATTGGCCCTGGCTTGGCGGCGATGACCCAGCCCTTGGTCGAGCGCGTGGGCCATTTGCAGGTCATTGAGCTGGACCGCGACTTGGCGCTGCGCTTACGTCAACATGCGCAACTCACGGTGCATGAGGCCGATGTGCTGAAAGTGGATATCTCCGCCTTGGCTGCGGGTTTGCATACCCAAAGCCTGAGGGTGGTGGGCAATCTGCCTTACAACATATCAACCCCGATTTTGTTTCACTTGCTAGACCATGTGTCGGTGATTCAAGACCAGCACTTCATGTTGCAAAAAGAGGTGGTCGAGCGCATGGTAGCCCAGCCCTCAAGCTCGGCTTATGGGCGCTTGAGCGTGATGCTGCAGTGGCGCTATGTGATGGAGATGGTGGTTGAAGTGGGCCCCATGGCGTTTGAGCCGCCCCCCAGGGTCGACAGCGCGGTGGTGCGCATGACCCCGCATGCACAGCCCGCGCCGGTGGCGCTTGGCCTTCTGAGTGAGTTGGTGCAAGTCGCCTTTAGTCAACGCCGCAAATTGCTTAGGCACACCTTAGGCCGCTGGCTGCAAGAGCGCGGCGTGGGAGAAGATTTTGATGTGCAGCGCCGCGCCGAAGAGGTGGCGGTGGCCGAGTATGTGCTGCTGGCGCAGCGCTTAAGCGCCAGCAGGCCTGCGCTTTAAGCCTTTAGGCGCTGGGCAATCGCTCGCTGGGTGGCGGGCAATTCCGGCGGCAGGTGGTAGGCCAGCTGCTCAAACAGCGCTTCATGCAGCTTTAACTCTTGCACCCAAGCGGCTTTGTCCACGTGGGTGACTGTGTGGAATTGCGCGGGCGTGAAATCCAGTCCCTCCCAGTTCAGCTCGCTAAAGTGGGGGCTGATACCAAACACGTTTTCACTGCCCGCGGCCTTGCCTTCGATGCGGTCAATCATCCACTTCAAGACACGCATGTTCTCGCCGTAGCCAGGCCACACAAACCGGCCCTCTTCATCTTTACGGAACCAGTTAACGCAAAAAATGGCCGGTAACTTGGCGCCGCTGCTTTGCAGCTTTTGACCCATTTGTAACCAGTGTTGAAAATAGTCGCTCATGTGATAGCCCATGAAAGGCAACATGGCAAACGGGTCGCGACGCACCACGCCTTGTTGGCCGGCGGCGGCGGCGGTGGTCTCCGAGCCCATGGTGGCCGCCATGTAAACGCCCTCCACCCAGTTGCGCGCTTGGGTTACCAAAGGCACAGTGGTCGAGCGGCGACCGCCAAAGATAAAAGCGTCAATTGCCACACCTTCTGGGTCGTCCCAGGCGCTGTCAAGCGCGGGGTTGTTGGTGGCGGCCACGGTGAAGCGGGCGTTGGGGTGGGCAGCTTTGGCGCCGGTTTCTTTGGCAATGGCCGGTGTCCAGTCTTTGCCTTGCCAATCGATGCAATGCGCGGGGGCCTCGCTCATGCCCTCCCACCACACATCGCCATCGTCGGTCAGCCCCACATTGGTGAAGATCACGTCGCGGTCCAAGCTGGCCATGCAGTTGGGGTTGGTCAAGCTGTTGGTGCCAGGGGCCACGCCAAAGTAGCCGGCTTCTGGGTTGATGGCGCGCAAACGCCCATCTGCGCTGGGCTTGATCCAAGCGATATCGTCGCCAATCGTGGTGACCTTCCAGCCCGGCATGCCCGCGGGCGGGATCAGCATAGCGAAATTGGTTTTGCCGCAAGCGCTGGGGAAAGCTGCCGCCACATGGAATTTTTTGCCTTCGGGGTTGGTTACGCCCAAGATCAGCATGTGTTCGGCCAGCCAGCCT
>Ga0209768_10001195_pt1 | contig 16891 bp, 16 predicted proteins | sample LauGreSBDMM110SD_3_FD_187564 | JGI IMG/M metagenome (GOLD analysis project Ga0209768, IMG submission 187564) | Freshwater lake microbial communities from Lake Michigan, USA - Sp13.BD.MM110.SD (SPAdes) (version 2) | ecosystem: Environmental > Aquatic > Freshwater > Lake | place: Lake Michigan... | reverse complement strand
GGGTATCGCCGACGGAGACTTTTCCTGGCGTGACGATGCTGGCATAAATTCCGACTGCTTGATTCAATTCACGAATGACGTGACGCATAATTGCACGATCTTCTGGAATATCTTGAGTAACACGACGCGTGATCATGACGCAACGTGGGCAGGGTTTTAAGAACTCAACAACAGCTGAACCCAACTGTGCTTTACGGCCCTCCCACAAGAATTCTGGATGGCCAGTTTCATCTGGTGTGTCAACCACAACGCTCGGCCGGAATCTCAAAATGTCCACTACTGAATCCGGTACTGCACTCTTTATCGCTTCAAGTGCAGATGAACTCATCACGAGCAACGGCCAGCAGTCATAGTGAGTTCCTGGAGGAGTTGAAAATTCCGTAATGTTTGATGGAAACGCCGAGAAGTCAGGCAGAGGGTCACTTTCCTCTCGACCCAATATCTGTCGAATCTCCGTCATCATGTCGGAGGAGTCGGGCACACCGGGTTCAAAATGCCCAAGCGAACTTTCGGCAGGCAATGACTGCAGCAACACGGACCGCTCAAACGTTGCACTCAAGACGTCATGAACATTTGCATCTTGGCTACTGACTTCTTGTCCATTTGGCAACGTGATTATGACGTGGGCAGAACCATCGCTGGCTGGGCGTGCAGCACACTGCATAAGTAGTGGAATTTTCTTTGCGCCACGAATTCCGCCGCGTTCAACATCACGTATTGCCCAGTGACGGTCACCAACAATGCCCAGTGTTGATAGAGAAACTGAATCAGTGGTAGATCCGATCATTGACTTCACTGGGTATTTCCATAACTGAGTGACCTTCATAGAAGCACCTTAGACGCAATACGAATCTTTGTTGCGTAAATTAGATTTCAATTAACGACGAGAGGCGATTGCCTGGATCATTTTTAAATCTGACGGCCGCAGAATGCAGCGTATTCGTCAGCAACTGAAGATTCATTACCGACTGTTTGCTCAAATTTGTACCATTTACCCTCATCGCCACGAATCGAATCTGGAAAACCGTCTCGAATTGATGCAAAAAGTGTTGTTGCAAGTTGAGGATTGAGATTTGTGTCTTGTCCTGTTGCCTTCGCTAAGTCCCAAGTGTGGATGAACAAGTCATGAGCAGCAACTCGGGCGCAATCCCTACCTGGCAACTCACCGAGAGCATAAGGCATGAGTTTTTCCATGACCCCGTCGGCGCTGTAGGCATCGATATTGGCTTGAGACACTTCGCTGAGTGCCGCAATGCAATCATCAATTGTGCAGTCTGCTGGTAAAAGCTTTGTGGGATCTACCGGTGTGCTCGTGGCATTCGCATGGAAATACCACTGGACACCGAGAAAGTGGTTTATGAGCTCTCTTACGTTCCAATCGGTGCACGGAGTGCTCAAAGTGAGCTGACCTTGCTCCACATTCTTGAGTACGGATTGGGCAGTTGCTAAAGATGACTGAAGTAACTCAATTGACATATAGAAAGAATAATGCCGCAGAGTTTTGACACAAAATTGCTCAATTACTAGGTAATTCGGGTCAATTTGAATCTTTACAAAGTCGTTACGAGGGCGGATGCATGATTTCGTCGTACGCAGATTGTGTAATGTAGCGCTCTAGGTACAGAAGTACCATAAAGCGACCATATTGGGGGTAGTTGATGTTGTTATTTAATAGGACAGTTCAGACAGATGGTGACTTACCGGCGCTCATGCCATTGTTCCAAGAAATAACGGGGATTACCAAAGCAAACGATGTTCCGATGAATGTTTGGGTTGGTGGAAACGGTTTCGTTGCAGGAACCGTGACCTTTAGCGTTGCTTATGAATCAGTAGCAGCCCGTGCTGCGGCAACCTCAAGACTGATGGCGGCAAATGGCTGGTGGGAAATCAATCGCAAAATGCGTGAACATATGACCTCGGCTGAGCCCGACACCATTTTGAGCTACATCCGTGGTGGTTCACTGGGCACTGCAATTCCTGTAGGAACAATTGTTCAGTCAAATCAGTTTCAGTTGGCTCAAGGTGCTGACTGGATGAGCACTTTGAAGTGGGCAAATGAGTTCGCCGAAATGCACACCAAATTGACTGGTGACGATGTCAACATCGCTCACACAATTTATGGAGTATTGGGTGGAGTCGCCATGATCATGGGTTACCCAAATGCTGAAGCTATTGATGCATCACGCGCAAAGATTTCTGCAACTGCTGACTGGATGACCAAGTTTGTTGAAGGTGGCAAGTTTGCGACAGCAGGAACTGTCATGCAGCGCCACATGACCAAGGTCGCCTAATTAGCGAGATCAATAAACAACAACTACAACAAAAGGGGAAATACATGATGGAAGAAGCAAAAAATAGGTCAGCAGCACTTGGGCGTTTGAATATGGGAATTTCAGTCGCATACGAAATCGCATCGATTGCTCTCATTGCAATCATTGTGTTTGGTGATGTTGCGAATGCAAACGACAGCATCAAGCGACTGGTTGCATTTTCAGCAGTAATCACTTCAGTCACTGCCTGGATTTTCACCAGTAATGGATTGAAGACAGCTGAGAATTCAGTGAAAGACATGAGTGCAGAAGAAGCAGCCACAGCATCGGGCAAGAATGGTTCAAAGCAGCCTTGGATGATCTACCAGATCTACGCCTTGGGCATTACTGTTGCGACAATTGCTGTCACGCTGACCGCAATTTACTAATTAGTTAAGTAGAAGACTTGAGTGGTCGTCGGGTGCTGAACGCGCCCGGCGACTCACTAGATCTGGCCGGCGTCGAGCCGCTGCAAGATTGATTGCGCTGTTTGTTGCACTGCGTTTATGTCGGAGAGTTGTTGAGCAGCGCGCACTTGACGTGCGATGCGCGGGTTCTTCACGAAGGTGTCTTGGTGGCGCATCATGAAATCCCAATACAACACCGTGAATGGGCAGGCATCGTCACCCGTGCGCTTTTTGCGGTCGTATGCACAGCCTTTGCAATGGTTGCTCATGCGATCGATATACGCACCACCGCTGGCATAAGGCTTGGTGGCCAACATTCCGCCATCGGCATAGAGCGACATGCCAATCACGTTGGGCACCATGACCCACTCGGCTGCGTCGATGAAACTATTCCACATCCACTCGGTGAACTGTTGGGGGTTGGTGCCGGTGATGAGGGCAAAGTTGCCGAGCACCATGAGTCTTTCGATGTGATGTGAATATGAATGCTCGTTGACACCATTCAGCACAGTGCTCATGCATTTCATTTGTGTCTTTTTTGGGTTTTTGAACAATGGGGGCAATGGTCGGTGCGCTTCAAGATGATTGCGTTGCGCATAGTCGGGCATCCAACGCCAATAACAATTCCAGATGTATTCGCGCCAACCAAGAATCTGACGAATGAAACCTTCGGCACTATTGATTGGAACTTTGCCATCGGAAAACGCTTGGGCAGCCGCATCGAGCACTTCGTTGGGAAGCAATAAACCGTTGTTGAGATAGGGCGAGAGAAGTGAGTGGGCAAGATGCCAATTGGATTCGAGCATCGCGTCTTCGTGCTCACCGAATGTTGGCAAGATTTCGTTGACGAAGTAGTGCAAGCGAGCGAGTGCACCTTCGCGAGTGGTGGCCCACAAGCCAGTGGGCTTTACACCCCACACGTTGGATGGCAGATCGTTGAGTACTTGATGATCGATGTCGTCGAGGGCGTGCACTTGAGGTACGGGCCAACGGTCATGCCCGGTTTTTGGTGGCGGGAGGCGGTTGTCTTCGTCAAAGTTCCACTGGCCACCAACGGGTTGATCGCGTTTGTCGCCCTCCATGAGGTATTCATATCGCTTGCGTTGCCAGCGATAGAAATCTTCCATCTTCATTGACTTCTTGCCCTCGGCAAACTTGGCAAAGTCGGTGGGGTGACAGAGAAATTGGTTGGATGCAGTGGTTTGAATGCCGAGTGACGAGACAAGTTGACGAGCGGTGTAACTGTTTGGCTCGGTGACGTCTATGTGAGTGGGCGAGAACTCAGCAATGTGGTCGGCAACACCCTGACGCATGGTGGGGCTTTTGCGATAGTCAACTTGGAAGCCCTCTTGCTCGAGAGTGAGTGCAAATCGGCGCATGGAAGTGACGAGAAAATGGGCGCGCTGTATGTGCCAGGGACGAGATGCGATTTTGCCCGATGACTCGATAATGAGGACGCGATGCGTGTTGGGCTGTGCTGCTTGGAGCGCACCAATATTGCGATTGAGCTGATCGCCAAAAACCCAAACGGTGCGCAGCTGGGCCGACATCGGTACCAATGTAGAACACGTATCAAGCTTTGGTGGGGTTCGCGACCGAATTCATACCGATTTTGCTAATGGGGAAAGCACAATTTGGCCCATGATCATTCCCGTTAAAGACGAGTGTTACTGTTTGTTAGCAGTAATTAACTGTGAAACACCAACCAACATTGAAAGGCAATCAACATGCTCAGGAAACTGAAATCATTGGGATACAGCGCGAATCTTTCGTACGCACTGGGATTCTTGTCAGTAATTGCAAGTATCGCCATTTGGTTCACCCAAGGTGGAACAGACGGTGGAGAAGCAGGCGCATCAGGCGAGCGTTTCGGAATCTTCATTGGCCTTTGGGCACCGACATTTATGTCGATTGGAAACGGAATTGACAATTTGTCAGACGGCAAATAGTCGTTAAGCAATAAATACGAAGTTCAAGTAAGTCCAAAGTTGAATTAGAGTCGAGCGACGCTTGCAATGAAAACTGCGAGCGTCGCTCCGACAACAACTATTGGCGCGATAAATCGCTGAAGAGAGTTCATGCTCTTAGTTAACCAGACTTTTCACCCTCGGTAGGGTTCCTTCAAGAAAATAGTGCTGGAATAAAAAATGGTGCCTGAGCCGCAAATTGCGACCCAGACACCATTGGTGTCACTGCGTGACGTAACTACTTAGTGGCTGTCGCCCGAGCGTGCCTTGGCGATGCTGAGAATCATCAAACCGTAGAGTCCCTTTGCCGTGATGTCGGCAACGGTGTACGCAATTTGACGACCTGCTTCTGCGCCATCACTTACGGTGAAGACAACTGGGATCAGGTATGCAATTGGGTAGACCAACCATGTGACGAGAAGAATTCTCGTCGCGTTGGTGATCGACTGGGAGACGGCGCCGGTTTCACGTGCCTTAGCAGCCTTGAGCTCACCGCTAAGTGTGAACAAGATGTAAGCAAATGGAATCATTGCAAGTACCCAGTAGAGCCACTTGGTGTTTTCAACCGCAGAGACTTCGCCTGGGTATCCGAGAGCGATCATCAATGCGCTTGCTGGAACCAATGTTGTCAAGAGCTTCTTGCGGCGCTCGGCGGTTACACCGAGGACGATAAGCAATTCGATGACGAGCAATGGAACAGTGATCAGCCAGTCGGCGTATCGGTAGCCCTCGTTGACAGTGCCTTCTGCCCAACCACTCCACATGCGGAAGTAGTGGTATCCAGCGATTCCAACGACAACAGCGGAAACTGCAACACCATTTCGGTACTGCTTCGCAACGCTATTGAGTTGGGTAAGGAAGTAAACGAACGCGCCGAGCATGACCGCTGTTCCGAAGGACAGGGTGTTGTAGACGAGTAGGTTCATTTGTGCATCTTCTAACACTTGCTTCATAATTTGAGTGCCTTTCGGTTAGTTGTAATTCCATCCTCAGATTAGCCATAAACAGCGTGGTGGGCAAGGTTTGTGCTGGCAGTTTCAGGCCCAGCACCACCATCATGGGACTGGTCCGTAATGTATGGGGGAGAGCCGACAAGCACTCCGCAATAGGCTCACCCTCAGAGGTTGCGGAAGTGAGGATTTCGTTTTTCCACAAATGCATTCATGGCCTCTGCAGCATCCTGGGTCAGACTCGTCATTATTTGTTGACGGTTTTCAAGATCAATTGCCGATTGCATCGCTGGAATCTCTAGCGCAGTCCACATTGCTTCCTTCGTCAGCGAAACCGCGAATGGTGAGTTTGCAATAATTTCGTTTGCTTTTGCGATTGCTTCTTCAATTAAGAGTGCATCTGGACAAACATCGATTACCAGGCCAATGCGGTAAGCCTCAGCGCTATCGAATAGGCGGCCAGTGAGCATGAGTTCCTGAGCCCGAGCGACACCGACGATCCGCGGAAGCAGCCAAGAAGTGCCGATGTCGCATGCTGAATATCCGACTTTGATGAATGCAACATTGAATTTGGCAGATTCTGAGGCAATTCGAATATCACTACCAAGGACAAGTGCTAGTCCTCCTCCGGAAGCAGCACCATTGACGGCAGCAATTATTGGCTGTGGGATGCTCCTCATGTGTGAGATCAGGCTGGAGATATGTTTCTGTACGAGAAATGAGTGTTGAACGGTTCCAAGGTCTTCTTTGCCATCGAGGACTCCGTAACCATTCAGATCGAGCCCTGCACAGAATCCCTTACCTGAACCAGTAAGAATCACAACTCGGCACGACGAGTCCTGTGCAAGTTGGTCCAATTGCTCGTGGAGTTGTCCGACAAGGTTTGCCGTCATTGAGTTAAGGCGATGAGGTCGATTAAGTCGAACAATGGAAATTCCATCGATACGTTTCTCAATCAAAATGTCATTTGTGGTTTCTTTTGTCATACTCAATGCCTCCTTTTCTTAGTGCTCACCTTTTTGACCTTAGTTGTCAAATGAACGACTAATTACTTCTTTCATGATTTCCGATGTTCCGCCATATATCGTTTGAATTCGACTGTCGAGCCATGCTCGAGCAATCGGGTACTCGCGCATATAGCCATACCCACCATGCAACTGCAAACAGCGATCAACAACTTTGTTTTGCATCTCTGTAAGCCAAAACTTGGCGACAGCCGCTTGCGTTGCATCGAGTTCCTTCTTGTTGTGCAACTCTATGCATCGGTCAACGTACACCTGTCCGATTTGCACTTCGGCAAACAATTCAGCCATCACGAACTTGGTGTTTTGAAACTGTGAAAGATTTTGACCAAATGCTGTTCGTTCTTTGGTATACGCCTGGGTCCAGTTAAGTGCAGCAACGGCAACAGCAACAGCATCGACTGCAATGCTCAGTCGTTCCTGAGCAAGATTGTGCATTAAGTATTTCATGCCGTCACCTTCGAGTCCGAGCAAATTTGAAGATGGAACACGCATGTCATTAAAGAAAAGTTCTGCAGTATCTTGCGAGTGCTTGCCGATTTTCTCTAAGTTTCGACCACGTTCAAATCCGCTCATGCCACGTTCAATAACGAGTAACGAAATTCCCTTTTTTCCTAAATCTGGTGATGTGCGAACAGCAGTCACGATTACATCTGAATTGATTCCATTGGAAATAAAGGTCTTAGATCCATTAACTATGTATTCATCGCCATCTAGTAGTGCAGTTGTTTTGATTGCACCCATGTCGCTACCTGTATTTGGTTCAGTAATCGCAAGTGCACCGATGTATTTCCCGGAAACCATCTTGGGTAACCAACGCATTTTCTGCTCATCATTGGCCAGGCTCAGGATGTAAGGCAGCACAATGTCGTTATGCACTGTAAATCCATGTGCTCCACCAACAACCCCAGCGAATCCGATCTCTTCTGAAATGATTGCAGCAAACCTAAAATCTTCTGAGCCTCCTCCGCCGTAAATTTCAGGAACTGCGATTCCAAGAAAACCGCGCATGCCAGCGTCCTCCCATACGGATCGCGGAACGATGCCGTCACGTTCCCATTGTTCGTGGTTCGGTGCGATTTCGGACTCAATCCAATTTCGCACTGTTCGTCGAAACTCAATGTGCTCGGCTTCATAAATTGTGCGCGGCAAATAGATCATTCTGGTGATAGTAATGAGTTGAAACCCTGCATTTGCAAGGATTTTGAGTGAAATTTGACTACCTAACACTCGTTAGGTAGTTTGACCATAGGGGGGCCACTGGGGTTTCTGCATACTCAAATAAGGGGGAGTTAGTGAAAAAAAATATTCATTCATTAAATAAGAGGTCAGTTCGCGGGATCGCGGTTGCTCTTGCATCAGTGATGGTGTTGGCAACTGGTTGTTCAAGTTCGGACTCTTCAGACACTGCTGATACGACAGCAAGCACTGATGCTGCTGTGGAATCAGTTGACATTCTTGTCGAAGCGCAACGCATTACTGATCTTGCCAAGGCAGGTTTGGTATGGGCAGCGACAGACTCAGGTGTTGATTCAACCGGAATCGTTGCTCAAACTGGTTGGAACGGCCCAACGGATGCCGTTTCCAAAATTGATGCAGGAAAAAATGTCCAAATCATTATTTGCTCGAGCGGAACTGCGTGTGAAGTCGCAGGAAACTATGTACTTGAGGCTGCTCAGGCACTGGGATGGACGGCAGAGGTTATTGACGGTCAATTCAACCCAGAGGTTTGGTTGACAGCTTTTGACTCAGCAATTGCCAAGAAGCCTGATGCAATTATCGCAATCGCAATTCCAGACGTTGCAGTAGACGCAAAACTCGCAGCCGCTCGTGAGGCCGGAATTGTCACAGTTTCGATTGCAGATACACCAACTTCAAATGCACAAAATGGTTATGACGCTTACGTCTCGTACCGCATGCCATTAATGCACCAGGTACTGGCTTACGCAATCATTGCTGAATCGAATGGAACTTCTAATACGATTTTGATCAATGACTCGGGTTTCCCGAACCTCGTAACAAGCAACGAAGAGTACACGCGCGTTATGGCGAAGTGCTCGGGTTGTGTTGTTAATCAGGTTGAGTGGACAACTGGAGATGCATTGGACCCAGTAAAGACTGATGCAGTTATTACAGCTGCACTTGCTGCAAATCCAGACGCGACTTACATTGTTCTTCCTTACTCGATTCCACTTACATCAGTAATTGAGTCGGTTCGCAAGGCTGGTAAATCAGAAACTGTCAAGGTTGTTACAAAGGACGGCGATGCTGTCGGTCTTGGTGCAGTTGTTAAGGGTGAAAGCCCTTTCTTGCCAGGTGTTGGACTTGACTGGGTTGCCTACGCAGGAATTGACCAAGTTGCTCGCGGACTTGCAGGCGACGCATATGTTGCTGCAGAACAGACCGGACTTGGCGTTCACTTGTGGACGAAAGGTGATACTGCGGCAGACGGCAGCAGTGATTACACCATATGGGTCGATTTCAAGTCGGAATACATGAAGCTTTGGGGTAAGGGCTGAGATCGAATTAGCCGGATAATCGGTTAGAACGCACGATGGTGTCTCCGTTGACTAGCAAGAGATCAGAACTTGGGGAATTGGACTTGCGTCCAATTCTTCAGGTTCGTGGTCTGTGCAAGGTCTACGGAGGCACCGTTGCGCTCGGTGGCGTTGACTTTGAAGTAGCCAAGGGAGAAATACATGCTCTTCTTGGAGAGAATGGCGCCGGCAAGTCAACGTTGGTGAAGTTGGTAGCCGGAATCGAGAACTATGACGCTGGGTCTATCTCGGTAGATGGAATTGAAATTGAAAGTAATCACGGACCCAAGGAGATTGCCGCACTTGGGGTCGCGTTCTTGCACCAACAAACCGGTTTAATCGGTGAGTTGTCGGTGAGCGAGAACATTGCATTGTCTGCTGGATATCCAATGAAACGAAAACAGATTGATCGAAATGCGATGAATCAAATTGCTCGCACAGCACTCGCGCGTATGGGAGTTGACATAGATCCGAATGAAGTTGTGGCAAACCTGCCAATAGCGGCTCAGTCTGTGGTCGCGATCGCAAGGTCACTTGCGGTTAACGCAAATGTACTTTTTCTTGATGAACCAACTGCTGTTTTGAACATTGGAGAAGTCGAAACGCTTTTCGGGATTTTACGAAAGCTCCGCGACAGTGGTGTTTCAATAGTGATGATCTCGCACCGACTTGATGAAGTGCGCAAAGTGTGTGATCGAGTGACTGTCTTGCGTGACGGCAATGTTGTGGCCGTTGGGAACATGTCGGAACTTTCTGATGCCGAAATAGTTCAAGCAATTATTGGCAGGAGTGTTGAGAAAATTGCAAAATCAACGGTAGCGAAAACTTCGATTGTCCTTGAAATGAAAAAGGTTGTGGGACAAAGGATCTCCGGACTTGATTTGTCAATAGAAAGAGGTCAAGTTCTCGGTATCGCGGGACTAGCTGGTTCGGGGCATTCAGAAATTGGGGCAATTCTCTTTGGGCTTGCGACTGTGCGAAGTGGAACAATGGAAATGACGGGAGCGACATATGTGCCTGGGAGGCCATCCGATGCCATTGCTCATGGCATCGCATACGTTCCGGCTGACAGAAATAGAGAAGGTGCGGCAATTGAGTTGAGTCTTCGAGAAAATTTGTATCTGAATCCGCCTCAACCATTTATGTCGGTAATTCGAAATTCTAGTGAAGTCGGAAAGGCCAATAATTTGTTGGCGAGTTTTGATGTACGACCTCCATTCGCTGATCGTGTGTTTTCCACATTGTCTGGGGGCAATGCACAAAAAGTTGTGCTTGCACGCTGGATGGATCAACAGCCACAGATAATCATCCTTAATGATCCAACTGCGGCAGTAGATGTGGGATCAAGGCGCGAGATTCATAAGCGTTTGCGAGATGCTGCATCGCGCGGCATGGCTGTAGTGATTATTACTTCTGATTTGGAAGAAGTGGAGCAAGCCTGTGATCGAGCGCTTGTAATTCGTGCTGGGCTCGTAGCAGCAGATTTGCGAGATAGCGAAGTCACAATTTCTGAGATGACAAGGTATGCATATGAAGCCGCCTAGTTCCAAAAATTCACGTAGCGAGAATGATTTGATTGGATCAATTGCAGCCCAAACTGGAAAATATGGAATTTTGATTTTGATGATTGCGCTAATTGTGCTGTTCTCAATCCTTAGACCAGATAGTTTTGCGACTTTTAATAACTACAGGGCGATTCTTGACAATAGAACGACAGTTGCACTACTTGCGCTAGCAGCTATGACACCGCTCATTGTTGGCCAATTTGACTTGTCCATTGCTGCAGTGCTTTCGTTGAGTCACATCTTTGTTGTTGGCTTTATTGGACAGAGCCATATGAATGTTGCCCTTGCTGTCATTCTCACAATTTTGCTCAGTTCGATGTATGGATTTATAAATGGAATCATCGTTGTGAAGCTCAAAGTTGATGCATTTGTTGCAACACTTGCCACGGGGAGCATTCTTGCTGGTGCGGGTCTTTGGTATACCGGTGGACGCACCTTGTATAACGAAGTTCCACGTAGCTTTACGCAGATTTCTCGAGGTCGCTTATTTGGGATGCCACTAAATGCGGTGTACGTGCTCGTGTTGGCTGCAATTTTGTGGCTTTTTCTGTCAAATCTGCCCGCCGGTAGACGCATGTATGCAACAGGGGGCAATCGGCGCGCAGCAGAATTGACGGGAATTCGTACTGACCGTTACGTAATGGCTGCATTTATGATTTCATCAACCTTTGCTGGTGTTGCAGGTGTGATGTTGGGATCTAACCTAGGCACTGCTTCGCCATCAACTGGAGGGTCGCTTTTGCTTCCTGCCTTTGCTGGTGCGTTTCTTGGAGCAACAACGATTCGGCCAGGAAAGTTCAATGTCGTGGGGACGGTTGTTGCGGTTTACGCACTGTCAATAGCAATCTCCGGATTGCAACAACTCGGTGCACCGGCTTGGTTTGAAGCAGTATTCAATGGAACCGCCTTGGCGCTCTCGGTTGCTCTGTCAGGCTGGGCCGTGCGGCTGAGGGCTGAGCGTGCCAAGACACGACAGTTGCAATTATTGGATGTGCAATAAATGATGGTTACAAAGTAAGAAAAAAACAACTACAACAAAAAGGGGAAGAAATATGAACTTAGATGAAATTATGTCAACGAATGGCACAAATCGTTTTTATAAAACGGATGATGTGCCTGATGCCAAGTTGCTTGAAGCGATGTCAATTGCTCGATTTGCGCCACAGGGTGGAAATCGTCAGCCAGTGAGGTTCATCGTTGTCAAGGATCCTGCGAAGAAGAAGAAGCTTGCAGAGTGGTACAACCAACCATGGAAGGCCTACCTAGGTGCGGCCAAGGAAGGAACAATTGCAATTGGTGGAGATATGACTGTTTTGGACAATGCAGATCACTTTGCTGATCACTTGCACGAAGTTCCAGCAATTGTCGTTGTTTGCGCCAGCATGGAAGATCTTCATCCGACCGATCATGAACTTGGTCGATTGAGTGTTGTTGGTGGCTGCTCAATTTATCCAACCGTGCAAAACTTCTTGTTGAAGTGTCGTGAGCAGGGAATTGCAACCTCATTGACCACGTTGCTATGCATATTTGAGCCTCAAGTCAAGGAGCTGCTGGGTATTCCAGATGGCTTCATAACTGCTGCACACATTGCTGTTGGCTACTCGGAAAAACCATTTCCGAAGAAGCTGAGTCGCATGCCAGTGGGAGAGATGGCCTTCAAAGATTCGTTCGGAAGCACATTTCCGGGAGCTTGAGTAAGTAATCGATTTTTTCTAAAAAATCGTTTCAATCAACAGATCAGGAAGTGGTATTAGCTGTGGCTTTGGGTAAAAAAAATGACGACAGTGCTGTTCAAACAGTTTCTGGCCTACCAATCAGAACTTCGTATGGGCCTGCAGATGTTGCGCATATTGAACCCAAAGTCATGGCACTCCCTGGGGAGGCGCCATATCTTCGTGGTGCGTTTGCTGAAGGATATCGATCAAAGCCTTGGCGAATTTTTCAGTTATCCGGATTCGGTAATCCGGAAGATGAAGGTGAACGAATCCGTTACCTTCTAGAAAAAGGTGAAACTGGATTTATCATGGAGCACGATCGGATGACAGCCGATCATATGTATGACGTTGACCATCCTGAAGTTATTTCTCGATGGGAAGATGTGGGACTTTCTGGTGCAGTGCAGCTTTCTGCACGTGATACAGCCTTAGTTGTTGAGGGGATCGACCAGGAGAAATATTTCGCGCATCCTGGTGGGGCAGTCGTGCAGCATGCGCCATTTGCGCTTGCTGCGTATTGGACTGTCGCTAAGCGACGTGGAGTAGATATTTCTAAACTCACGGGAACAGGTCAGAGCGACTTTTTCCTTACCTATCTTGGATGTATTACGAAACAGCAGATCCCTGCTCGGGATGGTCTGAAAATCAATTGTGACATTATTGATTTTTGCGCGAAGCATGTTCCGAAATGGGTTCCAGTATCAATTGCTGGATATAACGGTGCGGACACTGGGTTAAATGCATATCAAGAACTTGGGTCGGTATTCGCATGCGCAATAGAGCATCTCGATGAGACCATGAAACGCGGAAATTTGCCAATTGCTGATGTGGCTCGAAGTCTTGGCGGTGTGAATTTTCGTGTCGGTATGGAATTTATGGAAGACATTGCCAAATTGCGCGTGGCGCGAAAGATGTGGCATGACTTGCTGGTTCAGCGTTATGGGATCACAGATCCACGCGCATTGAAATTGCGGATTCACGTGGTGACTGCAGGATCTGCAATGACCTATCAAGAGCCGATGAACAATATTGTGCGTGGCACGATAATGGCGTTGGCTTCGGTGCTTGGAGGTGTGCAATCTTTAGGAGTAAGTGGATACGACGAGGCATTGTCGATTCCATCCGAAGAAGCTCATCATATGAGCGTTCGTATTCAACAGATTCTGATGCACGAAACAAACCTCGCCAAAGTTGTCGACCCTTTAGGGGGGTCGTATTATCTTGAATCATTGAGTGCAGACCTTGAAGAAAAAGCCATTGAATTCTTGGGTGAGATTGAAAAACAGGGCGGATTTATCTCCACACTTGATTCAGGTTGGTTGCATGGCAAAGCTTCAGACAATCAATACACAATGGAACAAGGATTGTTGAACGGAAATCGTGAAGTTGTTGGAGTAAATATTCACAAAGGAGACGGCGACCCATTTGGAGTCGATGGGTTTCAGGGCTCAGACGATGTTTTTGAAAGAGCGACGAATCGATTGCAAGATTTACGACGGGAGCGGGATTCAAAGGGTGTACTTGCTGCACTGAAGAATCTGGAACACTCCTGTAAGTCAGGTGACAACATTATGGGGCCGATGCTTTCGGCGGTTGAGGCAGATGCAAGCCTTGGAGAGATCGGGAGCATTTTTAGGGACGTCTATGGCGACTGGAAAGTACCGATCAGCTTTTGAGTGAAATTCCGAAGACCGAACGCTTGGTCAATAACTCTGGCGCATATTTGGGCCGTGTAGTGATCGCTAAGACGAGCCTCGATGGCCACTGGCGCGGAGTGAGTGTGGTCGCCCGCGCATTGCGCGACTCTGGCTTCGAAGTCATCCTTCTTGGCATGGTGAAAGATGGAGAGATTTCGAGGGCTGCCATAGATGAAGATGCAGACTTAGTGGGTCTAAATATTGGTGGCCGCATTCAAGTTGCTGAACGAATTGTTTCCACATTGCGTTCTGAGGGCTATGAAGGCCCAGTTTTTGCTGGGGGAACGATTCCTCCATACGCAATTAAAAAACTTGGAGTGCTGGGTGTTGAATGCTTTCCCCCTGGATCGTCACTGGATGACATCGTCGCGGCTGCACGCAGGCTCACCGGAAATAGTCCAGCATGAAAAGTAGTAGTGCGATTATCGCATTTGATGATGGCCACGCGGTCTTGGCGGAAAAAGCAAATGAAATATTGAAGGTTGCTACCGAACTATTTTACGAAAGAGATTTTAACTCAGTAGGAATGCGACTTATTGCAAGCGAGTCAGGCGTCCGTGGGGCTTCGCTGTATCACTATTTCGAATCCAAGGAACAAATGTTATTTGCAATTGTTTTGGAGGTTACCCGAGATTTTATTACGGATCATTTGCCAAGTACGGATGTTAAATCTGATTTTGAAAAACAAATGCAAACGCTTGTAGAACAACATATTTCATATTTTTGGGAATTTCGACATGCATTGAGCGTTGGATACCGCGAAATGCATAATCTGACTATTGACCATCAAGAAGTTGTTCAGAAATATCGATTGCAATATCAACACGGAATCCAGAAGTTCATTAAGGCTGGAAAAGATGCGGGTGTATTTCACTGTGAAGATCATCAACTTGCAGGACTCGCCATTTTGGACTTGGTGAATAGCGTTAACGAATGGTTTCGACCAACTGGTCGGCTTTCCATAGAACAGCTAGCAAAGAAATATGGTCAATTAGCCCTTCAAATGTTAGGAGTACAAAATGAGTCTCATCAGTAATCAGGACATGATCCGTCGCGCCACCCTTGGCGATCAACTTCGGAGACATGCTCAGCATCAACCGAAAAAAGCTGCGGTTATTTTTTATCGTCCAGATGGCTCACGAGAGGAAGTCTCGTATTTGGAATTGAACGGCCGGGCTAACGCATTTGCTGCTTACCTTGAATTGCAGGGTGTCAAGCGCGGTGACTGCGTTGCGATGATGAGTCGAAATAGTCCGGATTATGTGGTTGCTTGGTATGCCACGTTAAAACTTGGCGCTTCCTTCACTGGGGTCAATTTTACATTTACCGAGAAAGAGATTTCATATCAGATCAGTCATGCAGATCCAAAAGTGATGATTGTTGAAGATTCGTTTGTCGGAAAATTTGACAACATTAAGGATCAGCTCACTGGGATAAATGCAAAAGTGGTGAGCAATACGGTTGCCGATACTGCTAGCAAAGAATGGTTGAGATTTTCTGATGTCATCAAGACGCACGATCGCGTCGAAGTGGATCGCATGGTGTCAGAAGACGATATTGCGATGTTGATATACACAAGTGGAACTGAAGCATTTCCGAAAGGTGTCATGATTCCGCACCGCAATTACATAATGTCAACTACACCTGCTTGGTCATATGCGCTCGATATACGTATGTCGGATCGCTGGTTATTCCTCATGCCGTTTCATACCATTGCTGGGCTTGGCTCCATGACCTCGCTTACTCAGATTGGTGCCACATTGGTGTTAGCACATACCGTTGATGCCCCAATGGCAGCACGAGTGATTTCTGCAGAGCAAGTTACGATCATGGCTCAGACACCTACTTTTTATCTTGCAATGATTGCTGTAGAAGGCTTTAGCACCATGAACGTGAGTTCCCTACGTCGTTGCCTGACATATGGGGGCACGGTTCCTAAATCAATGATTGATGCTTGGTCAATTGCCGCACCCGAAATTGTTTGGGGAACATATTGGGGTCAGAGCGAACTTTCCCAGTTGGGCTCGGTTGGCTGGTTCAAGACATTGGACGATATTCCAAATGGTGACCCTTCGTGGATTGGGAAACCTGTGCCTCAATTGGAAATTCGCGTAGTTGATGATGACGGCATAGATGCTGCAGAGGGTGAATTGATTTGTCGATCTCCGAGCGTCATGCTTGGTTACTTAAAAGATCCCGAGAAGACCGCTGAGACAGTCAAAGGTGGCTGGTTGCATACTGGAGATCTTGTACGGATCGATGAGGAAGGAAATTTATTCTTTTTTGATCGTAAGAAAGACATGATCAAAACCGGAGGCATGAATGTGTCTTCGGTGGATGTTGAACGCGTTGTCTATCAGTTTCCAGGTGTTTTAGAAGTAGCTGTCGTCGGAGCGCCTGACCCTTACTGGTCGGAGGCTGTGACGGCATGTGTAGTGGTAAAACCTGGGCATGTAATTGACACCGAGAAAGTTATTGCCTTTTGTAAAGATAATCTCGCGCCTTTTAAGGTACCAAAAGCCGTTCACGTCATTGATGCATTGCCGAAGGACACACAGGGCAAGATCCTAAAACGTGAGCTTCGAAAACAATTCAGCAATATGTAATTTCTTGTAACTACCTAAATCTATGTAATGTGTGTCACTAGGGGGTAGTTGTGGGGGCACAAATTCCGGGGGTTATTGGCGACGTCGATGCGACGTGGCTGAAGAGTGAATTGGGT
>Ga0209768_10001194_pt1 | contig 16895 bp, 8 predicted proteins | sample LauGreSBDMM110SD_3_FD_187564 | JGI IMG/M metagenome (GOLD analysis project Ga0209768, IMG submission 187564) | Freshwater lake microbial communities from Lake Michigan, USA - Sp13.BD.MM110.SD (SPAdes) (version 2) | ecosystem: Environmental > Aquatic > Freshwater > Lake | place: Lake Michigan... | reverse complement strand
ATGGGCGCATGGAAACACTCGTTCCCTTCCCGAACACGATAGTTAAGCATGCAGCCGCCGATGGTAGTGCACCCCCGCTGGTGTGCGAGAGTAGGTCATCGCCAGGTTTACGGACCCCGGTCTCCGCAAGGAGGCCGGGGTCCCCTCATTTACGGAGGTCGCGCCGCGCCGGCCGGGCCCGCGGCCCCTCAGGTGCGGGCCGCTAGTTCCCCGAGGGTCAGCCGTGAGCCCGCCGTCTCCAACAACGCCTGCTCGATGGCCAGGAGGGCTTTGGCGGCTGGGTCGGAGGTGAGGTCCGGTTCGTCGGTACCACCGGTCGTGCGCATGTCCACGATCGACCAGAGTTCGCCCACGGTCATCTGATCGATGGGCCGGGCCGGCTTATGCCCGCTCTCCGGCAGCTCCGCCGTGAGCAGGCCGGCATCGCGTAACATCTGCAGGCAGTCTTCCGCCACGCCGGCCGGCACGCGGGCGGTGGCGGCGATATCATCAGCGGTCGGGCCTGGCCGGGCGCCCTGATAACGCCGCAGGGTCTCCGCGACGCACACGAAGGCGAGCGTGCGGCGCGCGCGATGGCTGAAACTATCCCAGACCTTGTGGCGAGAGAGGGTGCGCCGGTTCTGGTAGGCGTAGGCGATCTGGCCGCCGATGAGCACGAACAGCCAGCTGAGGTAGCAGCCGAACATCAGGACGAGGACGATGCTGAGTTCGCCGTAGAGGCTCTGGAGCTCCGTGACCATGTCGACGTAGAGCGTGGCCAATCGGTGGTTGAGGACGATGAGCATGGCAATCGCCAGGCCGCCGACCGCCGCCGCGCCCCAGCGCACCCGCGCGTTCGGCATCATCCGGTTGAACGCGGTGAACGCGAGCGTCAGCAGAGTGAGCGAGACGAACAGCGGGCCACGACCACTCACGAAAGCCGTCAGCGACTCGCCGCCGGGCAGTCGTTGGAGCCAGCCCGTCAGCCAGGTGGCGCCCGCGCCAAGCGTGGCCACCAGCGAGGCCGCCGAGAGCATCATCAGCGTGGTCGCGCCGACGAGGAAGAACAGCACGAGGAAGAGCAGGTAGTTTGCACAGCGATCGCGCCAGCTCCGACCGCGCCGTACGCCCCAGATCCCGTTCAGCGCATCCTCGACGCGGCTGAGCATAAGCACCGCAAGGCCCAAGATCAGCGCCAGCCCGATCACGCCGGCCTGGCCGCTCGCCGCGTTCTTCAGCAGCCCGTCGACGAGTCCGTCGAGGTCTTGATTGATGTCGCGCAAGGTCACGACCTGTCCCGGTTGGGCGGCTTGCGTGCTCACCTGCGGCGCGACGTAGCCGATGACGGCGACGATCGCGGCCTTCGCCGGATTATCCGCTTGCGCGCCGGCGCGAGAAAGAATGAAGCCCGAGATTGTGAGCGCGAGCGCGAGGAGTGGCCCCAGCGACATCAGCGTGTAGTAGGTGAGCGCGGCTGACTGCTGCGGCAGGCGGTTGGCGCGCGCGCCGTGCGCGGTGGTGACGAGCACGCGCCAGCTGGACATGAGACCGCCGCGCCAGCCGTGCAGCGCGAGCGACGCCGGCGTCCAGCACGCCGTGAAGAAGCCTTCGTCGCGGCGGCCATCCGGGGGAGCGGCGGGGGATCCAGTAGTCATCTCAGGAAAGTGGAGCAGGGCAGGGTGTTTCGCAATCCCCCCCTCGGCGCCCCCCGTGAACACCGTGAGCAAGACCAACAACCGGGGTTTGCGGCCAAGGGTCGCCCCCGATTTTATTGGGGGAAACACCTCACGGCCGCCTAGTTATCAAAAATCTGTTAAAAACCCGCATTGTGAATAAAGTTTTTTCCCTAACTCACCAAATGACAGAGGCTTGCATAAAACACTACATCTAGTGGTGAAATAAATTTGCAGCCCCTACATCTAGTAATTTACTCCCTGACATACCAATCACCTAGCGGCCTCTCCGGTCACTATTAAGACCCTTTTCCCCTAAACTCTACTCATGGAAACCATCACGATCAAAGTCGGCCAAAAAACCTTCGTCCTCGACAAGACCAAGGCCGAAGAAGCTTTCGCCAACAAGCGCGTCATCAACGGCCGCGAGTCGATGTTCTTCAACATCCTCCCGCTGAAATACCAGTGGGCGTACGACCTCTACAAGACGATGAAGAACAACCATTGGGAGCCCGAGGATATCCCGATGCAGAAGGACTGCGAACAGTGGCGCGACCAGACCGGGCAGATCACCGAGATCGACCGCTGGATTGTCAAGATGGCCATTGGTTACTTCTCCGCCGCCGAAGGTATCGTCGGCGACAACATCATCCACGTCGTCCGCGAGGTCGTGACCGCCCCTGAGCTCAAGCTCGTCCTGGGCCGCCACGCGCACGAGGAGAACATCCACGCCGACTCGTTGGTCTACATGATCTCTTCGCTCGGTATCAACCCCCACGAGTGCGAGGCGATGTTCGAGGATATCCCGACGATCGCCAAGAAGGCCGCCTTTGTCGTTAATAATTCCCGCGCGCTGCGTCGCAAGCTCGACCTCACCAAGCTCGAGGACAAGCAGGCCCTCGCCCACAACATCTTCCTCTTCGGGCAGTGCATGGAAGGCACGCAGTTCTACGGACTCTTCGGCATGGTGCTCTCGCTGGCCCGCCAGAATAAGTTCCCCGGCATCGGCCAGATGTTCCGCTACACGCTGCGCGACGAATCCAACCACATCGACCTCTTCCGCAATCTCCTCGCCGAGCTGGTCAAGGAGAACCCCGACGTCTGGACGCCCGCCTTCAAGGAAGAACTCCGCCAGCTCATGGCCACCGCCGTGGCGCTGGAGAAGGATTTCATCCGCGACTGCCTCCCCGTCAACGGCCTCGGCCTCTCCGCCAAGGAGTTCGAGCAGTACATCGACTTCATCGCTGATCGCCGCCTGCGTAATTGCGGCCTCGATCCGCTCGTCGCCGAGACCAGCAACCCTTTCTCCTGGCTGTCCGAGATGATGGACCTCAAGAAGGAGCAGAACTTCTTCGAAGGACGCGTCACCGAATACCAGAAGCAGGGCGCCCTCGGTTCCGTCAACGACGACGAGCTCTAATCGCTTCCTAGGCAGACCCGGGCGTCACCCCCTCCGCGCCCGGGACCTGTCCTTTTTGTTCTTACCTACCTTTTCCCGTTTTTCAAACCATTGCGAAGGCCACCGCCGACGCACCCCATCTTTGTTTTTTCCTCTCCTCCGCCCCCTTCCCACCCCCCTTCTTCAACATGAATTCCGAACTCCCTTTCTTCCGCGAAGACATCGCCCTCAAACACGCCGCCCGTTCGCCGGTCGACGGTAAGCCGCGCTTCAATTGGCGTGAATCCCTGCCCGTCGCCACCGGTGGCGTCTCCGGCCTCGATGCGGCGCAGATCGCCGACATCGTCGGCGCCGCGCTCACCGATCTCCTCATCGCCCGCCAGGAACAGGATATCTTCACCGAGTCCAACCGCCAGTTCGTCGCCGCCGTCGCCAGCGACGTCGTCCGCGTGCTTTCCCATTCCGGCGTCCAAGTCAGCGAAGCGCTCGTCCTGCAGGCGATCGAGGACGCCCTCGTGCGCTATAATCGGCACGACGTCGCCAAGAGCCTCCTCTTCGCCCGCGGTGGTCTCGAGGCGGCCCCGCTCGGGTCCCTCGTCATCACGACCCGCCTGATGCGGCGTAACGGCCACGTCGTCCCGTGGCTGCCGAATAAAATCACGACCGCCGTGCGCATGGCCTTCCTCTCGATCGAGCAGGACCCGGCCCCCTGCGAGCGCGTTGCCGCTGCGGTCACGCGCCGCGTCGCCGACCTCGGCCAGGCGATTGTCGGCATCGAGGAGGTCCAAGACCTCGTCCAAGAGGAGTTGATGCGTCAGGGCCATTTCAAGGTCGCCCAGAACTATATCCTCTACCGCGCCCAGCGCGCCCGCCGCCGCGAGGACCTCGCCGCCCAACCGGTCGTCGTCGACGACCGTCAGGAGTCGATGCTCCTCGTCAAGAACGCCGACGGGTCCACCTATCTCTGGAACGGCGACGAACTGCGCAAGCGCATTGCCTTCGCTGCCGTCGGCCTCGAGCTCGTCCGCACCCCGGACCAAATCGAGACCGACCTTCGCCGTGGCCTCTTCAACGAGATTAACGAGGTCGATCTCCGCAAGACCATCGAACTCAACGCCAAGACCCTCGTCGAGGTCGACGCCGACTTCGCCAAGTTCGCCGCCCGTATCTGCCTGTCCTACATCTACGAGGAAGTCCTCGGCTGGAGTATCACCCGCGATGGCGTCGACCAGCTCAAGGAGTTCCACCGTGCGCAGTTCGCGGCCTATATCGATCGCGGTATCGCCATCGGCCGGCTGTCGCCTGACCTGCGCAAATACGACCTCGCCAAGCTCGCCGCCGCCCTCGATCCGATGGCCGACCTCGATTTCGAGCTCCTCGGCGTGCAGACGATGTACGACCGCTACCTGATCATCGACAAGACGGTGAAGCCGGCTCGCCGCCTCGAGACGCCTCAGTTCTTCTGGATGCGCGTCGCGATGGGTCTTTTCCTCCGCGAGGAGAAGAGCCGCGAGGACTGGGTCATCCGCCTCCACGCGCTCTACAAGTCCCGCCGCTTCTGCAGCTCGACCCCGACGCTCTTCAACTCGGGCACGCTCCATAGCCAGCTCTCTTCCTGCTACCTTTACCAGGTCAACGACACGATCGAGTCCATCATGATCCGCGGCATTGCGGAGAACGCCTTCCTCTCCAAGTGGGCCGGCGGCCTCGGCGGCTCCTGGACCTCCGTCCGCGGCACGGGCTCCTACATCAAGGGCACCAACGGCGAATCCCAGGGCATCATCCCCTTCCTCAAGCTCCACAACGACCAGCTCGTCGCCGTCAACCAGGGCGGCAAGCGCCGCGGCTCCGGCTGCGCCTACCTCGAGACCTGGCACAACGACATCGAGGACTTCCTCGAGCTCCGTAAGAACACGGGCGACGACCGTCGCCGCACGCATGACATGAACACGGCCAACTGGATTCCCGACCTGTTCATGAAGCGTCTCAAGAACCGCCAGCACTGGACGCTCTTCCTCTCCAACGAGACCCCGGACCTCCACGAGACCTTCGGTATCGATTTCGAGAAGCGTTATGTCGCTTATGAGGAACGCGCCAAGAAGGGCGAAATCTTCGGCAAGGAGATGCCCGCCCTCGAGCTCTGGAAGAAGATGCTCGGCATGATCTTCGAGACCGGCCACCCGTGGATCACCTTCAAGGATCCCTGCAACGTTCGCTCCCCGCAAGACCATGTTGGCGTCATCCACTCCTCTAATCTCTGCACGGAGATCACGCTCAACACGAGCGCCGAGGAGACCGCCGTCTGTAACCTGGGCTCCGTCGTCCTCGACTCGCACCTCAAGGCCGATGGCAGCATCGACCACGCGATGCTCCGCGAGACCATCACGGTCGCCGTCCGCGCCCTCGACAACGTCATCGACATCAACTTCTATCCGACCAAGCCCGCCGAGGTCTCCAACACCCGCCATCGCCCGGTCGGCATGGGCGTGATGGGCCTTCAGGACTGCCTCTATCGTCGCGATATCTCTTTCGCCTCCGACGCCGCCGTCGAGTTCAACGACGAGATCATGGAGGCGGTGGCCTATTACGCCTACGAGACCTCCTCCGACCTCGCCGCCGAACGCGGTACCTACAGCTCCTACAAGGGCTCCAAGTGGGACCGCGGCCTGCTCCCGCAGGACACCATCGATCTCCTTGAGCAGGAACGCGGCGAGCCGATCGAGGTCAAGCGCGGCGGCCTGATGGATTGGGCGCCGGTCCGTGCCAAAATTGCGAAACACGGCATGCGCAACTCCAACGTCCTCGCCATCGCCCCGACCGCCACGATTTCCAACATCGTCGGCAGCTCGCCGTGCATCGAGCCGACCTACAAGAACCTCTTCGTGAAGAGCAACCTGTCCGGCGAGTTCACCGAACTCAACGGCTACCTGGTGCGCGACCTCAAGAAACTCGGCCTCTGGAGCCAGGAGATGATGCAGCAGATCAAGTATTTCGACGGTGAGCTCAAGGACATCGCCGAGATCCCGCAAATCATCAAGGACAAGTACCTCACGGCCTTCACCATCGAGAATAAGTGGCTCATCGACGCCGCCGCCCGCCGCCAGAAGTGGATCGACCAGGCGCAGTCGCTCAACCTGTTCCTGCCGACGGCCGATATCAAGATGCTCTCGCATATGTACCAGTACGCCTGGCGCACCGGCCTCAAGACCACCTATTACCTCCGCAGCCTCGGCGCTTCCAACATCGAGAAGGCCACGGTCGAGAAGGCGACCAAGCCCGAGAGGTCAGAGCCAGCCGAGCCCGCGAAGAAGGTGCCCACCGACGCCGAGAAGAACGCCTGCTCCATCGAGGCCATGCGTACCGGCGGCACCTGCGAGTCCTGCCAGTAAGGGGCGAGTGGAGGACACGAGGGCCTGAGGACCAGAGGGCTGGAGAAAGAAGGGCGTCCGCAAGGACGCCCTTCTTGTTAGGGTAGGGTTGGCTCTCCGAGCCGTCCGTTCGTCTCTGATCATCTGCCTCGGGTAGGGCGGTCATTGCCATGGCCGCCGTTCGCCGACGTGCGTGCTTTGCGCCGGGCTAGATCACGGAACGTTTCGAACTCCGTCCGCCCACGGACGTGATGGCAATCACGTCCCTACCTCTCGCCCCAGCCAATCACCCGGTCCCCGGTTTCCCTTTGAGTGTCTTTTTCTTTTCCTCCTGTCCTCTTTTCCTCCGGCCCTCTATCTTCCCTCCATGTCCGACATCGCCACTTCCGCCGGCAAGGTCCGCGTGCTGTCTCGGGAGGATTCTTTCGCCGAGCTCGCCCGCCGCATCAACGACCTGGCTGCCCGCGGCTCGGCTTCCGTTGGCCTGAGCGGCGGTTCCACGCCCAAGGCCTTCTATGTCTGGGCCGTCCGCACTGGCGCCCTCACGGCCGAAGCCATCGCCCGGATCGACTGGCACGTGAGCGACGAGCGTTGCGTGCCGCTCGCTTCCGACGACTCCAACTTCGGCCACGCTCTCCGCGGTATGCTCGACCCGCTCGGCATTCCCGCCGCCCGCCGCTTCCCTTGGCCGGTCGAACTGCCCCCAGCCGAAGCCGCGACCGCCTACGAGGCTGCCTGGGCCCAGCGTTCGCCCTACAAGGCCTTCGACCTCTGCATCCTCGGGCTCGGCGATGATAGCCACATCGCCTCGCTCTGGCCGCAGTGTCCTCTCATCGGCCGTCGTTCCGGCCCTCGCTTCACCGCCACGGAATGGCCGGGTCGCGGCTGGCGCCTGACCATCACCGAAGCGGGCCTGGCGCAGTGTGGTGCCATCGTCGTGCTCGTCGGCGGCGCCGCCAAGGCCCCGGCCTTACGCGAGATCACCTGCGGGGAATTCGCGCCCAAGCTTCATCCCGGACAGGTGCTGCGGGCGCACGCCTCCCGGATGACCTGGCTCGCCGATCAAGCGGCCGCCGCCGGCCTCTGAGCCTTACTTGACGGGTGGGGTGACTTGGCCTTCCGGGGGGCCGGAACTGGCGCCCTCGGATTCCTGTGGATTGGGTCCTTTGCTCGCCGTTTGGCCATTCCTCAGGACTTCGATGGTCTTGTGCCCGGAAACGTGAATCATGAGCGTGTGGGTCACGAAGCGGTCATCCTCATCTTCGGTGGGTTTCTCGAGCACGAAGTAGAGCCGCCTCATTTTCTCGCTCAAGATTAACGGGGCCCGGTAGAGGATGCGGAGTTTGCCTTCCGCTTCCGGCAGGCCGAGGTAGAAATTTACGACCTCGCGTTTCGTCATCACCAGCGGACTGATCGCCCGGGCGGACGGCTCGGCGGTGAACGTCTTGTTGCCCATGCTGCAGATGAGTCGGGACTTCGCGTAATTGTAGACATGGAAGCCACCGAAGGGAAAGGTCTCCACATCGATGTTGAAGGTGCGGACGAGCACGTTGCCGGGGCTCGGAAACATGATACCCAGCACTTCGCGGTCCGCGGCTCCCAGCGGGAAGGAGGTGAAGGGCGCCCACCCCTCGACGGGCTTTGCCCCCGGCTTGCCGCTCGGATCCGGCACCAGCGTCTTGCGGACGATCGCCACGGTCCCGGGACCTTCGTAGAGGATGGTGCCACTGGCATTCATCGTCGGCGGATTGATGGGGGTGACCCCGAAGTCGTCTTGGACGCCGAGCTCAAGGGTATCGCCCTCAGCGAGGGGCGGCGATTCCCACCAGGTGAGGGTGAGGGCGCAGGTGCGTTCGGACTGGCCTCCGGGGCGCGCCTTGGAGGCCTTCTTGCCGGCGGCGGACGGGCTGGCCGATTTCTTCGTCTCGGGTTCGGCGGCGGGCAGGCCGAGGGTAAGGGCGGAAAGCAGCAGCCCCGCCAGGAGTTTCCTGAAGTTCATGGAATTAGATTTCGTTGGCGTTCAGCCAGCGGATGGAGGTCGCCTTGAAGCGTCGTCCGAGGATGCGGTTGATATGCCAGTTCTCCCTCTCGAAGGGCGTGGCGTTGGTCGGCAGTCTGAGGATGCCGCCGGCGTTCAGGCTCTCGTAGGGATCGACCATCGGGAGCGAGTCATACTCCTTGGTGGTGGCGCCGTTGACACGGTAGGCAGATTTACGCCGCGTGGCCTCATCGTAGCCTGGTCCGCGTGAAGAGGGGAGCATGAGCTGGGCGGTGCGCTGGACGACGACTTCGATCCAGGCGCGCCCGATGGTGTTGCCGGCGTTATCAAGGGCCTCGCCATAAGCGCGGACCGTGAAGGTGTCGGAGCGGGCCGTGAGGTTCGGGCCCACGGTATTCAACACATCCATCTGGTTCACGATTTGCGGTGCGCCCACCGCCGCAACGACCTTCTGGTCATTATTGGTCTCGCTCATCGAGGCGACGTTCGGGAACCGCGCGGCGGTCGGATTGGTCGCCTTTTTCAGGACGCCGAGGGTACCCCCCCCGTCCCCGTTCTTGTCTGTGAAATTAGCCCGACCTGTCCCCGAACGGCCGCCGGTATTACCATTTGGGTCGTTGAAGGACGTGGATAAATTGAGCTCCCCCTGAGCCGCGAAAAGTCCGTCGGCGACCAGGCCGGCTGAATTGCCAATAGCGGCGCTGTTGATGCCGGATTTATCGATGGCCGCTTGGAGCGCCCCTTTCAGCCCATGTCCGCGCAAGGCGGTGAGGTCGGAGTCCAGCAAGCGTCGGTTGATAAAGTCACCGAGCGACATGAACGGTCCGCGGTCGCGGACTTCCTTGACGACTTCCGCCGCCAACTTGTCGATTTCCGCGTCGCTCAACTCACGGTGGTCGTTCCAGACCCCCGCCGGCGTGGTGGTCGGCTTGAAGGAGCGCGCGAAACGGGTCAGCACGGTGCCACTGGCCGGCGAGCCGTCGGGCAGGGTCTGCCCGCGCATGCCGGCCAGCACGGTTTTCCAGGCCTGCTTGGAGGTGGAGTTGACGTTGAAGCCGCCGTCGTAGAGGGCATTGCGTGATAGGTAGGCGGGATGGGGGAATTCCGTCGCCCCCGGGAAGGTGCCGTCGGCCACCGCTGCTCGGTTATCTGGCTGGAAGACGACACGTTTATTGGCCAGCGGGTTATAGCCGGACTCCAGCGCGATCTTATAGTCCCGGAAGGATGTCACATCATAACTGCTGATGTCACCGGTAGCTTTCTTGAGGGCGGAGGCTTGGTCCTGGGCGACGTCGGTATCGGTCTCCAAATCGGGTCCGGAGGGGAAGGCAAAATTTGATCCGGGTAGCGAGTAGGAGTTCGCCGCGAGATTGAGGCCGCTGAAATAGTAACTATCCCAGAGGGCCAAGTTGGCGAGGAAGGCGTGGTCGGTGCGCACGTTGGCGCGGTTACGGATGATCCGGGTCCCTTCATGGATCCCGACCCAGCCGTTTTCAGGAATAGCCTTGTCCTTGCCACTTTGTGCCTTCGGTCCGGGCCAATCGGTGACTTTGGTGAGATCCATGATGCCCGGGTGGGCGAACGAGGCCCCGACGGTGAGGTCGGCGTCGGTGTTGACCTGCGCGAAGCCGACGGAGCCAAGCTGGGCCAGCGAGAGCAGGGGGCGCCGCGGAATCGGGAAGAGAATCGTGTCGGAGCGCGTGTTCGAGGAGGGACTCACGCTGCCACCCCAGTAGGCGTTGACGTTGTTCGCCGCCAGGGCGATCTGTGGTTCGGAATCGATCCTGCGTTGGGAAAGAACCCACCCGATCGGGGTGTGCGCCTTACCGTCGTAGCCGAAGAGGTGCGCCTGTTGCGACCGCACACTCAGGAAGAAGGGCGACATCGGGGCCCTGACCGTATCCACCGGGGTGGTGATGTTGGTCAGCGACCCGGAGTTGAATTTGAAGACGCTGCTGGTGGCGGAGGAGGGATACCAGACGTTGAGCGTCCGCTCGGTCATCTCGGCGGAACGTAGGACGAAATCCGTGAGCAGGAAGGGCTGCTTGGTATCGCCTCGGTCCGACCAGACAGGAGTATTGAGGCGTCCACCGAGCGAGTTGGCACGGTGTCCGGCAGTGATTTCCGGCCGGCCAAATTCTGGGTCGCCGTCCTGCGGGCCGAAAGACACCTGAGTGTTCTGGGCGTCGACGTCCCCTCGCCAATTTATGCCCGTATGAGAATTTTGGACCAGCCCCGTCGAGATGCGGTAGTCAGGCAATCGAGGGCTGAGACCGACGTTATTTTTCCACTCTTCATTGTATTGAATGATGTTGTTCCAGTGGCCGTTATCGTTGCCGTAGTTGGGCCAGCCCGCCGTCAGGGCTTGGAAATTGAGGAGCAAGGATTCGTCGACGAGGTGCTGTCCCTCGGCGGTGACGGATCCTTCTGACACGTAGTTGCTCACCGTCCCGGCCGCCTCGTTGTAGATCGGGTTTGCGGTGCGGGGGGAGCCGAACCAACGCCTGGTCGGGCTCAGGGCTTGCCCATCGATACTGCGGTTGTTGAGCAGGTAGAAATTCCAGTGCTGGTGACCGCTGACCGCGGTCGTCCCGTTGCGGACCCGAGGAAAGACATAACCCGGCTCTCCCGGCTTGCCCTCTTCGCCGACGACGCGGTGGTCATAGTTCATCCAGCCGGAGTTACGTGCCCGGAAGGATAGGTTCTTCGAGCCAGGAGGATTGGGGGCCGGCGGAAAATCCAGGATGGTCTTCAGCGTTTTCGCATCCCCTTTCCAGGTAGGCAGGCCGTCGCGGATACGCCGGGAGTTTTTGACGTCGTTCCAGAGGGTCAGCGCGTCCTGAAACGCCGAAGGGTTGACGTCGCCAGCGCCGCCGGCGTTCTTATAACAGTAGTTGCCAAGGAAACCGAACCACGGGGTGGCGCCCTCGCCAGTCGGTATAGGGGCAACCCAGGTTTTTCCGGTCGTACGGTTGATCTGACTGAAGCCCCAGGTCCAAAGCCGCGGGTCCGGGGTAGTTCTGGCATTATAGACGGAGGGAATAGGCCAGTCGTTGAATTGGCTGGGGATATCCCCGAAGCGATAACGGACATTGGCGAACGGCGTCATGCGATAGAGCGCATTGCTTCCGAGGTCATAGCCGAAATTGTTGGTGGTGATCGTGGTATTGATCTTGCGGCCAGACTGGGAGGCGCCGGGGATATTCTTGGTGCTGATCGTCTTGACCTCGCCGGGCTCGAGCCGGAACTTTTGCCCCGGGTTGACGAGCCGGAAGGAAACCGAGCGATTCTCTTCGCGCCCATCACCGAGGGCGATTTCCCCGAGCAACAGGTTATGACTCAGCGTTTCTCCGACCCAAAGGGGGTCGGCCAGATTTTTTGTGCGGGGCAACTGACTGCCCAGCCGGTAAGGATCATAAAATTGCCAGTGGGTGTCCCGGAAGAACCAGTTTTCGAGAACCACGTCGAAGATGTAGGGGAGTGAACTGCCATTGGTGACCATGGCGATGCCTTCGAACTCGATGGCTACATCGTAGGGGTTGTGGACCATCACGACCGGATCGACCGTCACGCCGATGGTGCCGAGGTTGAGTTCGCCATTCTCGTCGAAGGAGTCGGCTTGGTCGAAGATACCTGAGAACACCATCGAGAAACGGACGATGCTTGGCGCCAGGCTCATCGAGGTCGGCCAAGTGCGGGTCGTGAGCTGGGCGTTCGCCAGGTTGTCGAAGTAGGCGTCGTTGCTGGCTGGGCGAGGGAGGGCGATGCCCATCCGGTCGTGGTTCGTGACGACGTTCGTACCAAATCCCGCCAGTGTGGCATGGCGGTGCTGGATGATATTGGGATAGCGCAGCCGTTGTTCGGCTTGGAAACTCGGCGAGTCGCTCGGGGCGCTCAGGTTGTTGCGGTAGTAATATCGGTTATCATCGAGGGCTCCGCCGCCTTGGTAGAAATTATCCGGCCTCGGGGCGAGGGCCCGGGGGGCTCCCCCTGTGCCCGAGCCGGAAAGCGACGGGGTCTTCTGGACGGGGGCGAACCGGTTGCCGGAGGCGTAAGTCAGCGGTTCGACGCCACGGGCGAAGACGGCGTCGGGCGCGGCGGTGGGCTGGCCGCGGAGGGTCCCCGAGGTCTTGCCCGCTTGTTCGAGCTCACGCTTATACATACGGTAGTAGTTGCGGTAGAGGTCCCAAGTCGGTCCGCGGGTGATGCGTCCGGTCAGGTTCTCGGGGTGGTCTACGGCCAGTTCGGACCAAGGCAGGACGTTGATGCGTTCCGTTAGGGTGTTGATCGTGCTGGTCACCGTCCAGGTGAAGGTGGTCGCGTTGGGGCTTCTTTCGGTATTGGCGAGAAGCCGCGAGACCGTGTTACCGCTGCTGCCGGGGTAACTTTCGAAGAAGGCCGAACGCAACGGAGCCTCGTAGACGAAGCCTAGGCGCTCGGGGCTTTCGCTCTGGGCGTTGGCCGCCGTTCCGCTGCCGCCATTGCGCGCGCGCAGAAGTTCGTAGGAGCTGCCGAGCAGATTTTTCACAAAGCGCGGGGCCCACTCGGAGGCGCGCGGCGAGGCGCGGAGGAGCTGGCTATCCGAGCCCAGCTTGTCGACGAGGTTGGGGCGGTTGTAATCCAGGTCGACGCCCATGCCGTTGGCGCCGATGACGGCGGTCGTCAGGGCGGCGTTCGGAGCGCCGTGGAACAACGACTGCTTACGAAGACGGTAGTCGGTCGTGATCGCCGTGTCTTTCTGCCCGGGATAGAGCTCGATACCGCGATACATCGCATAGGGCAGTTCGAACGCGGTCGAGAGGTCGACCTTCACGCCGCCGTTATAGGTGTCGGTCAGCGTGGAATAGGAGAGGGTGGTGATGTCATGCCAGAGGAGCTTGGCCGCGAGGTTCATGGCGTCACCGGCGGCGACACCGCCTTGGCTGACCGCCCAGGCGGACAGCCCGGAGGTACCGACGGCCTTGGCCAGTTGGTAGGCCTGCGGTTTGCCAGCGGCGTCCGCGATGTCCTTGGCGCGCCATACGTCGAAATTGAAGCCGGCCGGTAGCGCGCCCTTGGTGTTAACCCCTTCTTTCAAGGGGTCGCCGGCGCCGCCGAGGACGCCGAGCGAGTTGCGCTGATTGGCCGACGCCGCGAATCCTTTGTCCCAATCCTCCGTGGAAAGCCAGGCGCCCCCCGTGGTCGCGGCGTAGAAGTCAGGGAGGTTGATCTTGGCCTTCACGCCTTCATCGCCGATCCAGAAAGCGTAGCGGCCGTTGACGCCGAGCGACTTGGTGGGGTCGCTGAACGCCGGTCCGGGCATCGGCTGCGGGCGCGCGTCGACCGCGCCGAAGTAGTTCCGCCGGAAGCCGGTGGCCGTGCTCGGGATGTTGACCGAACCGAACGAGACCAGCGGGATGACCTTGGTCGAATCAGCGTCGATCGGATTGGGCAGGATGTCGTCGATGTAAGCGCGGACTTCGGCGAGTTTGCCGGGAGCGACTTCATTGCGGGACACGCCTTGGGCGTCGATATCCACCCGGAAGTAGTCGCGGTTAGGTACGAAGTTGGGCGTCGTGCCGGAGAGCTCCGGCGAGGCGTTCTCGTCGAACGGGGACGCCAGCCAGCCGAGGAAGAGGCGGGAGTCCGCCGGGTTGGCGACATCCCAGTCGCGGACTCTGCTCGAATCGGCGCCGCCCGTGGACCAGACGCCAGTGAGGTAGCGCTTCTGGTGATGGAGTTTGGCGCTCAGCGGGGCGTGGTTATTCGTGCGATCCGGGCGACCGCGGACCGGGGCTATGGTCGGGGCATCGTTATTTCCCGCGTTAATCTCGTTGTCCGCAAACATGTCCGCGCGCATGGTCACGCGCTGGTCGGGGCCGGCGAGCTGTTGCAGCTGGCCGATGGCGATACGAGCCGAAGCCAAGGCGTTGAAGCGCGCCCTCAGGTAGCCAGAGTGGCTTTGGGCGAGCCGGCTCTCGATCTGCAGGAAAGAGGCGAGAACGATTACCATCATCACCATCGCAGCCATGATGGTCAGCGACAGGACGAGGGAGAAACCAGAGCGTTTAAGTCTCATAGTAAAAATTGGGGTGAATTTATGGTAAATACCCCCAGGTTAATGTCAAAGGATTGGTTATTCCCATTCATTCCAAACGAGCGAATAAGTTCAAAATTAATCATTTAATATGTATATAAATCATTAAATGTCATTTAAAAGAGCGTTCTTGCACCTCTTTAAGATTTGGGGAGGCTCTTAGGGTGCAAACCCTACTTGAAGGTGCCGGGCTTTTCCTCTGGCCGCTTGCCCTGTGCTCCTTGCTGGCTGTTTTCCTGATTACCGAACGGGCCCTGGCGCTTCGGGTGTCGCGCGTCGTTCCCGATGGAGTTCTTAAATCTGTCTTAAATGGTTCGCTGGATCAGGTCGATGCCGCCGACGGCGAGTCCGTCGCGGGCCGGCTCGTGCAGCGTTGGAAGGACGGCGCCTCGGGCGAAGTGCTCAAGGCGTGGACGCGCAACGAGCTCGTTCGCCTCCATCGTGGGCTCCACCTGCTCGACAGCATCGTGGCGGCCGCGCCGCTCCTCGGTCTGCTCGGCACGGTCACCGGCCTCGCGACCCTCTTCCCCGAACAAGGCCTGCCGGATTCCCAGACACTCACCCGTGGCGTCGGCCTCGCGTTGAGCACGACGATGATCGGCCTCTGCATTGCGATCCCGGCGCTCATCGGCGCCAACTGGCTCGGCCGTCGCATGGAGATTCTTTCTTCCCGCCTCGACGTGCTCGTCGAAGCGCTGGAAGCCCGCCGTCGATGAGCCTCGTCGTCGCTCGCCGCCGCCGCGCCGACATCAACGTGGTGCCGCTCATCGACGTGATGGTGGTGCTGGTTTTCTTCCTGCTCATCAGCAGCCGACTCGACCAATCCAGCACGATGGCAATCATCCCGCCGACGGCTTCCGCTGGCTCCGAAGGCACGCCGGCCACGACGCTTGTCGTGGGCGTCGACCGCGACGGTAAGCTCTACCTCGAAGGCAAGGAGATCGCTTCCGCCGCTCTTGCCAAGGCTCTCGTCGACCACGCGCTGAAGTCGCCGGGTACGGAAGTCGTGATTGTCGCCGACGAGCGTTCGCTCACTGGCGCAGCTGTCGGCGCGCTCGACGCGGTCGCCAAGGCCGGGCTGAAGCCGCGCCTGCAGACCCGCCAGCCTCGCTGATCAGGGATAGGAGGACTCGAGGGGGATGCTTTGGGTAGGGCGGTCATTGCCATGACCGCCGTGGGACGAGAGACGTCATAGGTTCAGAAAATCATGCCCGGTGAGCGGACCTTGCGTGGCGAACGGCGGCGATGGCAATCGCCGCCCTACCTCAGCTATCTGCCTCTTTAATCGCCTCGTGTCCTCGAGCCCTTGCGTTCACGAATGTCTCTTGCATTGTACCTACCCCTAGCCCTGATTTGCCCTCGAGTCCTCGAGACATCCGGCCCTCGTGTCCTCCATCTTTCCTTCCTATGTCCAAGCGTCCCTCCGAAGCCCTCCGTCTGCTGGAGGCCTACACGCAAGCCCACGGCACGTCCGGCCACGAGGACGCGGTCCGCGCAATCTTTGTCCGCGAACTCCGCGGCCGCACGCTCCAGGTCGATGGCCTTGGCGGCGTGCTCGCTTCGCCGGCCAAGGAAAAGAAAGGGCCCCGCGTGGTGCTCACGGCGCACATGGACGAGATCGGTTTCCTGGTGCAGGCGGTCACGCCTGATGGCTTCCTTCGTCTGACGCCCGTTGGCGGCTGGCCCGACGGCGTCCTCGCCGCCCAACGTCTCCGCATCTGGTCGCGCTCCGCGCAGAAGGAATTCATCGGCATCGTCGCCGCGCTCCCGCCTCATCAAGGCGGCGCCCAGACTGCCTCCGCCGATAAGGTGCTCGTCGATATCGGCGCGCGCTCGGCGGAATCCGTCGCCCGCCTCGGAATTCGTCCCGGCGATCCGGTCGTGCCCGAAGGCCCATTCACGGCCCTCGCGGAGCCCGGTCTCTATTCGGCGAAAGCTTTTGATAATCGCGTCGGCATGACCGCGCTCACGCTCGCGACGCATGAGCTCGACGCCTCCGCGACGCCCTGCGATCTGCTCGCGGTCGCGACCGTGCAGGAAGAAGTCGGCTGCCGCGGCGCGAGCGTCGCGGCCCGTCTCGCCAAGCCCGACGTCGTCATCGTCCTCGAAGGCCCGCCGGCCGATGATCTGCCCGGACTCGCGCCGCAGGGTGAGACGCAGGGTGCCCTCGGCGGCGGTGTGCAGGTGCGCGCCTACGATCCGACGGCGATCATGAATCCGCGCCTCGTCGACCTGACCCTCGAAGTGGCGGCCGCGAAAGGCATCCCGTGCCAGCTCGCGGTCCGTCGCACGGGCGGCACCGATGCGCGTTCCTTCCAAGCCCACGAACTGGGCGTACCGGTCATCGTGCTGGGCGTCCCCGCGCGCTATATCCATACCCACAACGCGGTCATCGACCTCG
>Ga0209768_10001192_pt1 | contig 16909 bp, 16 predicted proteins | sample LauGreSBDMM110SD_3_FD_187564 | JGI IMG/M metagenome (GOLD analysis project Ga0209768, IMG submission 187564) | Freshwater lake microbial communities from Lake Michigan, USA - Sp13.BD.MM110.SD (SPAdes) (version 2) | ecosystem: Environmental > Aquatic > Freshwater > Lake | place: Lake Michigan... | reverse complement strand
GCCTTGTTTGTCTTTGGCGGCGCGTGCTTTCTGATTGGCTTCTGTTTTTGCTTTGAGCTTGCGTGCTTGCTCCAGCGCTTCCCACACAGGCTTAATCTGTGGTGACTTGGCAAAGTTGGCAGGAGTAGCGCGGATGTAACCAATGTCTTTGCGAGTCTCAGGGAACAACTGCCCTTGACCAGCCGCGCCTTCACCAGCAACCTCACCTTCTTGGGCTGTGCTTTCATACAGCTTTACGGCATCTTGAAGCTCACGTAGTGCGCTACCCTCGGGGGCAAGCGCGGCTTCGTAGCCTACAGACTTGTATGTGCGGCGTTCTCCAATCCGTGTCTCAGCTTCTCTGCCGGGGACATTCTCAACAACACGTTTGCCGGGAACAGCTTCACGTCGGGTGTAGGTTTGCTTGCCGAGGTCTTCGCCGCGCAAGATGCGTGCGGCCTGATTCTGGGCTGCGTCCAACAAGTTCTTGCTGGCTTTGCCGTCTTCAATGATTTCTTTGACACGCTCTAACGTTTCTTTGATGCCTTGAGTGCGGATTGGGCCAAATTCGGTTTCTTCGACTGCGCCTTCTGGGATGCCCCTTGTCAACGCCTTGTCGATCATGTTGCCCACGTATTCACGTAGGCGGCGCAGTTCTCCGCCAGCCGTCTTGGCTGTCTCACCACGAGCTTCCGCAATCTTCTGCGCTTCGGTGGTGGCAAACTGTTGTTTCAGTATCGGTGTTTCACGCGTAGCTGTAGACGGCAACTGAGATACGTTGTCAACAACCTTGGCAATCTGCGCTTTGAAATGCTTGACTTCTTTGTCACTCAGGCGTGCAAGATCATTTAGTGGGGTTGTGGCTAGATCACGAGTCTTCAAAACACGTTTGGTAACAGCGCCACGGATAAGCTTGTTTGCTCGCATCTGCGCGGGCTGCACTTCAACTTCTTCAAACTCAGGTTTTTTAGGCACAGCCCGTGCGCGGCTTAACCACTCGCCCACCACATCATGAATGCGCGACGCGGCTTTGATAGCTTCGTCATAAGTTAGTGCAGGCTTACCTGCAACACGGCGGTGAATGGCGGCTTCTTCCAGAACGGAAGAGATGTACTGACCACGGGCTTCTTCAGCTTGCTTGGCCAGTATGTTGGGTGCAGCAGCAGCCATACCCTTGCCGGGTTCTGCATTTTCTTTACCCAAAGCATCACCACGGCGCAAACGATCAAGCTTGTCTTCAATAGTGTTTAAGGCAATGTTCTGTTCATTACGTACACGTAATACTTCTTTGGCGTAAATGCTTGCCTGTGGGCTTGTTTTAGCGCTGGGGAAACGCCCTTTTGTTAGCTCTCCAGCAGGCGTAGGTTCTGTAAAAGCGTTAAGTTGTTCAAGCGCTTGGTTCCCTCTTTCAAACGCAGCAGTTGCAGCGTCACGGTTGTTTGAGCGTAGTGCGACATCTCTATCCGTATTAGCCTGATCTATTTCACTAAACAAATTGTTTATTTTTTCCCGCGAACGTTCTGCCATTTTGATGTTGGCAAAAGGCATCAACTGGGGATTCACCGCTATGACTGGGGGTTTACCCTCACTTATCTTCTCCAGCTTTGGATCGACCATGTACTTAAAGAACATGTCATCCCCAACGTCATCACGCTGGCTCTTGATGTCATCCATGTACGAAGTAAACGCTTGCACATATGAAGATTCTTCTTCCGGCTTAGTGGCACCAAACGCTGTCTTGCGTGTGCCCATCTCTTGTTCAAAAGCAGTTTTTTCTGCAAGCGCCTTTTCTTTGCGCATGGGCGCAAGCTGTAACTTCAGCGCATCCAGCACGGCAGCACTACGTACGCCGGTGGGTAAACCGGTCAATGGCATCCGGCTTTTTTCAATTTGTTCAGCCAAATTGGGATTACGCATCAAGTACGAAACATAGTCAGCAACCGCTTCGTTGGGGCCTTTTTCACTGGCAAGGCGTTGGTCATTGGCCAACTGAACGCTCTCAGCGGCATACCGCTCCGCAGCATCCTCCGCCTTCGGTTCCTGAGGCGGCACAACCTCTTGGTCGTAGTACATGCGAGGCTCAGCCTGCGCTTGTGGCGCAACTTGCTCTGGCTCAATACCCAACGCATACTCTTGTGGGGTTAGTTTGGCAACACGTTCCTGTTCTGCCGCTTGTTTCAGAATAGGTTTGACACGCACATACTCATCAGCCAGTGGCTTAAGTTCTTTGTTTAAGGCTTCTATCTGGCGGTTAATTTCTCGATTGTTTGCGTAATCCGTTTCTGGGGATTCGCCTTTCTTTATCGGGATTAACTGCGCTTTGAGTGCTCTACGCTGGGCTTCCAAGTCTTGTGTTTGTTGGAATAACCCCTGCGCGTATTCAGGACTGTTCAGGCGTGCTTTTTCCTGTTCTGCCTGCACAGCCGCTTCTTCACGGGCTTGCTTTACCTCGTCTGTAAGCACAGGTTTTGGTGCACGACGGCCAATAGCCAAGTCCAAAAGTCCTTGTGCCAACGCACCGACTGCACCGCCGTAGGCGGCAGACTCACCAACCTGTTCAATAATTTGTTGCTCAGGTTTGTATATGCCTTTGGTGATGATGTTCTGCGCTGCCTGAGACGCGGCTTCTTGTGCGGCTTCCTCGCCGCCAGCCATCAGCGCACGTTTAACATACGACGTAGCCCCCTCAATTACAGGCTCCCCAAGACGTTTTAGAATACGTGCAGGGGCAAACATCTCTGATGCGCCGACCACGGCACCCAGCGCAGTAGCGGCAGTTTGTTGACCTTCAGTTGCACCTTCAGCGGCAGATTTCTCTACCTGTGTGCCAGCGCCAGCACCAATACCAAGGCCGTATCCAGCTACACGCCCCGCTATACCAAACGGCCCAGTGGCAAGAAACGGAACTATTGAACCCGTAGCTTCACCAAATTTACGCCCCACCGTGTCCTCGTACCCCGGCGCAGCGGCAAACGGAGCCTTGGCTGCGGCGGCAGTTTCTTTAATGTATTTTTGTGTAGCTTTTTCTTGTTCTTCTGGAAGCAGTGCTGATATACCCACACCAGCTTGTTCAACTAAACCAATACCGCCGGGCACAAGACCTTTAAAGAATTCTTTGGTTTGTCCACCAAGCGTAGTTTCTTTTGGTGCTGCTGCTTGTTTTTGCGCAAATGCTTCGGGGTACATTTGCTGCGCTCGGGCGTATGCCTGCTCTGGGGTCTCCCCCTCTCGTATTGCTACGTATCTACCATCTGGTAACGGGACAGCTTGAGGCATAGTATTTTCCGAATTGTGCGGCTTGGTCTTACAACCGTGGCAGGCCGAACTGCACGCGGTTGTGTGAGTTTACTACTTACGGAAGAACGGGTGCATTTGCTGGCAAATTCACTGTTGGTTGCACACCCATTGCCCGTAAGTAATCATCAATTTTTGGGTATTGTGTTTGCAAGTACGGCGACTTGGCCCAGATGTCTCTGTGCGCGGCATCACTTCGCATACCTGTTGAGGCCGTAATCAATTGCATTTTTTTATCAAACAGCGCCGGATTTGACAAAATACGTTCATCAGCGCTAGGCATTGTCGCAAGGATGCGCGAATTCTGCATGTTTGCCATTGCAATATTTCTGTTCGATTCAAGGCCTGCAATACCCATGTTTTCCGAAGACTGGATTTGCATCTTGGCTGCATCTCGTGCATTTTTATCGGCAATAGCTGTTTTGATGTCATCGCGCTTAATGCCGTACATTTTTTCAACACCACTAAACATATCTCTTGCAGCGGATGCAACAGTGTTGTCGTAGTCACGCAAAACTGCACGACGGTCTTTAGCAGTCATCATGTCTTCGTTGCGACGGAATTCATCAATACGCGCTCTAGCTTCTTCCATCTTGTCTCTGGCGGCTTCAACTTTGGCCTGACCTTCCGCGTAAGACTTGATACCCACTTGTGCGCCCTTGCCAATATTTACAAAAGCGTGGGGGCTGTCACCTGACATCATGGCCAAACCTGCCTCAAGCAAAGACATGTTTAGGTTGCGGTCTTCCATTGTATTAACACGAGCTTCTTTTTTATCCAACGCTTTAAGACGATCTTCAAACGCAGGCTTTCTATTTTGAACTTCTTGTTCAAACAAACTGACTTGCCGCGCTGCGGCCTGTATGGCAGGTGCGTTTGCCTCTCTGCGTTGTTCAGCCAATGGGTCAACAATGTTTTTTGGCATTGACTGGTCATATAGCTCAAGCTGCTTTTTGACATCTATATCAGGAACAGTTGTGCGTTGAAATTTGGTAGCCGCAATTGCAGGCAAGCCCGGCTCAACTGCGGGTTTAGGAGCTGCTGGAGGGATGTCAGTACTTTGCTCTGGATACATTGAACGCCGTGTTGCCGTTGCTGGGTCATAAGGATTGACCGCAGCCGCAGGAGCACCGGCAACTGGGGGCGCGGCAGGCGTTGCCGCAGCAGGCGTGTAGTTCGGGTTACGAACAAGGTTTTCTAAATAAGCTATTTCTGCTTTTGTGCGGTCGTATATTTCCTTTTGCTGAGGTGTTTGCTGCTTCAAACCAAAAATACCGCCTTGTTCGGTAAGCTCCGTTTTCTTTCGCATAAGCGCATTTCGCACATATGCTTGTCGCGTTTGTTCAGGTGTTTGCGCAGTCAACTCAGAAAAAAACCTTCCAAAAGGAGATGTGCTACCACCTTCATCAAACGCAACAATGCCGCCTTCGGCAAAGTCCATATTGCCTGATGGAAGCGTGGCAATACCTTGATCTTCGGGCAGCATCTGGCCCTGCGCCATTTGCTCGGGCTGTTGTGGGGGCTGACCAAGGCTTTGCAAAATCTGTTGTGCAACAGGGGGTTGCGCTTGTTGACCTGCCATCAGCGCCATAGCTTCTTGGCCATGTTGCTTCTTGTACTTATCAGCTTCAGCGGCAAGACCTAGCTTGATGGCGTCGTCTTGGTTGGCCGTTGCAAATGCTTGCAACTGCTGCGAATTCATCTTCATTAACTGGACGCGCAAAGCGTCAATACTGCCAGAGCTAATGCCTGATGTTCCCCGTTGTGTAGATGTGTACATGCTTACCTCTTACCCTATGCGGGAGATAATGATTGCTGCTAGACCGGCAGGCTTGCGGTCGGCTTTTACCAAACCTCCCTTGGCGTAGCTCTTAACTATTCCGCCTTCGGCTGTACCGGGGGGTTTTTGTTGTCCAAACGCTTGGTTATACAAACCATAAGCACCTAGACCAGCCGTAGCCAATCCACCAAGCTGAGATATGTAGGACGGATTTGGCGTGAACAGTGTAGAAGACTGCTGCGTCATGGGTGCGCCGCGAATAGCGTCCGACATGGCTCCCAACTGCTGGTATGGATACCGTTGTTTGTTTAAAAAGTCTTCATATGCCGCTTGTTGTTGCGCTTGGGATGTCTGTTGTTGTAGTCCACCAAGTTGTTGTTGGATACCAATATTGCCAAGTTGTTGACCGTATAAGTTCTGACCCTGCGCACCAAGGTTTTGATACCCTTGCATACCAGCTTGCAGACCTTGAAGACCAAACCCTGCGCCGTATTGCTTTGACTGCTCACCCAACTGCTGCATTTGTTGATTAGCTTGTTGGTTTGCTAGCTGTGCTTGCAAGTTCTGACCTGAACCAAGCTGTTGTACGCCAAGGTTAGCCGCAAGGTTTTGTTGCCCCACGTTGTAACCTGCTTGTTGATTGGCTAACTGTGCTTGCAGACTAGCTTGCTGTTGGGCATTAAATTGTTGTTGTGCATTTTGAAATGCGGCTTGACTGCCCATGGCTTGGATATCGCCCATTTGTTGACCAAGATTGCGCTCGCGTTCCGCACGCATGATGGCGTCTCGACCACCCCCAAAAGCACCCGCTTGAGCAGCTTGAGCCTGTTGTTGTGTGCCTTGAATACCGGATTGGCGTTGTGCTTCACGCTTTTGAATGTCCACCACATTCTGCATGTAGGGGGACATGTAGTCCTGCACGTTCTGACCTGTGTAGTTCTGCGTTCCAACTTGCTGGACTGGCCCCATTTGGTAGTTCTGTAGGCTTGGCGCGCTAGCATTTAGATAGCTAAAAGAAGACGGCCCATAGCTTAAAGCCCCTGCCTGCTGAGCAAGCCCTTGTGTGCCGGTAGCCGCAGTAGTTGAGTATGGGTTGTACCCTAAATTACCAGCCGCAGTGATAGCCGTATTTTGTAAACCTTGTAAACCAGCTACACGATTTCCCGCAAACGCTTCGTATGGTTTTGCTGTAAGAGCTTGGTACTTGCCCAACAAGTCCTTGCCATATGGCGCTATGTCAGCGGCAAAGCCCGTTTGGTATTCTGTTGTAGTGGTTGCCATGAGTGTTCCTTATGCGGGAAGGTGTTTTTCAGCACGGCTGTTTTTAGCCACTGCGTCTTTACCAGTGGTTTTGCCGCGAACTTTTTGAATCCTGTCCATCATGGCGTACAGCTTGCGTGCGCCAGCTTCTGAAGAACCATTACCAAGTTCTGAAACAATACGCGCAGGAACTACAAACTCACCATCGGCAAGGCGTGCGGGTTGTTTGCCGCCAATCATTGCGGGAATGGAATCAGACACACCATCTCCGGGGCCTCTGAGCATACGCCCGCCATCAGAGTAACTGCCCAAATCAGAGATGCCGCCTGAACCCATACCCATAACACCGCCGTCAGCGGCTCTTGTGTATTCCCCACTTACAGGGTCGTAGCTAAATTTACGTATGTCGTTAGGGTCATATTTAACTCTGCGAGTTCCGGCTCCTGTAAATGACTGTGTTTCAGGGTCGTAAGTAAAGTCGCGGATATCTCCGTACTTAGCTTCTTCAGCTTTGGCTATTAGTGCGTTTTGTTGTTCCGTTTGACTGTCTTTTGCTTTTTTAGCTTCTTCTTCAATGTAGGGAGTGGCCAAAGCTGCATAAGGCATATATCCTGTTTTATCTATCAAATCTGACACAGCGCCGGGCCTTGTGACAAGCTCTTGTGTACCTTGGGCAAATTGAGAATCAAGGGCTTTATCGTACATATTTTCAGCACCTTGTACAAATTCGGAATTAGCAGCTTTAGCGTATATGTCTTGAAGGCCTTGCCTAGCGTAATCCATATTAATCCCGCTGTTATTAAACAGTGAGTTGCCTGTTGTTAAATCGGATGGGGGTGCAACTACTGGTGCTGGCATGGGGGTTACTGTCGGAGCCGCTCCTGTTCCTTGTAGACTAGTAAAACTACCTACCTCAGTAGGAGCGACTACTGGCGGAGCGTTTACTGACGAAGCCGTTCCTTGCAGATTAGTAAAATCACCTTTAGGCACACTACCAGCACCCGCAGATGATCCGCTTGATAAGTTTGCAATACCGCTAGAAATATTTGCCCCACTGCCAGCAGACAGGCCTGCACGCAGACCGGACTTTAAACTGCCGTTAGCAATGCCGTATGTTGCGCCAACGGTAAGTCCCGCGCCCATAGCGCAAAAGCCATATCCAGCAGGGCCAAGCGCAGCGCCCAATATAAGCGGAGCGTAGGGGCCAAGATCGTCAAGTACGTTTGCTACAGAACCTCGGATATCCTTAATTGCTTCTTTTCCAGAACCCGCAAGATCACCAAGATCTATACCAACTGCTTTACCTGCATTTGTAAATGGCTTAGTAAAAGTTTTAATACCAAAAAACTCAGGCAGTCCCGTTTTAGGATTTATCGTGCCTGAACCGCCAAGCAGTTTTAAAATACCAGCTTCTTCTGCATTAATGTGCGCCAGCATGGTGTCGCCACCGCGTCCTTGGGCAGCTAATTTTTGGGCGAGTTGGTGCAAACTCATGGCGTTACCTCATAAAACGGGGTGGTTGATCGTATCATGTTTAGCCAATTTTCCAATTGGTTCCGTCGGAGTACACAGGCACTTTGTTGGCCCCTCCCCCCGCTACGGTGGATGCAAATGTTGTTGCGTTAGCGTCTGAAACAAACGCCCTAGCTCCCGTTCCAGAAGTTGCTGCGCTGGGTAATGTTGCAACTGTGTAAACAGCCAAAGCGGGAATAATCTCACTAGCCGCACTAAGCTGCCCTAAAATATTATCAAGCCTGTTGAAATACAAGCGCAATACGTTGTTTAACTGGTTGATATAGTTGGGATCATACTCAAGCGTAGCCGTAGGTAGTCGCGGAGAAACTACTCTATTTAATTCATATTCTGAAGTGACAATATAGCTCATCGTCTGCCGTCCTGTCTAATGTCAATACGTGGCGCACCAAGCTGCCACTGCACACCTAAAGCAGTTGATGTGATTTTCATCTGCATCTGACGACCGCGTATGCGGATATACAACTGGCCTGTGAACTCGTCTACGTTGATGACCGACGGTGCTGTGCCTGTGTAGCTTACGGCTGCATTACCTGTTTGAATAATGCCTGACCCCGAGTTACTCAACCCCTGCAAGTACATTGTCACGCTTGGCGTGGTGCCGCCGGTTGAGCCACGGAATGTCATATCAGGAATCATGCGGTAGACAAATGCAAAATTGTGTCCGTCGCCAATATCAAACTGGGCGGAGGTGATGGATGCCTCAATAGGCAGGGTAGTACCTGTTTCGTTGTCGTCAACGCCAGATTCTTGGTTGACAATGTTATAGCTGTAGGTAGCTGCAACAGGAAAGTTACGCAAGCCAGTATCTAGCCAAGCAGTACGGGCCATATTGCCGTAGTACCAAATGTCTTCTGTGTAATTGTAGATGGCATATCTGTCAATGGTGTTTGAGCTAGTTGAGCAGTAGAACCACCAAACTTCGTTGAAGCCTTCATTGGTGTTGGCAAATACTTGATCGTACTGGAGTGTATTGATGTCGCTGTAAATGTGCCGAAGCAGGTCGCAACGTAAGGTCTGAACTCGACCATCGTATTTGTAGAACTTGTCTACGCCCATCCAGTAAGTAACGCCTGAAGCCATTGCCGCCGCATTGGGACTGGCTATAGATATGTTGTCCGCAAGTAGCTGCGTTCCCCACACATATGGTGGGCCAAGGTATTGCAAGGAATACAGCGCCTGATCTGTCCATACAACAATTTCTTGGCGGCTTTGCAGGGTTGTAACAATCTTGGAGCCGTGAGACAACCGCGCACTACCCGCTTGGTTTGTAATAGCGGGAACCCATGTAGTCAAAGATTCTTGGTCTGACCAACGAATCAGCATCGGGTCAATGGTGGTGCTTCCGTAATCATTGGTGCCAAACACAAGTACAAAACGGCTTGCATCTGATACGGTAAAAGCATTCTGAAATAAAGGTGTAGAGCCATCTGCGCCAGTCAAGGAAGACAACAACATCCCGCGCTGAGAAATCTTGTGTGTACCGCTTTGGGTGCCTGATGTATTAATGGTTGTTGATAAAGTATAGGTAAGTCCAGTAGGTGTACCTGCTGTGGTCGTAACACCTGAACCACCGGCAGTGGTAGATAGGGTAAATGTTGTAGAACCGTTAGTGGCAATTATGTAATATGTAGTAGGGTTAACGTATCCTGTAATAGAGCCAGTACCACCGTATGCACCGCTAATTGTTATCGACTGCCCAACAGCTAAAGCAACACTTGAAGCGCCACAACTAAACTGTCCTGCTACACCTGTAATAGTTACACCTGATATTGCTGCGCTTGCAGTGGTGGATGTTGCCAAATTAAACGTGTTTGCTGATACAAACCGGGTGTAGTAGGTAACGCCGGGAAGCAACCCTGTGGGCAACCACTCAGTAGTAGTCAATGTAATGGGCGTGCCGTCAGGAATTACAACATTTGCCGTTACTACGCAAGGAGACGCAATGGTCATGGTGATTTGTTGCCCAGTTACACCAATAAGGGCTTCCCAGTAATAAAGCGGCGAACCGCGAGGGCCGTACAACAAATCTTCACCCCAGTTAAGCTGGTTCCATATGCGCAATGCGTCTGATGCAGCCGTACCAATACCCCACGCACCAGAACCCCAGAAACTTGCGCCCCACCCTGTTAGTGGAACAGCAGCCGACGGGCCTGTGTTTATTTGATACACAGCGTATATTGTTCCGCCGCCAGCAGAGCTTGATGAAGCCGTGCCTGTAACCGAAATTGTGTAGTGTGTTGCGTCTACAAAGGCTATTTGGTATTGCGTGTTGCCGGTAATTGTGATGCCGTTGAACGTGACTGAAGCTGCGTTGGGAATAAAGTAAGTCACATAGTCGTTGTTGATAAACCCGCCGTTAGCGTCGGTTACCGTGACCGTTGTAGTTGTTCCGGTGTTTGTAGCCGTGTTAGTGGTAAACGGGTTGGTCAGTGTTGTGGTAGTGCGTATTGGCGTTATGTCGTTATATGCGCCACCGCTTTCAATATAAAACTTTAGATTTGTACCGACACCTAACAAATTCAAAGATCCAAGCGTTACCCAGTTCCACAAAGAACGGCAAGTCCCTAAAAAAGTAGTGGCTGAAATTCTCGCCCACCCACCAATCTTTTCAGGCGTGCCTTGGCGAAACCGTACTTTGTCGGACTCGTAGTAACCCCCCTCATTGGTGTAACGAGTGTTTTCCCTGTTTACACCGGGCTTGAGGAGTATTTTACTTAAGGGCATCTTTAACCTACGTTGCGCTCAAAATGAGGGCAGTCCACCAACGACTTAAAGTTGCCACCCCATCGGTTCTTCGGATGCAAGGTCTCCCAGTAAGCACCCAGCGGTGCAAGGATGCCCTTGTCCCAAATGATTTTTCCGTCCTTGAAGAAGTTCAAGTCTATGGCGCAGCGCTTTAGATGGATGGAATTCATAGTCTTGGAACGCCCCGTCTTAAAATAAATGGCTTGCTGTTCGGGAGTACGGGCAAGTTCCCCGCCGGTCACCACGAATCCTTGGTCTGTAGCGTACTGGATTAGCTTACACATGTCCAGCAAAAACGCAGCTTGTTCGGTGCTTAAACTCATTTTCTGCCTTTCATTTCGGCTAATTTCTCAATGGTTCTGCCGCCGAAGTATGCGCCCATTATCAACATGCCCCACTGCCCAAGCAAGGACACATAAGACTCGTTGGCGTTATAGCCAAAGGCGCTCATCATGGCAAACAGGAAGTAACCTGAAAAGATGGCAATAAGCGACATAGGGCGGATGTTCTTGGACAACCAAGAATCACTGTTCATATCGGACTTCCAACGGTCTGTGACGTTGTCGTCTTCGTTCTGTGCGGCTTTGGCAAACAGTTCTAGTTCAGCCAACTCCATCTTGGCCTTCTCAATACCAAGCTCAAGCAAGCGCTCTTCATGTTCAAACTGAAGCTGGCGCAGATTGCTGACATCTTCAGGTGTCGGGTCATCAGGTATCTTTACGCCCAAAGTTTTTTCAACAACCTCTTTGCCTTTGGCTTGGATAGCGCTGGAGAGTAGTGTCAGCCCGTTTTGGGCAAGACTACCGAGGAGGGATGCGACTATTGGAATCATCTCTTTTTTCCTTTTCAAATTCTCTGCGTAATTTTTCCATCTTTTCAATCTGCTGTTTGGCTTCATGCTTCATTTGAAGCACATCCATGTACAGCATTCCAATCAACGGCAACAACACAACTACAAGTAAACAAGCAGCAATCCATCCCACAACTAACTCCCAGTCCTGTTTAAGAGGGCTAACAGTAGCCACAGGTATAGGAGGAAAAGAAAAGTCGCCAGCAGGTACGCCTGCCTTTCTCTTAGGAGCCGCTCCTCTTCCTTGCGTTGCCATGATTCATCATCCCGTTTCTTCCTTGCTTTGTCCTGTTCTATCTTAATGACATCCCGCATATCAAAAACTTTGCTATACAAAGCCCCCATCTCTTTGGGAGCGCCGTACACCATCGCCTCTCTTATCTCCACCTCCAACAGCGCCATCTGGTCTTGGGCCATGACCCGCTTTAGGGCGGCCTCCATCAGGTTAGCGTCTGGGTCGTAGACTGTTTTGCTCTTCTCTTCTTCTTCCCTTATGTGGTCGGCAAGCTGTTCTTGCAGTTTGAAAAACTGGGAAAGCTGGACAACGATGTCTGCCATGACTTGGGTTTCGTCAACGGCAACGTAGGCTTCCTTCTTTTTCGCCACAGGCTTGGCTTGGTCGGCTGAAGCGGAACCGAAGAGCTTTGCCCAGAATCCTCTGACTGCTTTGACATCTGAAGCAACTTCATCAACAGTCTTCTTGATCTCCATGAAAGACGTTTTAGCGTCTTTGTACAGCTTGCACCCCTGCTTGATCGCAGCGACACAGGCATTGGCGGCAAAAAGAATGCTGAGAGGGTCCACATGCGCGTGCTCATTTACATGGTGGAGCCAGAGGCCGCTGGGATGGTCGTGACCTGGATGGAGGTGCTCTTCTTGAGGTCAAGGGGAGTATTGCAATCGGAGCAGGTGTCCGCCTCGAGTTCACTCTCGTCCAGGTCGTAGCCACAGCTTGCGCACACAATTTCAATTTCGTGTGCGGGCTCTATGACACCACTAGGCAGCGTCGTCGGAAGTCTGAATAGTTTCATTTTGTTTCTTCGCTTCCTTTTGGATAGCCTCTATGACCTGAAAGACTTCGGTGTATGGGCGTGTTCCAAGGTATTGCAGGATGGCGTTTACCAAGTTGGTTGAGAGTTTGATGTCGTTCATTACCAAGGCACTCCTGTTGCAGTTGTTGGGTTTTTCTTTGTCTCAATCTGTGCGGCAAGGCTTGCTTCAATAGCCTCAACATCTAGCTTGTCTTTAACCCAAGCAATCACTTGAGCCTCGGTCAATGAGTCATAGGCAATGAATGTGTCTCCACGCTCAAAGCCTACTGTGCCGTAAGAGCCAGCAGAATGTTCACCATCAACAGCGGCTACTCTGTAATGAGCAGTGGTTACCAAGCCATCAGAGGTTTGGCGGTCAAGTTGTGCGATTTTCCAAGTTGTGGTCATTTTTGCTCCAGTGCAGTGATGCGGGTTGTAAGGGATTGGATGAGGGCTTGTTGTTCTTGGATTGCTCCAACCAAGTTAGCAATCATCTGTGGAGGAGAGGGAAATATGGTTTGCATCTTGGGCTTGCCATCTTCATCAACTGCATCTTTTTCTCCATATACTGTTGATGGGATAACGGCTTGTATCTCATGGGCAATGAAGCCAATGTCTTGCTCTTGAGATTCTTTCCATGTAAATGACACAGGTCGAAGGGAAGTTATTGTGCTTAAACCGCCTGTGTAGTTTGTTACGTTTTCTTTTGCACGATAGTCGGAAGTACCAACGCCATAAGCAGTCGCAGTTCCTGTAGATGTAATTGTTCCAGCAGTAACAGCACCGCTACCATTATCAGTATAAAACTGAATATTTTGACCAGAATTCCCCGCAAATTGCAATGCAATTTGAGTCGCCGCTGCCCTAGCAATCATATTGACGCTTGTTGCGGGCAAAGAAAGTGCAGTTCCATTTACTCTAGCACTTATTGGGTTTGTAGTTACAGTTGACCCACCCAAAATTACATTACCGCTGGAGTCAACAGTAAGATAATCAGCAACACCAGCAATAGTTGCAAGCTGTAAAGAGCCAGCGTTAGTTGATGTAATCTGCCATGCCTTACCTGTACTTGCAGTAGTATTTTGTAAACGCAAAGCAACTGGGTTTGTGTCTGTCCCACTTGCGTGTAATCTTGTAGATGGCGAACTCGTACCAATCCCCACATTACCAGAGGAGTCGATAACCAGCCGTTCTGCACTGCCTGTGGAGTCATAAATACTGAAATTTCCCGCCGTGACAAGACCTTCACCAATCAAATAAGTTCTACCGCTGGATTCTGTTCCAACAAAAGCTAAGTTTGGCCCTGCGTTACTTTGAAAGGTGGCTACATTACCTGTGCCAGTAGCTTGCACATGAAGCAACCTGCTCGGGCTTGTAGTGCCAATACCCAATCTGCCCGCACTATCAAACCTTGCGGCCTCTACACCACCTTCGGAAAAAGCAATGGTGTCAGCGGCAGGGAAGAAAATACCTGTGTTTGCATCTGTTCCCCTGATAGCAGGGGTTGCGGCAGTACCATCAACATCGGATAGCCCGTCTGTGCCGGAGAGAATTAAGCTCATGTTGTTTCCTTTATTGCGGTTGCGCTGGGAAAATTACACCAACAAGATTTTTATTTTCATCAAAAGTTGGAGTGCTGTTTTTTGGCAAATCACGAAGTGACTGTCGATATGCTGACCACTCTGTTTTCTTTTCGGAGGTCAAAGGCGAATCAGCCATTTGTGTCCAATCAGATGACCTTAAAAAAACATTACGCAATTTACGCATTTCAAATTGAGCAAGTGTGTTTGAGTCGTATGACATTATTTATCCTCCGCAGTATTGAATGGTTACAGATGGGCGGCAAGTATGCTGTGCCGTTGTGCCAGTACCAGTTAACTCGTATGTCGGCAATATTGTTGTTGTTTGCGCCGCAGTTGCAGACACATATATTGGATATGTTCCAGTTGTATTTGCATCTACAGAATCAATCCCAGAAAATGATGGGTTTTGTGTTCCTGTTGCTGTCGTTGCCGTTCCACCCAAAGTAAATATTGAGCGTTCATTTGTATAGGTATTTGCGTGTGATGTTTGTAAATTTGTGCTTACAAGATATTTTCCAGCAATATCAAAAGTAATTGTAAGAGTACCAGATGAATTAACCATTGTTACAAATCCAGTATCGTAACCTGTACCCGTAGCGGGTGCATTGGTGGTTGTGCCAGATGTATTTGTTGGATTAAACGCAGTCCATACATAACAAGCTAAAGAGGATTGGTTATATATAATGTTACCGCTGGAGTCGATACGCATACGTTCTGTGCCGTTTGTTTCAAACATGACAGGTAACGCACTGCCAGTTGATAGAGTTGGCCCACCAGTACCGCCATACAAAGAACCATAAACTGTACCGCCAGCCATTAAATCAATGCGACCATAAGTTGTGCCATTAACTGCTAATGTTCTTTGGTTTGCATAATTTGTTGGCGAAGCAGTACCAATCCCCACATTCTGTGAAGCATCTACAGTAACCGCCGTAGTCCCCGCAGTTTGAAGCGCCAACACGCCGCTGGTGTCAGCAGTGGTAACAATTCCAGCCGTGGTGCTGGCATTTATGGTTGATGTCATTGTGTTACCTCATCTGCGGGTAGTGGTGTGTTGCCCAAGGCCAGCCACTTTAGGTAGACTTGGTAGTCTGTGTTGGCAGGGTCAAATGGGATGAATGCTTGATCGGTTACTCGAATAACAACAGAAACAAACCCTTCTCTGCTTTTGTAAAGTTTATACATTTATAGCTCCGCAGTTACATTTATTTTTGCTGAAAGTGATGAATTTGCTCTCAAGTACCCTCCATTGCCAGCAGTTGCTCCACTTATAGTTGCGGAAAGCCTAAAAGTATTAAGAGCAAAAATATCTAAACTGATTAAGGATGGAGTAAAAGTTGAATTGTTCGTGACTGCAAAATTTGCAGCAGTTCCACCGATAGTCGCTGTGGGTGAACTTCGCATAGTGACGGGCATATTGAATATAAACTCTGCATTAGTGGATGTTTGCATAACACCCATAGCAAATAATTCAAATGAGTTAGTGCCGCCAATTGTATAAAAATAGCGTTGGCAAAGTTGCAACTCAGTCCCATAAGGTCTGTAATCAAAGCTAGTTGCTGTTGAGCCTTTTTCAAGCTGTACGCCTGTGATTTGCAATGTGGCGTTCAAGGTTGCCATCATGTTGTTTGTTGTTGTTGGAAACGAACTAGCAAACGCCGTAAAGTTTGCCCAAGCATTTGTTGTTGCACCATTAAAATTTGAGCCGTAAACAATGCCAATGCGAAGTGTTAAGCCTTGCCCGTTTGTAGTATTAAAAGTCCCCGCAGTGGTGGCTGGTACGGAAATGGTTTTGTATTCCCAAGTTGCAGAGGCGTTTACAGTAATCGTAGTTGGATAGCAACGATTGCCATTACTGTTTGCTAATTGCACGGGGTATGTGCCAGTTTGGCTGGCCTTTACCCAAAACGACACCACAAAGGCAGAGGCATTTGCTGTGCCAAGATTAAAGTCGGCCACATTAAATCCTTCAACGGGCTGGACTATTTGATAGTATTCTGCCGCTCCAATACTTGAATCAATGGTTGTTACAGTAGTCAAAAGACTGTTTGTAAACCCTGCTGGTGCGTCTGTGCTTCTTTGCGAAGTCAATACTCCTGTACCTGAAATGTCAACCAGAAATCTATCAACAGGATACCCAGTCACAGCAATACTCGCCCCCGCATTCCTTTGGTCAATCACCATTGCACCATTGATGATGCGGTTCTTGAAGCCATAGTAGCCAGTTGAAGTTCCAGTGCCACCATAAGCTTCGGCAACAGTACCCGAAGATATTGCGCTACCGCTGATGCCCGTAGAAGACGCTGTGGTCAGCATAGTGCCAGTAGTAGACGGCAAAGTCACAGTCACCGTACCCGCTACCGCAGGCGCAGATAGTGTTACCGCCCCACTCGTATTTCCATTTACAACAATATCTGCCATATCAAATCCTTATTGAACGACCCAGCGTGAACCGCTAGAAAGAGTTACCACCGCACCGCCTGATAGCGTTATTGGGCCTGCTGACATTGCTGAGAACCCAGCCGCTATCGTGTAGCTTGTAGCCACTGTTTGACTGTTCACCACAATGCCGTTGGAGGCAACAGGAACCCTTGCTTTAAATTCACCAGTGCTTGGCTTGTACAAAAGGGACGCATTGCCTGTAAACAGGGTTGATGCTGTTCCAGTTGTAGCGTTTGCAAACAGTGGGAAGACATCGGTTGCCGTACTTGTGTCGTTGCTCAGTGCCGCACCACCCACAGAAGCCCATGCAGTGCCGTTGTAGCCCTCAAACTCAAATGTAGTGGTGTTGAAGCGCAACATACCCGAAACAGGGCTAGGGCGCTGTCCAGTCGTTCCCTTGCTGATGATT
>Ga0209768_10001188_pt1 | contig 16931 bp, 30 predicted proteins | sample LauGreSBDMM110SD_3_FD_187564 | JGI IMG/M metagenome (GOLD analysis project Ga0209768, IMG submission 187564) | Freshwater lake microbial communities from Lake Michigan, USA - Sp13.BD.MM110.SD (SPAdes) (version 2) | ecosystem: Environmental > Aquatic > Freshwater > Lake | place: Lake Michigan... | reverse complement strand
AGTAGAATTAAAAACTATTGATGAAGATAAAAGAATAGTTATTGGTTTAGCTTTAATTCCAGAAAAAGATATTTACAGAAGAAATGGTGATTATGAATATAACATTAGATTTTCAAAAGAAACAGTTAGAAAAGCATCAGAATTATATTTAAAGAAACTTAAAATACATAATTCAACATTAGAACACGACCAAAAAACTGAAGGTGTTTATACAATAGAAAGTTGGATAGTTGAAGATGTTAAAAAAGACAAATCAGCTATTTACAATTTAAATGCAGTTGAAGGTGCTTGGGTTGTTGTTCAAAGAATAGACAATGAAGAAGTTTGGAACGATGTTAAAGAAGGTAAATATCAAGGTTATTCTATTGAAGGATATTTTTCTGAAAAAGCAGAATTAAATCTACAAGAAAGTAAAGAGCAAGAATTAATTGAAAAAATAAAACAAATACTAATTAATGTTTAACATATTTAAAATGGGAAAGAATAAATACACAAGTCCAAAAGGGTCAAAACAAGCTTGTTTATGTGATGATAGCACATATTCAGCAGAATGTTGCAAAGGTGAATTAATAAATCAAGGTATTGGTTCAACAGTTGCACAAGGCACTTCATCAGTAACAAATGTTGATGGAGTTAGAACAATGGTTAGAACAAATGGCTAACCAATTTATAAGCAATTTATAACAAATATAAATAGTATTAATTTTTAAATAAAAAATAGATGACACCAGAAGTAACAAAGATTGGTAACAAGTTATTTGACAAAGTAGAATTGTCAAGTGTAAAAGTAGAATTAGGAGTTGTGGAAGATATAGCTAAAATGGCTTCAGATGCAAATTCTTTATTAAAAATATTAGTTGATGATAAAACATTATTAGCAAATGCTGATAAAGCAATAGCTGTTGCAAATACAAATGCTGATAAGGTTGCAGTTAATTCAGAAAAAAATGCTCAAAAAGCATTGGCTTTGTTACCTAAAATTGGAACTATATTAGATAAAGCAGACCAAGCAGCAAAAGGTTTAGGTTTAGATAGCAAAGGTATTACAGGTTATTCTGATTTAGATAAACTTTATTTTGCTTTAGAAGCAGCTCAAAAAGAAGTAGGTTTAGGTTATAAATTTCAAAATTAAAAAAGTAAATATGAACGTAGTAAATCAAATCAAAGAACTTTTGGGTATGGATGTAAAACTTGCTCAAATGAAATTACAAGATGGTGTTACTGTTATTGAAGCAGAAGCATTCGAACCAGAAATGGCTGTCTTTATTGTAAATGAAGATGAAAGAGTACCAATGCCAGTTGGTGAATATATGTTAGAAGATGGTAATGTATTAAAAGTAGAAACTGAAGGTGTTATTGCATCTATTGAAATGCCAGTAGAAGAAGCACCTGAAGTAGAAGTAGAAGTAGAAACTACTAAAAAAGAAGAAGAAATGAATGCTGAAGTAGCTGCACCAAAAAGAGTAGTTGAAAGTGTTACTAAAGAAATGTTCTTTTCAGAAATTGAAAAATTAAGAGCAGAAATTGCTGAATTAAAATTATCAAAAACAGAAGTAGTTGAAGCAGTTGAATTGTCAAATGATAACATTGAAGTTTTATCACACAATCCAGAAGCAACTAATGAAGTTAAAATGAATTTATATTCTAAAAAAAGACAAGCTACAACATTTGATGTAGTATTGAGTAAATTAAACAAATAATAAAAATAAAAATTAAATAAAAAATGGCTACAACAACAAGTATTACAACAACCTATGCTGGTGAGTTTGCAGGTAAATACATATCAGCAGCTTTACTTTCTGCTTCTACTATCGAAAATGGTGGTATTGAAGTAAAACCAAATGTTAAATACAAAGAAGTAATTAAGAAAATTGCTACTGATGCAATCGTAAAAGATGCAACTTGTGATTTTGATGCAACTTCTACTTTAACATTAACTGAAAGAATTTTACAACCAGAAGAATTCCAAGTAAATTTACAATTATGTAAGAAAGATTTCCGTTCAGATTGGGAAGCTGTACAAATGGGATATTCTGCATTTGACAATTTGCCACCTTCATTTGCTGATTTCTTATTAGCTCACGTTGCTGCTAAAGTTGCTGATAAAACAGAAAAAAACATTTGGGCTGGTGTTACTGCTAATGCTGGAGAATTTAACGGATTTACAAGATTACTAACTTTAGATGCTGGTTTACCACCTGCACAAGAAGTTGCAGCTACTTCAACAAACATTACTGCTGCTGGAACTGTTATTGCTGAATTAGGAAAATTAGTTGATGCTATTCCAGCTACATTATACGGAAAAGAAGATTTATACTTATACGTTTCTCAAGCAACAGCAAGAGCATATGTAAGAGCTTTAGGTGGATTTGGAGCATCAGGTTTAGGTGCTAATGGTACTAACGCAATGGGAACACAATGGTGGAATAATGGTTCACTTTCTTTTGATGGAATTAAAATCTTTGTTGCAAACGGATTAGCACCAACAGTTGCTATTGCTGCTCAAAAATCTAACCTTTACTTTGGAACTGGTCTTTTGTCAGATAACCAAGAAGTGAAGTTGATTGATATGGCTGATATTGATGGTTCACAAAACGTTAGAGTTGTGATGAGGTTTACTGCTGGTGTACAATACGGAATAGTAGAAGATATTACTACTTATGGTATTACTAACGCTGCTAACTAATAATTAATTATTAATCAAAATAAGGGTGGTGCAAAAACACCACCTTTTTTTTAACTTTAAAAAAATATAGATATGGCTTGTGATATTAGTTTAGGTAGAATTGAACCGTGCAAAGATAGCAATGGTGGATTAAAAGCAGTTTATTTCGTTAATTGGTCAGAAAAAACAGCTATTACTTATGGGACTGGTGCTGATACAGATGCGATTGAGGCAGTTGCTGATTATGATGGAAATCCAGTAAATGCTTATAAATATGAGTTAAAAGGTAATTCATCTTTTACACAAACAATTACATCATCAAGAGAAAATGGTACTACATTTTTTCAACAAGAATTAGCATTGACTTTAAAAAAATTATCAATAACTGACAATAAACAAATTAAACTTTTGGCTTATGGTAGACCAATGGTGATTGTTGAAGATAACAATGGTAGTTTATTTTTATGTGGTACAGAACACGGAATGGATGTAACAGGTGGGACTATTGTGACTGGAGCAGCTATGGGTGATTTAAGTGGATATACTTTAACACTTACAGGAATGGAACCAATTCCAGCAAATTTCTTTTTAAATACTTTAGCTCAAAGTAATTTTACAGTTATAAATTAAGTTTTAATAATAATTGTTTTTTTGTTTTTTAATTAAGGGATGCTTATGTATCCCTTTTTTATTTTAAAACAATTTCAACTTACTTTTATTTTTAAATAAAAAGATAATGATAATTTTAAAAGAACAAGAAGAAGTACAATCTTTAAAATTCATTCCAAGACAATATAAAGCAACATCAATAGTTTTGGTAAATGAAATGACAAATGAAATTACTACTATATCATCTGATTTTTATATAGATGGTTATTATCTATACACAACAGCTACATTTGATTTAATAGAAGGTAACTTTTATACATTATCTATTCTTAATGATACTGATGTAGTTTATAAAGACAAAATATTTTGCACAAATCAAGTTATTGCTAATTTTTCAATTAACGATGGTCAATATGTAGCAAATCAAACAACTAATGATTATATAGTTTATGAGTAATAATTCAAATATTTCTATTGTAAATTTAAGTGCTTATACAAGTCCTAAAATACAAGAAAATAAAAAACAAGGTTATATAGAATATGGTGATGATAATAATTACTTTCAGTTCTTAATTGATAGGTTTTTATATTCAACTACAAATGGTGCTATTATTACAGGTATATCAAATATGATATATGGTAAAGGTTTAGATGCTTTAGATGCAGCAAGAAAGCCAAATGAATATGCACAAATGAAAACTTTATTTAAGCCAGAAATGTTGCGTAAAGTATGTTTAGAACGCAAACTAATGGGTATGGCTTCTATGCAAATAGTAAAGCAAAAGAATAGAATAGTTAAAGTTGAACATTTTCCTATACATACATTAAGAGCAGAAAAATGTAATGATAAAGGACAAATAGAAGCATACTTTTATTCAGCAGATTGGAGTAAAGTTAAACCTTCTGAAGTATTAAAAAGAATACCAGCATTTGGTTTTGGTAATGGTAATGAAATAGAAATAATGGTTGTTAAACCTTATTTACCAACATTCCACTATTATACACCTGTTGATTATAATGGTGCTTTAGATTACGCAATGCTTGAAGAAGAAATATCAGTTTACCAAATAAACGATGTAAAGAATGGATTTAGTGGAACTAAAGTTATTAATTTCAATAATGGTATTCCAACTGAAGAAATGCGTGACCAAATAAAGGCAGATGTTAAAAACAAACTAACTGGTTCACGAGGTGATAAGGTAATTGTAGCTTTTAATGCTAATGCTGAAAGTAAAACAACAGTTGAAGATATACCATTAACAGATGCACCAGCACATTATGAATATTTAAGTAATGAATGTTTTAATAAGTTAATAGTTGGGCATAGAGTTACTTCACCTATGTTATTAGGAATTAGAAATGGTGATGGTGGTTTAGGTAACAATGCTGATGAAATTAAAACTGCTACTTTATTATTTGATAATGTAGTTATAAAACCATATCAATTAGAAATAATAGAAGCATTAAATGAAATATTATATTACAATGATATTAGTTTAAAATTATACTTTAAAACTATTCAACCATTAGAATTTACTGAATTAGACAATACACAAACAGATGAACAAGTAAAAGAAGAAACTGGTTTAAGTTCACAAACTTGTTTAAGTTCAAATGTTGCAGATTTATTAATTGCTAAAGGTGAAATTTTAGGTAATGAATGGACTTTAGTTGATGAAGTAGAAGTTGATTATGACAAAGAAGAAGAATATGATGCTGAAATTAACTTTATAAACGAAAAGAATAAAAAAAGAAAAAGTGCATTATCTAAAATATGGCAATTTGTTTCAACAGGTACTGCAAGACCAAACGCAAAAAGTCCAGAACAAGATGAACTTATTGATGGTGTACAATTCATAACAAGATATGTTTATAGTGGTAATGCAACTGGTCAAAGAGAATTTTGCAATAAAATGATTAATGCAGATAAAGTATATAGAAAAGAAGATATTATTGCAATGGAAAGTCAAGCAGTAAATGCTGGTTTTGGTGTTAAAGGTGCTGATAATTATTCTATATGGTTGTACAAAGGTGGTCCAAGATGTGAACATAAATGGCTTCGTAGAACTTATGCAAACTTTGAAGGTGTTAAAATAGACCCTACAAATCCAAAAGCAAAAGATAAAGTTATTAGTGCTGCTACTGCTGAAAAGTATGGTTATAGAATTAGAAATGAAAAAGAAGTTGCTATGAAACCAGCAGATATGCCAACAAAAGGTTTTACACAAGAATATTGGGACAAAATGGGATTTACAAATTAAGATATGGCACAAGCATTATTTGTTACGAGAGATGATATTGTTAGGTTTACAGCATTAAATGGAAATATTGATGTAGATAAATTTGTTCAATATATCAAGATTGCACAAGATACACATATACAAAATTATTTAGGAACACAATTATTTAATAGACTAAATGATGATATTGTAAATGATGATTTAACAGAACCATATACAACACTTTTAAGCAAGTATATTAAACCAATGGTAATACATTGGAGTATGGTAGAAGCATTACCATTTTTAGCCATTACAATCGCTGGAAAAGGCATCTACAAACATACATCAGAAAACGCTACAAATGTTGAAAAGAATGAAATTGATTTCTTGGTAGAAAAAGCAAGGGATATAGCACAACATTACACAAATAGATTTATTGATTTTATGTGTTTTAATCAAGCAGATTTTCCTGAATACAATGCTAATTCAAATGGTGATATGTATCCTGATAAAGATGCTTATTTTACTGGATGGGTACTATGATAAATAAGTATAAACCAAAACAATCTAACATTAAGAAGTTAGAAATATTTTTAAAAAAAATAGAAAACAAAACTAAAGATGGGATTAAATTTTCAAAGTATTAAAGGGGACACATTTGAAGAAGTAACTTTTGAGTTACTATTAAACGATGAACCATATAGTTTAGTAGATGCTGTTATTAGAATGCAATTAAGAAAAGAATATGGTGGTATTCCATTTTTATCTTTAACTTCAGTTGATGATGCTGGTATAACAATTACTGATGATGTAAATGGTTTATTTAAGATAAATGAACAAATAATTGATATTTGTGCTTTTAATTATTTATATGACATTGAAATAGAATTTGGTGATGGTACTGTTAAAACTTATATAAGTGGTAATTTTGTAATTAAAAATGATGTAACAAGATAATGAGCGATATTATAGATATAAACGTAGGTGAAACCATTGAAGAAGTTACTATTAATGTAACTGATAATCTTATTACAGTTAATATTAATAAAATAACTGGAGGAGGTGGTGGGACACAAACATTAGCACAAACTTTAGATTTAGGAAATACAACAGGTGGAACTGATATTTTATTAAACAATGATGATGCAATCCAGTTAGAAAATAATTCTTCAATTAGAAAAGGAACTTATGACTTTGGTCAAAATGGTGGTGTTTCTCGAATATGTGGTGTAGATTATGAAGATATGTGGCAAGGTGGAATTAGACACGTATTTGACCAAAATGGATTTATTAGAAATTCAACAAATGGTTTTAATGCAGTTCCTAACTTTTCTTTTGATGCAAGTTTACGTTTTAAAGTTGGTTCATTTTGGACTTTAGATGATGGAACAACTTACATTTGTACTGATGCAACTGTTGGAGCTGCTGTTTGGGAACTTTACAATGTAATACCTACTAATACAAGTGATTTAACTAATGATGGTGAAGATGGTGTTAATCCTTTTATTACTGCTGCTGATTTACCAACGGCTGTTACTTCAGTAGGTTTAACTATGCCTTCAGCTTTTAGTGTTACAAATAGTCCTATAACATCAAGTGGTGATATAGCTGTAACAGGTGCTGGTTTAGTTTCTCAATATGTTAGAGGTGATGGTACACTTGCTAATTTTCCAAATTCAACAGGTGGTGGTTCATCAGTTAATTATTATCTTAATGGTAGTGTTTCACAAGGTACATTTGGGGGTGATACTTATTATGAACTGAGTAAAACACCAATACTTGGTGCTGGAACTAATTTTACAAGAACAAATGGTCAAAGTAATGGATATATTGCATCTTTTATAACTGATGCTGGTGACCCTTCATTTTTAAATATTCCAGGTGGTAATTGGAATGTAGAATTTTATTTTCAATCAAGTGCAACAGGTGGAAGTCCACAATTTTACGCTGAACTTTATAAAGTTAGTGCAACAGATGTATTTACGCTTGTTGCAAGTGGTTCAGCAAATCCAGAAGGTATTACAAATGGTACAACTGTTGACCAATACTTTACTTCAATTCCTGTACCACAAACTTCATTACTTATAACTGATAGGTTAGCAATTCGTATTTATGTAATTACAAGTGGAAGAACTATAACATTACATACAGAAAACGGAAACCTTTGTGAAGTACTTACAACATTTACAACAGGATTAACTGCATTAAATGGATTAACAACACAAGTACAAAATTTATCAGTAGGAACAACTGGAACTGATTTTGCAATTAATTCATCAAATGAGACACATACATTTAATTTACCTACTGCAAGTGCATCAAATAGAGGTGCATTAAGTTCAACAGATTGGAGTACTTTTAATAATAAACAAAATGCTTTAGGATTTACTGCTGAAAATGTTGCTAACAAACAAACTGATTTAACAGCAAGTGCAACTAAATATCCAACTGTAAATGCAGTTAATACAGGATTAGCTTTAAAACAAAATGCTTTAGCATATACACCTTATAGATTTGTTCAAACTTCGCAAACTGCTCATACTGGTACAACTGCTGAAACTTTAATACTTACTGCAACAATTCCCGCTGGTGCTTTTAATAGTAACGATATTATGAAAGTATTATTTGGCGCAAATAAAACAACTAATTTAGGTACATATACTTTAAGATTAAGAGTAAATACAACAAACACTATTTCGGGTGCGCCAACTATTGCAATATATATTGGTAGTGCAAGTATTCAATCAAATGTAGTAATGAGAAACTATCATTTAATTGGTGGAAATTTATTAGCACATTCATTTTCAACAACTGCTATAACTGATATTTTTGTAAGTACGGGATTAAGTTCAACTGCTTTAAATCCATCAAATCAATTTTTTATTTTTTTTACTATTACTTTAAATAACGCTTCAGATAGTATCATTGGAAATATGTTATCAATTCACAATTAAATATGAAAACAATAATAGAAATAGCAACAAATCAAGTTGTCGGAGCAACTTACTCAAATGAGTGTTTAGAAACACAAGTTTTAATCGATGAACTTTTACAGATTGAAATGGTTAAACCTTATTTTAATTTTGACACGAGAGAGTTTTACGAAGGAGCAACACCAGAAGAAATTGAACAAGCATTTAAAGATAAAACACCAGCTGAAGTTCAATTATGGAGATTAAGAACTATTTTAAATTTAATGAATTTAATATCTACAATAGAGAGTGCTTTAGACCAATTACCAGAACCAAATAAAACAGCAGCTAAAAATGTATGGAATTACGGAACAACAGTAGAAAGAAATAGTCAAACTGTTTTATTTATACAATCTGTTACACAAATGACAGATGACCAAGTAGATGAAATATTTCAACAAGCAGATGCAATAGTAATATAAAGTTATGATTTGGTTATTAGAAAATTGGGTTGCAGTTGTTAGTACATTATCAATTCCAATAGCTTGGATATTTGGAGGTAAACAAGCTAAAAAAGTAGAATTAAAAAATAGCAATGGTGACTTTTTAACTAAAGTTCAAAATATCTATGATGCTTTAGTTGAAGATTTAAAAGCTGATAGGGATGAATTAAGAGCTTGTAATGTTGAACAAACTAAAGATATTTCAGAATTAAGAAATGATGTTAGAAGTTTACAAAAGCAATTTAATGATTTGTATTTAGCTTATGCAAAAGAAGTAGAAGCAAGTAAATATTGGAAGGATAAATTTAATGAATTAGAAGGTAAATATATGCAGTTGGAAAAAGACCACGAAGCACTTAAAAAGCAATTTGAAAGCTATAAAAAATCAAACAGATGATATTAGATAATAAAGGATATTTATTTATAACTAAACACGAAGGATTGAGTTTAAAACCATATTTGTGTCCAGCTAAAATACCAACTATTGGTTATGGAAATACATATTATGCAAATGGTAAAAGAGTAACTTTATTAGATAAAGAAATTACTAAACAACAAGCATTTGATATGTTTAAAGAAATAGCTAATAGATTTGCTAAAAGAGTAGATGAATTAGTAACATCAGATATAAATCAAAATCAATTTAATTCTTTAGTTTCATTTGCTTATAATGTTGGAACTGGTAATTTTTCTTCATCTACATTATTAAAAAAAATAAATAAAAATCCAAATGATTTAACATTAAAAGCAGAATTTTTAAGATGGAATAAAGCTAGTGGTAAAGTTCTTAATGGTTTAACAAATAGAAGAAATGAAGAAGCTGATTTATATTTTAGTTAGTATTGTATTTATATCTTGTGGTTCAAGAAAAGTTAGTAAAACAAATTTAGAAGAAAAGAAAGATAGTGTTTCAGTTGTTGATGTAAAAACAGAAATAAAAACAAATGAAAATACTGAAATAAACAACAATTCTAAAATAGATAAAACAGAAGATGAATTTATAATTGAACCAATAGATAACACAAAAGAAATAGTTGTAAATGGTAAAAGTTATAAAAACGTTAAAATAAGACACAAAAAAACAAAAGACAATAGTTTACATACAAATCAAAAGAAAGTGTCTAAAAACGCTTTAAAACAACAAATAAAGCATAGTAAGCAAGTTGTTTCTACTTCAAAATTATCTAAAGAAAAGAAAATAGATAAAAAAGAAAGTTTAGTTATATATTTTTATTATATATTATTAATTATATTATTATATATTATTTATAAATATAGATTTAAAATTATTAATTATATATTTAAATTATTTATTTAATATATATTATTATATTTAATATATTATATATCTTTGAACTAAATAAGTAATATATATATTATATTATATATCTTTGAATAAAATAAATTATATATTATATGGCTAAAGTAGCTAAAAAACCTTTAAGAAAAAATCTAATAAAAGAATTAGATACTATTTTTAGCCAGTATATTCGTTTAAGATATGCTAAAAAAGAAATAGCTGAATGTGTAACTTGTGGTAAAAAGCAACATTGGAAAAAGTTACAAGCTGGTCACTTTATGAGTAGAACACATTATAGCACAAGATGGGATGAAGATAATGTTCAAGTTCAATGTGTAGGATGTAACGTTTATCATTCTGGTGAACAATATAAATATAGTTTATATCTTGGTTACAAATTATCAGAAGAATTATATATTAAATCAAAACAAATAGTTAAATTTGCTGATGTAGAATTAATTGATTTAATTGATTACTATAAACAACAGGTAAATATTTTGCTTAAATTTACATAATGTTTTTTAAATTGTTTTTGTTCAAAAGAAGGATGTTTTAATTAGCATCCTTTTTTTTTGTCCAAAAGTTAAAGAAATGTTAAAGTTTATTTTTGTATTAATTTAATAGTTAGATTTGTACCATAATTAAAAAACAAATAACAATGAAAGATTTATTAGACTACAACAGATTTAGAATTGAAACAATGCAAAGTAAGATTTGCGAATTAGAAAGTTTATTAAGTACATTAGAAACTTATTGCTTTGAATTAGCAGATGAACAATGCCCAAAAGAGTACAAAACAATTATTAAAAAAGAATTATACAATTTAAAAACAAAGTAAAATGAAAGATTTAAACTTAAATCAAAAACTATCTTTAATTCAAAAAGAATTTAAAGCAAACAAATCAAAATTTAATAGTTTTGGTAAATACAATTTTAGAAGTGCTGAAGATATATTAGAAGCATTAAAACCTTACAATGAAAAATACCAAGTATCTTTTGTAATTACTGAAAAAATGATTAGAATGCAAGACCAAAACATTATACCAATGATGCAATCAACAGCAACTATTTATGATAATAATGGTGTAAATGAAATATCAGCAACAGCTATTGTAGGTGTAGATTTAAATCAAAAAGGAATGCAAGTACCACAACAATTTGGTTCTGCTTCATCTTATGCTAAAAAATACGCTTTAGGAAACTTACTTTTAATTGATGATACACAAGATGCTGATGCAACTAATAAACACGACAAAGAAGTAAAAGCAGAAGATGATTTAAAATGGTTAAATAAAAATACACCAGAATTTAATAAAGCTATTGAATATTTAAAAAATGGTGGTAATATTGCAAATATTGAAAATAAATACAAATTAGCAAAAGCAGTTAAAGATGAATTGTTAAAAGTAAAATAGGGAAGCTGAAAACTATATAGAGTAAGCAAATTTAAATAAAAAAAATATGAGTGCAATTATTAATGTAAGTTTAAGAGTAGACAAATTACCAAAAGAAAAATTTGTATCAGGTAAAGATGGTGCAGTTTATTACAATTTTACAGTTGGTGTAAATGATGAAGCTAACCAGTTTGGTCAAAACGTTTCTTTAACTGATAGTCAAACACAAGAAGAACGTGAAGCAAAGAAACCTAAAGTTTATTTAGGAAATGGTAATGTAGTCTGGACTAATGGTGAAATTAAAACAGCACCTAAAAAAGACAAAGCAACTTCTTCTGAAGTAACTTCAGATTTACCATTTTAAATTTAATAGGGTAGTGTAAAAGCTACCCTTTTTTAACATTATGAAAGAAAATTTAATGGTTACAGTTTCTGGTGGTAGAAGTTCTGCTATAATGGCAAGACACATTCAAACTAATGAAAAATATTCAAATTATGAAAAAGTTTTTGTTTTTTGTAATACTGGAATGGAAAGACCAGAAACAATAGATTTTTTAAAAAATATTGAAAAACATTGGAATTTACCTTTAATTAAAATTGAAGGAGTTTATTCAAAAGAATTAGGTGTAGGAATTAAATATAAAATTATAGAATGGGATAATTTAAATATGACTGCGAAACCTTTTTCAGAAATGATTGAACATAAAAATAAAGGTGTTTTTAATGGTTTACCAAATCAAGATGCACCATATTGTTCTGAAAATTTAAAAACTACACCAGCAAAAAAACTATGTGATGATATTTTTGGAGTTAATAAATATAAAATTGCAATAGGATTTAGAAAAGAAGATATGCCAAAACGTATTTCTTGGGCTGAAATTAAAGAAGAAAAAAGAAAAATATTTCCATTATTAACAGATTTTGAAAGACCAATATCACAATTAGATTTAAATAAATTATGGAAAAAAGAAAATTTTAAATTAGAATTACACGGAAAATTTGGTAATTGTGAATTGTGCTGGAAAAAATCAGATAATAATTTAATAGAAAATATTATATTTGGAACAAGATTTATAGATTGGTATAAAGAAGAAGAATTAAAATACAATAGTACTTCATTTAGAAACCATAAATCAATAGAAGATTTAATAAAATTATCAAAATTACCAAGAACATTAAAAATGGAATTAGATACAGAAGATGATTTTAACTGTGTATGTAGTTTTTAACAAACAAAAACAATGACAAAAGAACAAAAACAAGAAAAACGTTTAATGATGGAATTTATAGTTGATGAAGCTATATTAAATCCATTAGAAAAAATAGAACATCCAAAGCCAGCAATTTCATTTGGTGTTAAAAGTTATGAAAGTAAAGATGGTGAAATTATATTTCCAGTACCAATAGGAACTTATGGTAACTTTAGTTTTGTACAAGCACCCCCTAAATCAAAGAAAACATTTTTTGTATCATTATTATCAGCTATTTATTTAGCAGAAGATTTACCACAATTTTGTGGTGATTTAAAAGCAAATAGAAATGATAAACACTTAATACATTTTGATACTGAACAAGGTAATTTTCACGCACAAATGGTATTTAAAAGACCATTAGAAATGGCTGGATTAAAGAATATAGATAAATACCATACTTTAGCTTTAAGACAATATAGCTTTAGTGATAGAATAGATATAATTGAACATTACTTATATGATAGGTTAGATAGCAAAAATATAGGTTTAGTTATTATTGATGGTATTGCTGATTTATGTAGTGATGTAAACAATATAGAAGAAAGTAATAATGTAGTTCAAAAGCTAATGAAATGGACAAAAGAATTAGATTGTCATATTGTAACAGTTATACATTCTAATTTTGGAACTGATAAGCCAACAGGGCATTTAGGTTCATTTTTAGAAAAGAAAACAGAAACACAAATTAGTTTAGAATTAAACACAGTTAATAAAGGATTAGTTAAAGTAAGTTGTAAACGTTCAAGAAATGCACCATTTGAAGATTTTAATTTTAAAGTAAATAACTTTGGATTGCCACAAGTAGAAGGAGCATTTTATGACCCATTAAAAGATATATTTTAAGATGAATATTACAGATAAAATAACAATAACAAACGAAGACAATATGCTTTTAATGGCACGTTACCCTGACAAGTATTTTGACTTGGCTATAGTAGACCCGCCTTATGGAATTAATATAGCAAAATGGGATACTATCACAGACAGACCTAAAAAAGAATATTGGAATGAATTATTTAGAGTTTCTAAAAACCAAATAATTTGGGGCGGTAATTATTTTACCGATAAATTACCTATTACTGAATCTTGGATATGTTGGTATAAAAAACCTTTTTTAAAACAACAATCCCATTTTGAGTTAGCTTGGACTTCATTTAATATTAAACCTAAATTAATTGAATACACTTATGCTGGAAATGCAGAGGGTTTAAATAATATCAAAGTTGATTATCAAAAAAAAAGCATACACCCAACACAAAAACCTTTTAATATCTATAAATTATTATTAAAAGATTACGCAAAGCAAGGAGACAAAATACTAGACACGCATTTAGGTAGTGGAAGTATTGCAATAGCTTGCCACGATTACGGTTTTGATTTAACCGCTTGTGAATTAGATACTGAATATTATAATAAAGCAATACAACGAATAGTAAACCATACAAATCAAACTAAATTATTTTAAGATGAAAGATACAATGAAACACCACATAGAAGAATTACAAACATCAGCTGCAAGAATGCTTGTATTAAATTCAGATAATTCAATGTTAATAAGTTATTTTAAAGATTTGAAAAATAAATTAGAATATTTGTATGAATTGAACGAAATGGATAACCAAGCAAACTGGACTGAAATACAAAATGCTTTTAATTCAATATTAAAATTAGATACAGAATTAACAGAAGTGGATTTAAAGATTAAAGTAAAAGAAGCACCAATACCAAAAACTGGTATAGTAACAATTAAAATGTATTAGTATGGAATTGTCTACAAATAAATGGTTAGAACAGGTTGCCCAACATCACAAAGAATGGGTTAAAATTGCTAACCTTTATAAAGTAGATGATTATGCTGAAGACATTGTTCAGGAAGTTTATATTGCTTTATTTAAATATGCTGATGCTGAAAAAATAATTGATGCAAAAGGTAATGTTCGTAAAGGTTATGTGTTTTTTACTATTAAAAGTTTATGTTTTCAATATTTAAACAAACGTAATAAGATTGATAAAATAGGAATAGATACTTTGTTTAATTTATCAGATAATAGCAATATAGATGAACATAAAGCATATAATGATATTTGTTTAATGATTGACCAAGAAATAGATAATTGGCATTGGTATGATAAAAAGCTATTTAAATTATATCGTGATACAGATATGAGTATGAGGGATATTGCAAAAGAAACTAATATTAGTTTAATATCAATATTTCATTCAATTAAAAACTACAAAGAAGTATTAAACACAAAGTTTATCAATGATTACCAAGATTATATTAATAATGACTATAACAACATATACTAATGGGAAGAAAAAAGAAAGCAACAGGATTAGGTGATACTATTGAACAAATCACTGAAGCAACTGGTATTAAAGCAGCAGTTGAATTATTTAGTAAAGTAACAGGAATAGATTGTGGTTGTGATGAACGTAAAGCAAAACTAAACAATTTAATATCTTACAGAAGAAACGTAAATTGCTTAAAAGAAGATGAATATTTGTTTTTAAAAGTATTATACGACAATAAAACAAATCAATTAACACCAAAACAGCAGCACACAATTAAAGATATTTACTTAAATGTATTTAATGAAAAGTTAGAAAGTAGTAATTGTTCAAGTTGCTGGAGAACTATTTTAAGTGATTTACGCAAAGTTTATGATACTTATGAAGTAAATGAATAACTGGAAAGAAATTGATTTATTTAACTATTTAGTGGAAAATGTTTATCCAGATTTAGTTAAAGCAAAAAACCAAATGTCAAGATGGGATTGCTATTCAGTTTCAACTGGTCACCGAATTGAATTAAAATGTAGACAAGTGCATTATAAAACTTTATTATTAGAAAAAGTTAAATATGATGCTATGATAAAAGAATGTGAAAAGCATTTAGATATACCAGTTTACATTAATTCAACACCAAAAGGAATTTATAGTTTTAATTTACATTTTATTGAACCTATTTGGGAAATAAACAATAAAAATCCAGCAACAACATATTTTAACAATAGAGAAAAAATAGATAAAGAAGTAACATATTTAGAAATAACAAAAGCAAAACAATTATGAAAGACAATCCAATACAATTAGAATACTTAAAATCAGTATTATTAGCACAACTTTTATTAGAAGCAAATGAAAGTTTAATCTTTACAACACAATACAGGCAAACTATTAAGAACTTAATTAATAGACTTAATAAAGAACTTGAACAAGTAGTGTTTGAAGAATATACAAAGGTTTATAAAACAGACCCAGAAATGACCACAAACATATTAAGGTCAATAGAAAGTATAATTAGCAAATTGCAAACATCAACAATAGATGAAATAGTAATGATTGATGCAGTAGTTGATAAATACAAAGAAAATAAAGAATGGTTTATGGAAAATGGTAATGCTGAATTTTTAAGAATAGATGGCTAAAGTTAAAGAAGTTAAATTTTCACCAACAGAAGAAGATATAAAAGCAATGGCAGTATGTTGGAAAAATGATTTAGCTTATGTTATTAAACCAGCAAAAACTGCAAACAGGTATAATATAATAAAGTATCAAATAAGTAACTACAATGAAATATTTTATTATAAAGAAAACAACGTAAATGCAGAATTTACAGAATATGAAGGATTAAAAAAAACAATGGAATTATATAAGTTTCACGCTAAAAGATTTACACAATGATACCAACACATTATGACAATAAAAAAAACTATGATGTTATAGACTTTATTAAAGACTATGATTTAAACTTTAATGAAGGAAACGTTATAAAATATGTTGCAAGGGCAAAACATAAAGGAACACATATAAAAGACTTGGAAAAAGCAATAGATTATTTAGAAAGAGAATTACAACATTTAAGAAAAGAACAAGAACAATGGATAGAGAACAACAAATAGAATTTGACACATTAGAGTTAGAATATACTTTAAACTATTTAATTAAGAAAAGACAATCATTATATTTAAAAGGTTTAAATGATGAAAAAATAAACGATAAGATAAGAGCAATACAACACAAATTGCGATTTGCAAATCAGGGATAGTTTAACAGCTATCCTTTTTTTA
>Ga0209768_10001175_pt1 | contig 17045 bp, 14 predicted proteins | sample LauGreSBDMM110SD_3_FD_187564 | JGI IMG/M metagenome (GOLD analysis project Ga0209768, IMG submission 187564) | Freshwater lake microbial communities from Lake Michigan, USA - Sp13.BD.MM110.SD (SPAdes) (version 2) | ecosystem: Environmental > Aquatic > Freshwater > Lake | place: Lake Michigan... | reverse complement strand
AATAGCCACCCCTGCACTAACCCAATATTTAGCACCCTGCCCCCAAATAATAACGGCTGCATCGGCAAAAGGAGTAACACTGTTTTTTAACGCTGCAGCAGGAATCATTCCCATCACACTAACAGTGCCTAATATGTATACGAGGGTGGCAATAAGCGTTCCTAAAGTTGTTGCCTTTGCCACGGTAGTTGCTGAATTTGCCACACTACCCGAAGGGATGGTTGCACACTCAATGCCTAAGAAAGCAAAAAAAGTGAAAGTCGTAGTAGCGGTGATGGCTGCAATAGTAGAAGTTCCACTTGCATTAAAAGGCAAGAAATTATTCAACTGAATATAAAATAACCCCACTAAGCCAATGAGTACAATGGGCACAATTTTGAGAATGGTAGTGATTAATTGTAAAATTCCGGATGTTAGAATACCTAAAGAATTAATCCAAGATAAAAACCAAATGGTTGCCAAGCCAGTTCCAATGGCTAAATAGGGATTCGTTGCCAATGCTGGAATAAAAGTACTCAAGGCACTAATAAATGAAACGGTAATGGCCGCATTCGTACACCACACTGAAACCAAATAACCCCAGGCCACTAAGAAGCCGGCAAAATCACCCAATCCTTTTTGCGAGTAGGCATAAGGGCCTCCATCTGCTGCAGGCAATAATTTTGATAGGTGAGCAAATACTTTGGCAATTAAAAAAGCACCTATCGCAGAACATACCCAACCCAATAAACTTATGCCGCCAAATTTGGCAAGTGCTGCAGGCATCATAAAAACGCCGGCCCCAATCATATTTCCTACTACAAGCGAAGTGCTTGTCCATAAACCCAGTTGTTTTTTTGTGTCCTGCATCATGTTAAGATAGGAAAAGAAGTGCAAATACAAAAACAAGGATTAAATAAAAATGCCCTCAAAAAGTTGAAACTTTAAGAGGGCATTTTTTAAATATAGTAAACTAGATTATTCCTTCTAATAGAATTAATAACCTGCGTTTTGAACTAACTTCTTATTTACATCCATCTCTCTTTGAGGGATAGGCATAATTAAATTAGGCGCATTCCAAGCCAATAAGCCTACATTATTTTGTAATCTCTTCGCATCAGGCAAGCCTTGTCCTTCAAAAGCCAATTCTACTTTTCTTTCTTTTAAAACAGCAGCTAATGTAATTGAAGTTAAAGCAGGTAAGCCAGCGCGTGTACGAATCGCATTCACGTCAGCCAATGGTGTTGCACCTACGCTTGTGTTACTTCTAACATTCGCTTCCGCTCTTGTTAAATACATTTCAGATAAACGCACCACAGGTACATCTCCAAAACGATCTAAGTGTTTCTTTGTGTAATAGTTACCACCTGACAAAACAAAAAAGTCTTTTCTTTTATCGCCTGTTTCGTATTGAGTAAAATGGGCTGCTTTAATTTTACAATCACTTCTTCCTGCAGATCCAGAAATACCGCTAATGGTTCTTCCAAAATAAGTATTTAGGGCATTGGTACCATCTTGCGGAGTCATTTTCATAGAAAATAAATATTCTCCTGGTGTTGTTCCGCCATTATAAATATATGTAAACCAGTTTTTGTCAATATCAACAGCTAAGCTTTTACCGCTTCCAGTAATAACTCTGTTGGCTGCAGCTCCAGCTTCGGCATAATTTTTTAACATTAAGTGTACTCTTGATAATTGAGCTGCTGCTGACCATTTTGTTGCATAGATGCCATTTGAAGAGGGTAATAAAGATTCAGCTCTTGTTAAGTCAGCAATTACTTGATCATATACTGCTTTCACGGTTGCTCTTGCTTTATAATCCGCTTCGCTTACATTGCCTGTTGGTGTTAATACCAATGGCACACCTGGATTCGCAGCATAGTCGCCATCGCCAACTGGCTTAGCGAATAATTTTACCAATTCAAAATAAAGAGAGCCTCTTAAGAAAAGGGCTTCTCCTTCTACGCTACTCTTTTTTGTAGCCGAAGAAGTTACTTTATCAAGCGCAGATAAAACATTATTGGCACGATTAATCGTACTGTAAGAGGATCCCCATGTACCGGTTGCATTTCCGTTGTTTGTAGTCATTTGCGCCTTAAAGGCATCTGATAAGCCTGCAAAAGTTCCAGTGAAATTAATATTCTCACCATTGCCAATTAACTCATTCAATACCATGATATCTCCACCGTAAACGGTAGCGGCTTGCGCTCCATCGTAGGTTCCAATCAATGTAACTAATACATCTCCTTCTGAAAGAAGCGCTTTGGAATCAGAAATACTCGAGGTCGGGAATACGTCCAGACGCTTTTCGCAAGCCGTAGCAAGTACGCTTGTAAACAAAATAGCAATTAAGTATTTGTTTATTGTTTTATTATATATTTTCATAAAATTCATTATTAACAAATTAGAAATTAATGTTTACGCCAAACAATATTGTCCTTGGTTGTGGCGGTGTATAAAAGTCATTACCTTTTGCAATATTTGAATCAAAATCATCAGCATTAACCTCTGGATCCCAATATGGATACTTTGTGAAGGTTAATAAATTTTGTCCAGATACATAAACTCTCAACTTTTCAAGCTTAAACTTGCTTAATTTCTTAGAATCAAAAGTATAGCCTATTGAAGCTGTCCTTAAACGGATGTAAGAACCATCCACAATATAACGACTACTAATTTGAGCACCATTGTTATAGAACAATCTAGCTTGTGGGATATCTGTGATATCTCCAGGCTTCTGCCAACGTGCCATTTGATCATAAGTTTGGTTATCCTCATAACGCATACTTGCAGAAGAGTAACGACCCATACCGTAAATGTTATTTTCGTTACCTAACACACCATTAAAGAAAATGGACATGTCAAATCCTTTATAAGAGAATGAGTTGGTTAAACCTAAAATTACATCTGGATTAGGGTTACCTGTTACTACTCTTGTAGCTTGGTTAAATATACTTGTTGTAGATCTGTCAATGGTACCATCCGCATTTTTTGTATTCTTATACCATAATGCATTACCATTTGCAGGATCAACACCAGCCCACTCTGCAGTATAATAAACTCCAATTGCATAACCTTCTTGAACACGGTTCATGCTACCCACACCGCCTTCAATTACTTGACCTTGGATATCGGTAACCTTACCTTGATTTAATGCAACATTAAAGTTAGTTGTCCATTTAAAGGCACCCACTAAGTTTTGAGTATTCAATACAAATTCATATCCTTTGTTCTCTAATTTACCAATGTTCTTTACCATGCTAGAGAAACCAGTTGTAGCAGGGATGTTTACGTTTAACAATAAACCATCTGTGCTCTTAACGTAGTAGTCAATTTCTCCAGAGATTCTATTATTGAATAAACCAAAATCAATACCTACGTCAACTTGACTTGTTGTTTCCCATCTTAAGTCATCATTTCTTAATTGAGAAGGTCTTTGACCTGCATTACCTGCATAACCTGCATCACCAGTAAACAAGCCCATTTGAGGGAAGTTACCAATTTCTGAGTTACCCACTAGACCATAAGAAGCTCTTAATTTTAAGAAGCTCAAATATTTATTACTACTTAAGAATTTCTCGTTAGACAAGATCCAACCAGCAGAAACCGCTGGGAAGAAACCAGTTCTTGAGTTCTTACCAAATCTAGAAGATTGGTCCATACGACCACTTGCAGAAATAATATACTTATCATCATAAGTATAATTAGATCTTAAGAAATAAGATAAGAATCTGAAATCTGATTGAGAAGAACTACCGCCTGCTTTTGTAGCCGCACTAGCAATTTTTTGATAAGAATTAGAAGGGAAATCAGTACCAGTAGTACTGTTATATTTCGCTTGAGATTGTTGATATTGCATACCTAAAGTTGCAGCAAAATTGTGCTTAGCTGTTAATTTGTTATAGGTAAAATAACTATTGGTATTGTAGTTCGTAATAAACGCACCCGTATTCACACCTTCCCCTCTTGGAGAACTTGTATTTCTAACCGCTTGTGTTTGATAATAACGCTCTTCATTTTGGCTTAAGAAGTCTAAACCAAATTCAGATTGGAAAGTTAAACCTGGTAATAATTTCGCTTTGAAATAAGTATTACCAAAAGTTCTATATACATCTTGTGTATACTTTGCGTAATCAATTTGAATTTGAGGGTTAAAATATATACCAACATTCACGTCTCCTGGAGGCGTACCGGTAGGTAAGCCAGTATTCGGATCTGTGAACGGTGACATTGGCAATAAAGCCGCAGCTTGTAATGGATTGGAGAACGCATTGTCACCTGGTAAACGACGGTTATAAATTCTAGATAAACTTAAAGAAACGCCTAAGTCTAACCAATCATTTGCTTTTTGATCCACATTTAAACGTCCTGTTGTTCTGCTCAATTCATTACTACGAATTGTACCGCCTTGGTCTAAGTGTTGGAAAGAAGAAAAGAATTTAGTTTTATCATTACCACCTCTGATTTGTAAATCCGCTTGGCGGTATTGGCCTGTTTGAAAAGCCTGATCCTGCCAATCATATGATTTGGCTTTGTCTTTATCCCATTGACCATAACTATGGTAACTCATGATATCTTTCATGTATTGTGTATAGCTATATGGATCATCATAAGGAATATCTTCTTGGTCATCAGAATACTTTGCAGCTTCCAATGCTAATTCGTTATACTCCGTTGAGTTTAACATTCTAACTCTTTTAGTTGCTTCTGATTGTCCACTTTGTAAGTTAAAAGTAATTTGAGTTTTTCCAGCTCTACCTCTTTTGGTGGTAATTAAAACCACACCATTCGCAGCGCGTGATCCATAGATCGCACCTGCAGAGGCGTCTTTTAGAACATCAATGGATTCAATATCATTTGGGTTCAAATCTGTTAATGGGTTCATGTCACCACCATAAGTAGATTGGTCTTGAGAAGTAATTGGAATACCATCTAATACGTATAAAGGTTGGCTAGAAGCAGAAATAGAAGAGTTACCTCTAATTCTAACTGTTACTGCTTGACCTAATTTACCAGATTGGCTATTTACGAATACACCGGCAGCTCTACCTTGCAAAGCAGCATCCACACTTGCAGTAGGCATAAACTCAATATCCTTTCCTTTAACACGGGCAATATTACCAGTTAATTCTTTTTTAATTAATGAACCACCGAAACCTGTTACCACTACCTCAGAAAGTGCTCTCACATCTGTGACTAATTTAACATTTAGGTTTGCAGCGGCAGCAACTGTTTTGGTTTCAAAACCAATTGCTTGAACAGTTAAAGAGGCGCCATTCGCAGCTTTGATTGTGAAAACACCATCATTATTTGATGTAGTTCCCACTTTTGTTCCTTTAACTTGAATAGAAGCTCCAACAATTGGATCTCCTTTTTCGTCAGTTACTCTACCATTAACGGTAGAATTTTGGGCCATTGCCGTACCAAAAAATAGGCACGATGCAAGTAAGCTCCATAAAAGTTTTTTTCTCATACTTGTTTAAATTTTTATTGAACTGATTTGTTTCTTGTATACCAAGAGCTACTAAATTATGAAATTATTAACAAATAACAATGGATTTGAGCTGAATTTGAGAATTAAATTCTACTATTTTTATAGACTAACTGTATATTAATTATTAAAAAAAATATCTAAGTCATTGACTATCAATGATAATGAGCGCATCTCTTTCTGATATTTATACATATCTTGTGAAAATCTTGAAAAGGGGTAAAAACGCGCGGCTGGTTCCTAAAATACCCTTTTGTGCTTGCTGTAATTATTTTAGCCCTCCTTTGATAATTTATTACATTCATATCAAAATTCAGGGCCATGAAAATTTCTAAAGATTCTATTCAAGCTGCTGCGGATCGAATTAAACCCTATATCCACAAAACACCAGTGCTTACCAACCAAAGTATTAATGTACTAAGTGGAATAGAATTTTATTTTAAGTGTGAGAACTTCCAAAAAATTGGCGCCTTTAAAATAAGAGGTGGGATGAATGCAAGTTTAAAATTAAGTCCCGAGCAATTGGCAAAAGGAGTTGCTACACATTCCTCAGGCAACCATGCACAAGCCATGGCATTTGCAGGAAAGTTATTAGGCACTAAATCTTACATCGTAATGCCAAGCACCTCTCCGCAAGTAAAAGTAAATGCTGTGAAAGGATATGGTGCGGAAGTAATTATGTGCGAACCTAATCAACAAGCAAGAGAAGAAACTTTACAAAATATTGTAAACAAAACAGGAGCCACATTTGTACATCCTTATGACAATGATGATGTAATTGAAGGTCAAGCCACCTGTGTAAAAGAATTGATAGAAGAAGTACCAAATTTAGATATTGTCATCACACCAGTGGGTGGTGGTGGTTTATTATCTGGCACTTGTTTGGGTGCACATTTTTTTAAACCATCATTGCAAGTATTCGCAGGAGAGCCGGAAGGTGCTGCAGATGCAGTGTTAAGTTTTAAATCAGGTAATGTGGAGAAAGCACCCTTTGTCAATACCATTGCAGACGGGCTTTTAACAACATTAAGCGAAAGAACACTTGCTATTATTAAAGAACATGTTACCGATATTATATTAGTAACTGAAGATGAAATTAAAGCAGCACTCAGATTAATTTATGAAAGAATGAAAATTGTAGTAGAGCCAAGTTGCGTGGTTCCATTTGCCGCAGCTTTAAAAAATCCTGAAATATTTAAAGGAAAAAAAGTAGGCATTATTTTGACAGGAGGCAATGTTGATTTATCAAAATTTGGAGACTGGTTTGCAGCACCTAATCAATAATAAATGAAATTTACTAGAACAAAAAATTGTAAATAATAATTACAGAAACGCTATCAAAACAAAAATATGAAAAAATTATTAGTCTTATTAATGGCAATCCCTTTTTGTGCAATTTCACAAAATGAAGATTCCACTTGGATTGTAAATAACTATACCAAAAAAGAAGTGATGGTGCCAATGCGCGATGGTATAAAACTATTTACAAGTATTTACGCCCCAAAGGATGCAAGTGAAAAACATCCCATTTTAATTGTTAGAACACCCTACTCCTGTGCGCCCTATGGTGAAGATAATTTCGCTAGTCATTGGAACGCACCCAGAAAATACTTTTTAAAAGAAAATTATATAGTGGTTACACAGGATGTGCGCGGTCGTTGGATGAGTGAAGGCGTTTTTGAAGACGTGCGTCCTTATAACCCCAACAAAAAGGCAAATGAAACTGACGAAGCTAGCGACTCCTATGATGCCATTGATTGGTTGGTAAAAAATATTCCTAATAACAATGGCAATGTGGGTGTATATGGCACTTCTTACCCTGGCTTTTATGCCAATATCGCGGCACATAGCAACCATCCTGCGTTAAAAGCGGTGAGTCCACAAGCACCGGTTACCGAATGGTTTTTAGGCGATGATTTCCACCACAACGGTGCATTTATGTTATTAGATGCGTTTAGTTTTTATTCAGGATTTGGTAAGCCTCGTCCTAAACCCACAACCGTTGGATCAAGTGGATTTTCTTTCCCTACAAAAGATAATTATGATTTTTATTTAAAAACAGGGGCGCTTCCCAACTTTACCAAATTGATGGGAGACAGCATTGCGTTTTGGAAGGATTTAATGAATCATCCAAATTATGATGCGTTTTGGAAAGCCCGAAATGCAAGAAGTAATGTGCAGGATATCAATAATAATGTAGCTACTTTAATAGTGGGTGGATTATTTGATGCGGAGGATTGTTATGGTGCTTGGAATTTATATCATGCTATTGAAGCAAAATCAAAAAACAATAATAAAATTGTAATGGGCCCTTGGCATCATGGACAATGGGGCCGAAGCGATGGAAGTTATTTAGGCAATGCGCAATTTGGTTCTAATACTAGTGAGTGGTTTGGAAAAAATATGGAACTTCCTTTTTTTAATTACTATTTAAAAAACAAAGGATCAGTGGATCAAATTAAAGAAGCAAACATTTTTATAAGTGGTGCCAACGAATGGAAAACATTTTCAGCGTGGCCGGCAACAAATATGAAAATGACTAACTATGCATTAGGAAAAAATGGAAGCTTTGCTTTAGCAAATAAAGTAGTTGCAAAAACAAATGATGCCAGTGCTTACGATGAATATATTAGTGATCCAGCGAAGCCTGTTCCTTATGTGCCTGAAATTCATAGTGGACGCACGCAGGAATACATGACCGACGATCAACGCTTTGCAGCAAGACGCCCCGACGTATTGGTTTATCAAACACCTATTTTAGAAAATGATATTACTTTAGCAGGCCCAGTGGTAGCAGACTTAATGGTTGCTATGTCTGGCACTGATGGAGATTTTATTGTAAAAGTTATTGATGTATTTCCAGACAATTTTGAAAACGCAAACCCTACCAATCATGTTATGAATGGCTATCAAATGCTAGTACGTGGGGAAGTAATGCGAGGCAAGTTTAGAAATAGTTTTGAAAATCCAGAAGCATTTGTTTCCAATCAACCTACGCAAGTAAAATTCACTTTACCTGATATTGCACATCAATTTAAAAAAGGTCATCGCATGATGATTCAAATTCAAAGTAGCTGGTTCCCATTGGTAGATCGCAATCCACAAAAATTTGTAAACATCTATACAGCGAAGGATAGTGACTTTCAAAAAGCAACTATTAAAATATACCATGGTGCTTCAATGATTCAATTGCCCGTGTTAGGAAACTAAAAAAAATAAAATATTTTTCTAAATAATCTAATATTATTTCTTTGTATCAGCTTCACCTGCAACAGCCGTTCTTAAAGCATTGGTTAGGTTCACAAATTCGGCCGTAGCATTGTTACACAAAATAATCAATGTTCTTTTTTGATCAACAAATCGCATGATTAAGGTTTTATATCCTGGATTGTCACCATTGTGCCAAACTATTTTACCATTGGGCGCATTGGGTATTAAATCCCAACCAAAACCATAATTGGAAATAGCGCCATTATGTAAAGCCATTGGCGTATAAGCCTCTTGTAATGTTTTATTGGATATTAAAGACTGTCCATATAAAGCCTGATCCCATTTTAATAAATCCTGAACAGTAGCACTAATACGGCCTGGCCCTTTTCTATTGCCCAACCAAATGGTGTAATTAGAAGAGGGGAAAGAGTCGGCACGTAAATATTTATTACGCTCAGGGACAAACATGTATCCTAATGCAAAATTGGGTGTAGTTGCTTTTTGTACTAGTGTTCTTATAGCAGTATGCTTCATATTAAGTTTCTCAAAAATTTCAGTATTGCAAAATTCAATAAAATCTCTGCCTGAAACCTTTTCTGTAATGCTTGCTAAAATCACAAAACCAGTATTACTATATTCATATTTAGTGCCAGGAGCAAATGATGCAGGCGGCGCAAATTTATTAAGGTATTCAATAATGTCTATATTATTCGCCACCTTGGTTTTATCCCAATGCTGATCCATAATATTTTGATAGTCGGGCAAACCACTAGTATGGGTAAGCAATTGTCTAATGGTAATGCCTTTGTAAGGAATATTTATATATTGCTCCACTAAGTCGTCATAATTTAATAAACCTTTTTCTTGCAACATCATAATAGTCATGGCTGTGAACTGCTTGCTTACGGATGCCAATTCAAAAATAGTGTTGGTTTTATTTGGAAGTTGCTTTTCATTATCCAAATTACCAAAGGCTTGTTCAAACTTCACTTTCCCATTTTCAGCAATAAGTACCACCCCGCTAAACTTATCTTTCTTCGCCAATTCATTTAATGTAGATGATACTTTTTTGTAGTCAACAGCTTGCGCGTGCAAAACATTTATAGACAAGATGACACAGCAAAATATACATGTTAAAAGTCGTAAGGCGGTTTGAAAATATTTTATACTCATGAGAAACAATTTAATAATTTAAATTTAAACACTATTATTCAATTAAGTGGAGCTTACTAAAAAATAACTGTTCGGTTATTTCCAATACCTCGCCGGGCTGCATATCTCCCAATTTAATATCCTCAATACTTGTTCGTATCAATCTTATGCATTTATGATGCACGGCTGCCACCATTTTGCGCACCTGATGAAATTTACCTTCGGTGAGGGTTATCGTAACCCAAGTAGTAATTGCATTCTCATGTAATGGTTGGCCAACCTCAAATAAACCCACTGGCTTTTGAACAATCTTTACTTCACAAGGAGTAGTTTTAAAAATTGTACCTGTCTTTGCACTAATTTCCATTCCTGCTGCAATTTGCCTAGCAGTTTCATTAGTCATTTCATTCTTTACCTGCACTAAATAAGTACGTTTGTGAGGAATCGGACCTTGAAAAAGTAGCTTGGTAATTTTTTTATTGGTTGTTAATAAAAGTAAGCCTTCTGAATTTTGATCCAATCTCCCAATGGCGTGGGTGCCTTCTGGAAAATCAAAATTTAAATCGCCAAGCAAACGAACATCATGACTACTCACAAATTGAGAAACCATATGATAGGGCTTATTCACTAAAAAATACCGATGTGCATTCATAGAGAGTAGCAAATTACTTAATATTGCATATGCAACAAGCTTCCAATGACCCTTTACACGGTAAAACACTTGAATATATCGTGACCGAATTAGTAAAACACTTTGGTTGGGAAGATTTAGGACAGCATATTCCCATTAATTGCTTTAATAGTAATCCAAGTATAAAATCAAGCCTAACTTTTTTACGTAAAACACCTTGGGCCAGAAAAAAGGTGGAGGACTTGTATATTAGAATGATAGAAGCCTAGTCAAGTATCTATAGAGATACATGAATAAATCAGTTGTTACGTTAAAATACTTCCCCAAGGTTCATAAATAAACCTTTAGATCCTCCTTGTCCAAATCCATAATCTAAAGCAACACTTGTATTGGAGTGCTTATTGAATTTAATTCTCAAGCCAAGTCCGTATCCTGGTAATACACCTTGTAAAGGCTGGCCTTTTTGAGCAGACAAGCTTTGCACATTCGCAAAAACCACCCCACCAATAAAGCCATTTTCAGTAATACCAAAACGATACTCAGATTCTGCAAATAAAAGTTTGTCCCCTCTAAAACGTCCTTGCACATATCCTCTACCAAAATTATTATAGGTATCATTTGCAGTGGAAGGTAAATCCAAATAAGGCGGCTTCCCTTTTAAAGTAATTTGATTGTAGGTCCAAAAAGCAAAAATATTTTTACTGCCCTTTGGGAAGGGTAAATATTTTCTGTAGTCAATAATGATTGATTGCCAGTTTTGATCGCTACCTAAGAAAGAGACATTGTTTCGATAAGATAAATTAAAGTAATTGCTATTGGCCACTGGACTTACATTGTTTACCCTCGTATCATATAATAAGTTAAGCAGGAATCCTGTTGAATTTGAATTATTGGTTAGCCCATATTGACTAAAACTATTCAGCGGCTTAAGCATTGTGGTACTATCAGAGATGCGCCAACGATAGTCGATATTTAAGCCAGGTCCAAAATATAAATTAGGTGCAATTTTTTTTAAAATAGATTGATGCATTTTTATATAAGAGTAGTCTAGCTGATCAAATAAGTCCAAACTACTTTTACTGCCTAGTCCAAAATCCTTTTGAGGAAATTTTAAATACGCCCAATTGCTATTGAAATTATATTTTCCATTCTTGGACCATATATTAGTAACCCATTGCACAACCACTTGCTTGTTTTGCGTGTACTTTAATTCGGCAAAAATGGTAGAGTTATTTTGCACACCTGGCGCTTTAGCAAAAATATAACTTGTTTTAACAGCGGCAGCCATCCCTGTCACTAAGCTATATTCCACAGTTGGTATTAATGTTAAGTAGGCTTTATGAATAGAACTATTTTGTTCACGCAATTTATTTACTTTAAAAACACGATACAAACCATCTACCATATCCACCATGGAATCCTTGCCCGGTTGCTTGTAAAATGCTAAAGTAAAAATATTTTTTTTATGTAAAGGACTGTTTATCGTATCCTGTGCGTTGGCTGATGTTAGCAGGCCGATTACGAAAAAAAATAGGATAATAAAACGTTGCATAAAATGTATAATAGCGGCAGAAATAATAATGTAAAGTTAGCATTTAAAACTAACAGTATATTTTTAAATATAGTTGAGTACTTTTGTTAAAAAATAAAATGCTAAAATTTATAAAGAGTTTATTTGGTCCAAGTATTAATTATAGAATGCTCATGGAAAACGACGCCGTTATCATTGATGTAAGAACCCCACAAGAATTTGACAATGGTCATATTAAAGGTTCAAAGAACATTCCATTAAATATTATTCAAACTGAAGTGAATAAAATAAAAAGTTGGAATAAGCAAGTAATAACCGTGTGTCAAAGTGGTGGAAGAAGTAGTATGGCAAAGTCAATCTTAAAAAATGCAGGTATTGAAGTTTATAATGGTGGTGGATGGATGAGTTTGCAATCTAAATTGTAAATATAAAACCCAGATACTGTTTAGAAAATCTAAAGCAAATGAACGGATAACTTGATTTAATAAATTATTAATCTTGAAATTTCCTAAAGTATTGTTAAGGCATTAAACTTAAATCCAAGAAATCTGTCTTTACATAGTAATTAATTACTATTTTTAAAAAAATCTACTATGCGTAAAATATCTCCCTACAACTTAACATGCTTACTCGTTGGTATCGTCCTGCTTATTTGGAGTTGTAAAAAATTAGATTTAACCATTCCCGCTCCCTTACCTGAAGATCCTTTTGCAGCAACAAAATTGGCTTTTGGAACCAATATTGACTATTCCAACCTAAGCAACTACGCAAATCAAACCAAGCCTAATTATATTAATAATGATAATACAACTACGAATGCCATCACCAATGCAAAAGCAACCTTAGGCAGAGTTTTGTTTTATGATAAAAATTTAAGTCTTAATAATACTATTTCTTGCGCAAATTGTCACAAACAAGCATTTGCATTTAGCGATACCGCCTTGGTAAGTACTGGTGTGCTAGGGGGATTGTCCGTAAGACATTCTATGCGTTTAATAAATGCAAGATTTGCTAATGAAGCTAAATTTTTCTGGAATGAACGCGCTGCAAGCTTAGAGATACAAACTACCATGCCTATTCAGGATCATGCCGAATTAGGCTTTAGCGGCGTTCAAGGCCGTCCAGGTCTGGATAGTTTATTAAATAAATTATCTAAGATTAATTATTATAAGGAAATTTTCAAAACGGTATATGGTGATACGGTAGTTACAGAAGCAAGATTGCAAGAAACCCTTGCACAATTTGTAAGAAGTATTCAGTCCTTTGATTCAAAATATGATGCAGGAAGAGGGTTAGTAAATAATGAAAACGCGCCCTTCCCAAATTTCACAGTAACCGAGAATGCTGGAAAAAATTTATTCTTAACACCGCCAAATTTTGATGGCAATGCAAATAGAATCACTGGCGGTGCGGGATGCAATGGGTGTCATCGTGCGCCTGAATTTGACATAGATCCCAATTCTAGAAATAACGGTATTGTGGGTATTATAGGAGGTACCGGCATTGAAACCAATAATACACGCGCGCCTTCCTTAAGAGATTTGGTAAAAGCAGACGGAACCGTAAACTCAACAATGATGCATACTGGGCAGTTCGCAACACTAGAAGCCGTGGTTGGTCATTACAATAATATCCCCACTATAACTGCTAATAACAACTTAGACAACCGATTGAGGGTAGATGGTATTGGGAATAGATTAAATTTAACAACGACCGAAATTGAACAGCTGGTTGCTTTTATAAAAACACTTGGGGGCGCCAATGTATATGTTGACAAGAAATGGTCCAACCCATTTTTAGTACAATAAGAAAAAGTTAAAAAAAATAAAATACATGTTACCTACTAAATCATTTGCTGCATTGTCAGCCACTACCCCATTAGAAGCATACTCGTTTAATAGAAGAGCTGTTGGTGCAAAAGATGTTCAAATTGAAATTTTATACTGTGGCGTTTGCCATAGCGACTTGCACCAAGCCAAAGATGAGTGGGGTGGTTCCATGTATCCAATGGTACCCGGTCATGAAATTGTTGGAAAAGTAATAAGTGTAGGGTCCGATGTTACTAAATTCAAAGCAGGAGACTTAGCCGGGGTGGGTGTGATGGTAGATAGTTGTAGACATTGCGCAAGCTGTAAGCAAGATTTAGAAAATTATTGTGAAGAAGGTATGACGGGCACTTATAATTCAAAAGAGAGAGACGGAGTAGCTATTACCATGGGGGGCTATGCAAATCAAATAGTAGTTGACGAACATTATACCGTTCACATTTCAGAAAAATTAGATTTAGCAGCCGTTGCTCCATTACTATGTGCGGGTATCACTACCTATTCGCCATTAGTTTTTGCAGGTGTGAAAAAAGGAATGAAGGTAGCTGTTGTAGGGCTAGGGGGACTTGGTCATATGGGTGTAAAGTTTGCTGTTTCTTTTGGAGCAGAAGTGAGTGTAATAAGCACATCTCCAAATAAAGAAGCGGATGCTAAAAAATTAGGAGCAACCCATTTTATAGTAAGCACTAACGAGACGGAGATGAAAAAATATCAAAATTATTTTGATGTGATACTAGACGCAATATCAGCAAACCACGATTATTCTCAATACTTAAACTTATTGGCTTTAAATGGAAAATTGATGGTAGTGGGTTTACCTACAGAAGCACCAAAAGTGCAGCCATTCTCTTTGGTCTCAAATAGAAGAAGTGTGATAGGATCTTGTATTGGAGGGATGAAAGAAACACAAGAAATGTTAGACTATTGTGCCGAACATAATATTGTTTCAGATATTGAAGTTATTCCAATGCAAAATATCAATGAAGCTTATACTAGAATGCTCAAAGGAGACGTGAAATACCGATTCGTAATTGATTTAGCAAGTCTTTAGGAATAAGATTTTTAAAACGCGTTATATTAAACCCGTTTTAATAAAAAGAACCGACCTAATAGGTCGGTTCTTTTTATTTTAGAATATCCTTAATGATACTTAGATGATGATTGGTATGGATACCTAAAAAATTTATTGTTGCTGGGGTATTCAAATTTCCAAAAAACGGATGATTAAAATAATTATTTTTTTCACAGACATGTAACTCCTGAATGGCGTCTTTAGCCAAAAGAATGCTTTTCTCCAAATGGCTAATTGTGATATTTTCAATTGGCATAACCACTTCAGGCGCTTTTGCGCGCCCTCTTGGAATTTTACCTAATAAAAAAACGACTGCTTTTTTGAAATTAAATTTACTATGAAATTTTTTAGGGTCGGACTGCTTAACGGTTTCGGTAATTTTTATAATTACCAAACAACTATGTTCAATATGCCAGCCAATATCTCCAAGAGATACATTGGAATTTAAAGTTGCTGCATTAGGAATTTGCAAAGCAAGCTCATCCACTAAATTTAATAATTTTCGCATGTGATTATACCCTCAAAGTGAATTAAGCAGTTTTCTTAGGAGGCAATGCAAACGCTTTTGCTTCATGTTCAAATTGGCCATTGTGGGCGCCATCACAAAATGGCTTATTCTTGCTTAGTCCGCAGCGGCATAAACCTATTACTTCTCTACCTGCTAAATCATATTGATTGCCTTCTCTATCTGTAATCGTAAAATCGCCTTCTACTTTAATGGAGCCGTTGTTGTTAATTGTAATTTTAGTTGACATATTTATATTTTAATGTGAAATTATGGTAAATATTTGAATTATTTAACTTGAAAAGCCGAAGTTAACTTCGCATCTCTTGCATTCGTTCCAATCAGTAATTTATAATTACCCGGATAAAGCATCCAATCATTTTTTATTAAGTCCCATTTTTAGTTCACTCACTAAGTAGACGGAAATATAAGTGTAATAAGTAGTGACTATCAAACAAGGTCAAAGGTTTCACATCCAAGAAAGCATAAGTTTCAAGGTCGCTTAACCAAAAATTAATAATAAAGTCAAATAAATTCTTCGTGTTTTACACAGAGGGTATCTTCGCAGAAATATAATCTAGCACTTGAAATGCCGTTTCTGCCATTTTATTACCCTTGTTGTCAAGTAAGGGATTAATTTCTGTAAACTCAATACAAGAAACCTTATTCGTCGCTAATAATATTTCTATAATTTGCATAACCTCATTAGGGAAAAATCCATTAGGAACCGGGGTACCCGTACCATAAGAGATATAATCACAATCCATGGAGTCCACATCAAATGATATATATATAAGGTCACAATCTAATAATTTGCCAATGGCTTCTTTAACGCAAATATCTAATCCACGATACCTTAGCTCTTCCACTTTTACCAATCGAATATTATTTTTTTCAATCGCCTTATATTCAGCTTCTTCATAATCACGTACTCCAAAATAAATTAAATGGGATGGTTTTAATTTTGGTCCCAAGCTTCCAATATTTTTTAAATTATTCCAATGTGCAGTAGTAATATCGCCTGGCTCATTTATTTTACAATCTAAATTATCAATACCCATGGCTGCTGCCAAAGGCATACCGTGAATATTTCCAGAAGGTGAGGTATAAGGAGAATGCATATCTGCATGTGCGTCAATCCAAATAACACCAAGTGTTTTATTTGGATTAGCAGCTTTAATGCCGCTTATTGTTCCTAAAGCAGAGGAATGGTCCCCTGATAAAACAATAGGGAAAAAACCTTGGGTTAAATTTTCACAAACGGCGTCCGAAACTCTTTGGCATTGTTCAACAACATGCTCAATCCGTTTTGCAAAGTTATTTGTGTTCTTATTATAGATAGTTTCATTGTGCGTCACCACATCCTGAAATAGATGTCTATTGAAATATTCATTATTTTGATTAATGGCAGCAATTTCAATAGCATCAATACCCATATCGGAGCCGCGCGTTCCGGCACCAATGTCAGATCGGTTTTTTATAATTTTAATGGCTTTCATGAAGTAGCATTATTTTGCATTCATAAATATACGAAGAATATTTATGCAGATATTGTTTCAGGTTTATCTAACTCAATGGATGTCATAATTTCATTTGCCCAATCTACCGTTTATTAACTATTAATGCACTGCTATTCAATTATTTAATT
>Ga0209768_10001174_pt1 | contig 17059 bp, 15 predicted proteins | sample LauGreSBDMM110SD_3_FD_187564 | JGI IMG/M metagenome (GOLD analysis project Ga0209768, IMG submission 187564) | Freshwater lake microbial communities from Lake Michigan, USA - Sp13.BD.MM110.SD (SPAdes) (version 2) | ecosystem: Environmental > Aquatic > Freshwater > Lake | place: Lake Michigan... | reverse complement strand
TTTAATCTGATCCATATTATAGCCACCAACCCAAGGCTGATATTTTGAACTTTGAATTTGATCCCAAGCCAATGCAGCAGGGTTGTCTCTTTCACGGTATTTGAAAAGCTCGTACTCATCCGGCAACACGATATCAGATGCAACTCCTTTACGCTGAGTAGAGCTGCCATTAATGCGATAAAATTTTTGGAATGTTAATTTAACCGCGCCATATTCAGTTTGTATACCCAAAGAATCCAATGGTTTTCCAAATGACACATTACGCTGCACCGTTCCCTTTCCATATGTGGAAGTACTGCCTACAATAATTCCTCTTTTATAATCCTGAATGGCTGCCGCAAATATTTCACTTGCCGAAGCGCTAAATTCATTTACCATCACTACCAGTGGGCCATCATAAATGGTGCCTGGGGTTTCGTCGGCCAATACCTGCGAACGTCCTTCCTTATCCCTAATTTGTACAACAGGCCCTTTATTAATAAATAAACCAACCATTTGTACCACTTCATATAAAGAGCCACCTCCATTGAATCTTACATCAATAATAATACTCTTTACTTTTTCAGCTTTCAATTTTTCAACCTCAATGGCTACATCTTTTGAACATCTCGCACCTTCCTCTCTATCAAAATCGGCATAAAAATCTGGCAACCATATATATCCAATTTTATCAGCGCCTTTTGTAATCACTGCGCTTCTTGCATACCCTTCATCTAAAACAACTTTTTCTCTTTTTAATGCAACTACTTTAATGGTACCGTCTAGTTTTTTAACCGTTAATCTAACTTCCGAACCCAAGTCACCCCTAATTAATTTAACTGCATCCGTAACCTCGTAGCCTGCAATATCAACGGGCTCTTGGTCGCCTTGTGCAACTTTAATAATCACATCATTCATTACCAATTGGCCGGACTTCCATGCAGGTCCACCAGGAGAAACACTTGCAATTTTAACACCATTGTCATCGGCACCTAACTGTGCACCAATACCATAAATTACACCACTCATTTGTTCTGTAAAAGAACGTTTTTCAATAGGTGCAAAATAATCGGTATGCGGATCCATTAAACTCGTAATGGCATTTAAAAATGCATCAAACTTTTTTTCTTCGTTGTATGTTTTATCTAATGATTCAAATCTTTTGTGGTATACTTTTGCAACCGCGTTACGCGCGTCCACCTCTAATTCCGAATCAGATTTATATACAAATTTATTAACTGCGCTTTTTGCAGTATCAGGGGTCTTTTTTTTGCTTTGTGCATCCCTGTCATCCATTAAAGAAATATATTTTTCTAAAGTCTTGTACTTAATTATTTTATACCATCTATCATAACGCTCCGAATTGTTTTTTGGATAATTTAAGCTGTCGGCATCTAAGTATACAGAATCGTCGATATTAAAGTTAAATGTTTGCTTAAAAATTGAGTCCGCAATCAATTTCGCCTCTTTGTACCTAATGTCATACAATTTACTTGCTGCGGGTTCAAATTTTATATCGGCTCCATGAATTTCATCATCAATCGTAGTCTGAAATTTTTTCAATGCTTCGATATCTTGTTGCATAAACAAGTTTTTTTCTGGATCTAGCATTTTCAAGTAATTTTCAAAAACTTCTTTAGAAAACACGTCATCTATTTTTCTTGGATTATAATGCTCTCGCTCCAATAAACTACCTACTGCTGATAACAATTTTCGATGTCTTACATCTTTAGTCTCTGGTGCATTGCTCTTAAATGCAAAAATTAAACTACCTACTAATACTAAAGTGGCAAAAAATTTCCACTTATTTTGTTTTACATATGTCATAAATGTGTGCATGAAGTATTTCAAAAATAGCGTAAAAAGCCTATTCTAGGTTCCAATTTGGAATAATCCGCTTTATTTTACCATAATTTTATAAAAAGATGTAAAACAAGTTTTATAGATTACCGAATTAGTGTATTTTTGCAACCCTAAATGGAGGGCGTAGCTCAGTAGGTTAGAGCGACAGTTTGTGGATCTGTAGGTCGTGGGTTCGAGACCCATCGTTCTCCCCAGAAAAAGCCTATCCCAATTGGGGTGGGCTTTTTTATAAAATTTATGTCAATGGACTTGTTAATAATTCCTTTAATGACTGGGCTCCTTGCATGGTTTATTGCTTGGCTGTTAGTAAAGCTTGTTTTTTGGCCAAACAATGCTGGCGTGAAAAAAATGTTGGAGCAGCTAGATATTTCTCTATTTATTAATAAGAAAAATAGCAAGCAGCAATTTGAAGCCATTTTACCAACCATAGACCATCAATTACACGAATTTTTTACGCATAAACTAGGGGCTAAATTACCCATGGTATCCATGTTTATTGGAGACAAGACCATTGAGCAATTAAAAGAAGTTTTTGTGGAAGAGTTGCGGGAAATATTCCCTTTATTGATTCAACATTTAGCTGTAAAAACCAAGGATGACTTTTCGGAACAGCTATCAACGAAATGGAAGCCACTATTAGAAGCCAGGCTTTTAAAAGCTACCCGCAGTTACCGAATCATCGCATTTTCAATAGGACTTGTTTGGGGCATCCTCATTCTAATACTTACTCACCCCTTTTAATTACCGTTTATATAATCCAATTACCGCAGATTAATAATATAAAGGATATTTGCAATCTGAATAAACCTGCATACTAAATACCTATCTAAACTATTATGAAATTTATATACATTTTCTTTATCGCTATTTTAACTCAGTTAAATAGCAGTGCCCAATACCCTACTGGTGGCGGTGCAAGAGGTGCTGGTGCGAGCGCAAATATGGGTCGCTTTTACGGCAAAGTGGTGGATGCCAACAAAAAAGGTATCGAAGGAATTACACTACAAATAAAAGGAAGCAATTCGACCCTGTTTCCAAAAAAAACGACAGAGTCCATTTTAGGGACTATGTTAACAGCTACTAATGGAGACTTTAGTTTTGAAAATTTACCTGTGATGGGCAATTTCAAATTGATCCTTACTGGTGTAGGATATAAAAAACAAGAAAAACAAATTAGTTTTAATTTTAAACCAGGTGCAGGCCAAAATATGCAAGATATGATGGCCATGGTGGATAAGGACTTAGGAAATATTAAAATTGAAGAGGATGTAAACGACCTGAAATCAGTTACTGTCAGTAGCACCGCAAAGCCTCAATTTGAAATGGGCATTGATCGTAAAATATTTAATGTAGATAAAAATTTACTGAGTACAGGACAAACTGCCGTGGAGGTGATGAAAAATATTCCCAACTTAAACGTAGATATTGATGGCAACGTGACTTTAAGAAATGCAACGCCTACTTTATTGATTGATAATCGCCCTACGACTTTGACCATGGATCAAATTCCTGCAGACATTATTGATAGAGTTGAAATTATTACCAATCCTTCTGCTAAATATGATGCGTCAGGTGGTAATGCGGGTATCTTAAACATTGTATTAAAAAAGAACCGTAAAAATGGCTACAATGGTGGGTTAAGAACAGGCATTGACATGCGTGGAAAATTTAATGGTGGCGGGGATTTAAATATTAGAGAAAGTAAATTTAATTTTTCCTTAAGTGCAAATATATTTGGACGTAAATCTATTTCTAATAGCACGAATATTAGAGAAATTTTAGGTAGTTCCACTCCCAGTTTTTTAAATACGATTAATAATAGTACAAGCAATGGATCTTTTAATTTTTACCGTGCAGGCCTAGACTATTTACCCGATAATAGAAACAGTTTTTCTTTTTACGGTAGTGTCTCACAAGGAGGGTCCTTGTCCAGTGGAAATCAAATAATTGATTCTGTCAGAGAAAGCCTTGTAAAATCATTCTTATTAGATAATAATTCAAATTTTGATTATTTAAATAAAGGAGCGCAGCTAAGTTTTAAACACTTATTTGCAGAACCGGGTCACGAAGTAACTGCCGATTTCAATTACAATGAGGCTTCTAATGACAGCTGGTCCACAATTAATTCAAGCTATCTGAATCAAAGAAGTATTGGGGTAGGAAATAATAAAAATTATACTACCAATATTGATTATGCACGTGAATTTAAAAATGCGGTAAAATTTGAAACGGGTATTCGATACAATACTAGAGATGAATTTAATAGTAGGGATCAATTTAGAAATGATATTTTCCTGAGTAGTATTAGTACTAAATATAATTACGGTGAGAATATATTAGCTGGTTATATAAATCTTAATGGAAAAAAGAATAACCTTAGTTATCAAGTTGGTCTAAGAGCAGAAAATAGGACTTATACTGTTGATGTACAAAATAACCAAGGAGTTGATTCCTTAAATTTTAAAAAAACATTCCCTATCTCTTTATTCCCAAGTGCTTTTGTTACCTATAAGCTAAATGATAAACAAGATATTCAATTAAATTATTCAAGGCGTATTAATGCACCAAACTTCTTTCAATTACAACCTTTTCCCGATTATAGCGACCCTTTAAATATTACAGTGGGTAACCCTAACTTAGACCCTCAATTCACGCAATCTTTTGAGTTAGGATATAATAATGCTTATCAAAAGGGTGCTAATTTTTTAGCAAACGCTTATTATAAATACAGTAATAACTTAATTACCAATTATATCTATAAAGCCATCAATCCCCTCACGAACGATAGCGCTTTTTACAGCTCTTATATCAATGCTAATACTGCTATCACTTATGGACTTGAGTTAAGTAACAAGACAGCTATCACAAAATGGTGGGATATGAATTTAAGTTTGAATTTATTTAATTCTTCCATAACAACTTCCATACCAGGGCAGGATGTAAACAACAACTTAATTAGCTGGTTTAGCAAAATGAATAACACTTTCAAATTATCAAATGGCTATTCCTTCCAATTTAGTGGTCAATATCAAGCCAAAACAATTTTGCCTCCTGGTGGTGATAGCCGAGGTGGTGGGGGTAGATTTGGTGGGGGTGGATTTGGTGGGGGTGGATTTGGTGGACCTCAATCTACAGCACAGGGTTACAACCTACCTGTCTATGAGTTTGATATGTCTGTCAGAAAGGATTGGACTTTAACTGGAGGAAGAACTGCAAGCTTGACATTTAGCGTAAGTGATGTATTTAAAACAAGAGTTAATAAAACTTACTCTGAAAGTTTATACTTCATTCAAAATGCAACAAGAGTGAGAGACCAACAATTTTTTAGACTAAACTTCTCTTACCGTTTTGGAAAGTTTGACGTAAACTTATTAAGAAGAAAAAGTTCAAAAGGTGAAGAAGGCGGCGGCGGAATGGATCAAATGCCTCAATAAAGATTACGACTAATCAAATTATAATTAAAAGCCAAAGCGGTCAACTCCAACGACTAGCTTTGGCTTTTTCCTTGTAACATAGGTACAAAAGAAAATTGTTCAAAAGACTCCCGCTTAGCTAATCCATCTTTTTTCTTGGTAAGTCTTAACATTCTTTGTGCGTTCTCAGACTCATCCAACGGAATGACCATTATCCCTTTTACTTTTAACTGCTCCCATAACTTCTCTGGCACTTTGGGCGCAGCCGCGGTGATAATAATCTTGTCAAAGGGTGCGAATTCGGGAAGGCCTTCAAAGCCATCACCAAATGAAAAATAAACATCAGGAAATTCATCCCCAAAAACATTTTTAAATGCTGTAGTTTTTTCAAAAAGCAGTTTTTGCCTTTCAATCGTATATACTTTTGCACCTAAGGCAGCCAAAATAGCAGTTTGATACATACTCCCCGTGCCAATCTCTAATACCTTATCCCCCTTTTTAATCTTTAATAATTGAGATTGAAATGCTACGGTATAAGGCTGAGAAATAGTTTGATCTGCATCAATTGGAAAAGCACGGTCTTCATAGGCAATTTTAGAAAATGCTGAGTCTAAGAAATAATGTCTAGGGATTGCTCGTATTGCTTCCAATACTTTTTCGTCCGTAATTCCTTTCTCTTTTAATAGCGCAACCAATTGATTTCGCAAGCCCTGCAAAAAATACGCGTCTACTGTTTTTTTCATGAAATCAATTAGTTTAATTGCATATCCCCAATAATGCCATTTATTTTATTTTGCAATGTTGCATATTGTGCATCAAACTCACTTGCATCATTCAATTTTGTATTTACACTAAAATAGAACTTGATTTTTGGTTCCGTGCCGCTAGGCCTTGCCGAAATTTTACTTCCATCCTCTGTTATAAATTGCAACACATTACTTTTAGGTAAATTTATTTTCCAGGTTTCACCGGTCAACAAATTGGTCCCATTTTGCAATTCATAATCCAATAAGGTAGCCACTTTTGTACCATTGATGGTGGAAGGCGGAGACTGTCTATATCCTTCCATCATTGCAGCAATTTCTTCTTGTCCATTCATTCCTTTCTTGGTAATACTAATTAAGGTTTCATAATAAAAACCATACTGTACATACAATTCAATCATTTTATCAAACAAGGTTCTGCCCTTGTTCTTCTCATAAGCTGCCATTTCACATAATAAAGCAACAGCACTTACTGCATCCTTGTCTCTAATTTGATCACCAATCATTAGTCCAAAACTCTCCTCTCCTCCAATCACATAATTTTCTTGTCCTTCTTTTTCTTTAATTAATTCGGCAATCCATTTAAACCCGGTTAATACATTATAGCAGGATACTTTATTTTGCTTAGCAACTTCATTAATCATTTCGGTGGTTACAATAGTCGTAATCACCATGTCATTTGCTTTGGCAATGCCTTTAGCACGACGTGCTTCCATCATATAGGCAAATGCCAAAACAGCGGTTTGATTTCCATTCATTAACACCCATTCTCCTTTATGATTTTTTACACCCACCCCCACTCTGTCTGTATCTGGGTCGGTACCCAATAAAATATCTGCATCTAATAATTTTGCTTTTGCGAGTCCTATACTCATGGTTTCACTTTCTTCAGGATTAGGATAAGCGACGGTTGGAAAATTGCCATCTGGAGTGGATTGTTCCTCCACAATGTGCACATTTGTAAAACCAAATGCTTTTAATACTTGAGGCACCATGGTAATGCCTGTACCGTGTATAGGTGTATATACAATTTTTAAATCCTTTTGCGCCTCAATAACTTCAGGATATACACTCAATGATTTCACCATTTTAATATAAGCTGCGTCCATATCACTGCCTAATAATTCAATATTAGCTTCGCCACCTGTCCACTTTACTTCATCAACCGACTGTATCGCTTCCACTTCTGTAATTACATTTTTATCATGTGGTGGAACCAATTGACCTCCATCATTCCAATACGCTTTATAGCCATTGTATTCCTTTGGGTTATGAGAGGCTGTACAAACCACCCCCGCTTTGCAACCCAAGTGTCTAATGGCAAAACTAAGCTCTGGAGTAGGTCTTAAAGTTTCAAATAAATATACTTTTAATCCGTTAGCTGCAAAAACTGCAGCAGTAGTTTCAGCAAAGAATCTAGCATTATTTCTGCTATCATGCGCAATGGACACACTTATTTTTTCGTCCGGATAGGTTTTAGTTAAATAGTTTGCAAACCCCTGAGTAGCCATTCCAATTGTGTACTTATTAATACGATTGGTGCCCACTCCCATAATACCCCTTAATCCACCTGTACCAAACTCCAAATTTTTATAAAAAGACTCTTCTAGTTCACCGGGCTGATTTGCCTGTAAATCACGAATATTATTCTTTGTTGCCTCGTCATAATTTCCTGTTAACCAAATGGCTACTTTTTGATCTATATGTTTACTCATTTTCTTTCAATTTAATAATCCATTCTAGTGCCTATGGATACGCAAAAAGCACCAATTTAATTAAATGTGCTCCGATGGCAGCAAATTAAATAATTCCAAGTAAAAAAGAGCGGAAAACAAGCTAAATTTGCAGGTATCCTACAAATACTTTTAAAACATAGTTATGGCATATGTAGCAGGCATCGTTTTTACCGCAATTACCATTATTGCCTTTTTTGTTTTCTTTAAAAAATTAGGCAAAATTGCAAGAAATATTCATTTGGGGAAACCTTTTCAAATAAACGATCAAAAAGGGAAGCGTATACAAAACGTATTGTTATTAGCATTCGGACAAAAAAAGATGTTTCGTAATCCGCTTGTAGCCATTTTGCATTTATTTGTTTACGTTGGTTTTGTGATTATTAATATTGAATTACTTGAAATTATTATAGATGGAATAGCGGGTACACATCGAATTTTTAAACCTTATCTCGGCTCATGTTACGATTTTCTAATCAATAGCTTTGAAGTGTTGGCTTTCTTGGTATTGGTTGCCTGTGTTGTGTTTTTTGCAAGACGAAATATGGGAAGAATAAAGAGATTTGCTGATAAGGATTTAGCGGGATGGCCAAAATCAGATGCAAATGCAATTTTAATTATTGAGATCGTTCTAATGAGTTTGTTTTTAACAATGAACGCAACAGATGCGGAAGCGAATTATTTAATTTCATCCTTTTTGAAGCCTTTGTTTAGCAATGTAAATGTATCTACTCAATCAACCATTGAACATACTGCATGGTGGTTACACATTTTAGGCATTTATGCATTTATGAACTACCTACCTTATTCCAAACATTTACATATCATACTTGCTTTCCCTAACGCCTATTATGCTCCCTTAATTCCAAAGGGACAAATGCACAATATGCCTAGCATTCAAAACGAAGTATTGTATGCCATGCAACCCGAATTAGCTCCAACGAATGCAGCTGCACCTGAAAAATTTGGCGCGCGGGATGTTATGGATTTAAGTTGGAAAAATTTGATGGATGCCTATAGCTGTACCGAGTGTGGAAGATGCAGTGCCGCTTGTCCTGCGAATATCACTGGTAAATTATTAAGTCCTCGAAAAATTATGATGGATACTAGGGACCGATTGGAAGCAGTGGGCAAAAATATAGATGCTAATAAACAATTTGTAGACGATGGCAAATCCTTATTACATGACTATATAAGTGTGGAGGAATTAAGGGCCTGTACCACTTGCAATGCCTGTGTGGAGGAATGCCCAGTAAGTATTTCCCCATTAGATATTATTTTGGAGTTGAGAAGATCATTGGTAATGGAGGAAAGCAATGCCCCCTCGGAATGGAATGGTATGTTTAGTAATATTGAAAATAATTTTGCACCTTGGAAGTTTGCCCCAGACGACAGAGATGCATGGACCAACCAATAAAAAATTAGGAAATTAATTTAGGGAACATAAATAAAGGATCTAAAATTATATCGAATGAAAGTATCAACAATGGCCGAGTTTATGGCAAGAGGCGAAAAACCTGAAGTATTATTTTGGGTGGGATGCGCAGGTAGCTTTGATCAAAGAGCGCAAAAAATAACCAAAGCATTTGCCACTATATTGGATAAAGCAGGTGTACAATACGCCATCTTAGGAAAGGAGGAAGGCTGTACTGGTGATCCTGCTCGAAGAGCAGGCAATGAATTTATGTTTCAAATGATGGCCTATCAAAATATTCAGGTATTAAACGGGTACGAGATAAAAAAAATTGTAACCACCTGCCCACATTGTTTTAATACTATAAAAAACGAATACCCAGCGCTGGGTGGTCATTACGATGTGATACACCACACCACCTTCTTACAAGAATTAATTGAACAAGGAAAAATAAAATTCACCGATAGTAATGAGTGGAAAGGTAAATCCATTACCTACCATGATAGTTGCTATTTAGGCAGGGCCAATGAAATTTATGAAGCACCGAGAAAAGTATTGGAAAGTTTGGATATGGAATTGAGAGAAATGAAAAGATGTAAGTCCAAGGGTTTGTGCTGTGGAGCAGGCGGCGCGCAAATGTTTAAAGAAGAAGAAAAAGGAGACAAAAGAATTAATATGGAACGTGCCGATGAAGCGATTGAAACTAAATCAGATTTTGTGGCAAGTGCCTGTCCATTTTGCAATACCATGATGACCGATGGTATTAAAAATAGATCCGAAGAAGTAAAAACAGAAGTATTAGATATTGCTGAAATTGTTGCCCAAGCAATTCAATAGTATGTAAGTTTTAAATAGCTTGCATGTGAAAATGAGTCATGAAAATGAATCATCTTAATGAATTAGAAAAAATATAATATAAAAAATACGAACAGAATGACTGTACATTTAGCGAATATATTGCCCTCCAATTTTCATCCTCAATCCAAATTATGGATTTATCAATCCAATCGAACATTTACCATGCCAGAGATTTTTAAGATAGAGGAACTGCTTGAAAATTTTACTGCTATCTGGAAAAGTCACGGCGCGCCTGTTAAAGGCTTTGGTACTGCTTTATATGGACAGTTCATCATTTTAATGGCCGACGAATCTTATACAACAGTAGGCGGATGTAGCACTGATAGTTCGGTTCATGTTATTAAGGAAATAGAAAAAATGACGGGCGTTCAAATGTTTAATAGAGAATTATTGGCATTTTGGGTAAAAGATAAAGTGCAAACTATCCCAATGGCCCAAGTAGCCTATGCCTTAGAAAATGGTATTTTACAAAAAGATACATTATACTTTAATAACTTAGTTGCCAATAAAGCAGAAATGGAACTGAATTGGTTGCAGCCTATTAGCGAGAGCTGGTTAGGAAAAAAATATCTTAAATAATGAAAACTGTTTACGCGATACCCAACTGCAATACGGTGAAAAAAGCATTAGACTGGTTAAAAGCCAATAAAGTGTCCTATGAATTCCACGACTATAAAAAACTGGGCATTACTGCCACAAAACTCACTACTTGGTCTAAAGAAATTGGATGGGAAGCGTTAATCAATAAAAAGGGAGCCACCTGGAGGCAATTACCCAAGGAAATACAAGAGACGATTACCACTCAAAAAGTAGCCATTGCCTTGATGATGGAAAAAACATCCATAATACGCAGACCCCTTATTGAAGAAAACGGAAAAATTTTAGTACTCGGATTTGATGAGACCGAATATAAAAAAGCCCTAAAATAATTTAGGGCTTTTTTAATGAATCTCTATTATAAATTAAAATGGAGTCTATTTTATATTCGCTGCCAATACCCTTAGCAAATCCTCCCCTCTTAAATCCTTACCAATTACCACACCACTAGGATCAATTAAGAAATTTGCAGGAATGCTTTGAATACCAAATTGTTGGGCAACTGCATTATTCCAATATTTCAAATCACTCACTTGAGTCCATGTAAGTCCATCTTTTTTAATAGCTTCTAACCACTTTGCTTTATCCTGATCTAAAGACACGCCTAGTACTGTAAAGCCTTTTACCTTATATGCATTAAAGGCTTTTACTACAGCGGGATTTTCCGCTCTACATGGCCCACACCAACTAGCCCAAAAATCAATTAGGACATATTTTCCTCTAAAAGAACTCAAGCTCACCGATTTTCCTGTGGCATCATTCTGTTTGAATTCAGGAAGTACGGTTCCTATTTTGCCTAACTCAGCAGATGATACTGTTTTATCTAATATATCAGCAAATGGTCCTTTTTTCGCATCCCCTGAAAATGAAGCATATATACTTGGTAAGCCATCCTTTATTACTGGGAACATATTTGCAAATTGCAATAGGAATAAAGTAGATACGGGGGATTCATTGTACTTATTGGTTAATTTCAAAAAGGCATTGGTAACATTTGTACCTAACTCATTAGAAAGCTTTGTTAATGAATCTTTCTTTACAGCATTGGTTTCGACCTGATTTGCTTGCATTGATTTAAGATATGGATCAATAAGTGGAGTTAATACAGCAATATAATCTTGATAAATATCATGTGATACAGATCCGCTAAATTTTAAGGTAGTCGCTTCTGTTAAATCGCCATTTACAGTAATATTGTCATTCCCAATAAATAAAGGTATTTGTTGTTTCATACCCTTAAAACCTAATATAAATACGGTTGCAGATTCTGTTTTGCCCGAAAGTATAAAATTACCGTTTTTGGAAACTCCTTTAGCAACCTCTTGACTGGTTACTCCATTCATCAAAGTCACTTCCGTATTATCTGGTAAATTTTTTAAATCCCCAGTCACTTTTAACCCTTGCGCATTTAATGAAATAAATGAAATCATTAAGCATACAAATCCTGTTATTTTTTTCATAGTATAAAATTTCTATTGCAATTATTGCATTCCAAATATAAGCTTATTTTAAATAGTTAAATTAGGACTTATGCCTCTTTTCTAAAACATTAACAACATCTTTCAATGTATAGCCTTTGGCTTGTAGTAAAATTAAGTAGTGAAATAGTAAATCGGCCGATTCATCCAAAAATAAAGCTTCATTATTATCCTTTGCCTCAATCACCAATTCAACGGCTTCTTCGCCTACTTTTTGCGCTATTTTATTAATCCCTTTTTCAAATAAACTAGCCACATACGAACTATCTGGGGCTGCTGTTTTTCTTTCAGCAATTACCGCCTCCAATGAATTTAAAAAATGGGTATTGGAAATTGCATTTTCTGCCCCCCAACAGGTCCCCGTTCCGTTGTGACAAACTGGTCCAACAGGATTTGCTTGAATTAATAGGGTGTCATTGTCGCAATCCACTTCCATACCAATATAGTTTAAGAAATTACCGCTCTCCTCGCCTTTGGTCCATAATCTTGATTTAGACCTGCTAAAGAAAGTGACTTTTTTTTGAGCTATTGTTGTATCTATTGCTTCCTGATTCATAAAGCCCAGCATTAAAACGGCTTTTGTATTTACGTCCTGAACAATGGCTGGTACTAAGCCATCCGGATATTTTGAAAAATTGATATTCATAGTTAAAGTTATTAAATGTTACTGATCTGCGCTTTACCGTTTTAGTAGGATTAAAAAAGTTATAGGATATGTGTATTATAAGCGAATTGGTATGCCTTTACTACTCAAAAATTGTTTTAGGGCTGGAATAGCCAGTTCCTTGTAATGAAAAATACTTGCCGCCAATGCCGCATCTGCTTTCCCCTGTGTAAACACATCATAAAAATGTTGCGCATTCCCTCCCCCTCCAGAAGCAATAATGGGCACTGGCAAAGTTTCTGCCAATTGAGCTGAAATGTCTAATGCAAAGCCCTGCTTCGTCCCATCATGATTCATAGAAGTTAATAAAATTTCTCCTATACCTAAATCCACTGCCTCCTTAGCCCAGTCGGTTACCAACTTATCCGTTTTAGTCCTACCCCCATTTAAATAAACATACCACTGATTATCGGATTCATATTTCGCATCAATTGCCAATACCACACATTGACTTCCAAAGTTTTTAGCAAACCGACTAATGGTAGTTGGATCTAAAAATGCTGCGGTATTGATAGCAATTTTATCTGCCCCATTTTGTAATAATACACTTACATCCTCTTCTGTTTTAATTCCACCCCCCACCGTAAATGGGATATTAATTTTATGTGCAATTTTATTAACCAACTCGCTTAGGGTTTTTCTTTTTTCAATGGTGGCTGTAATATCTAAAAACACCAATTCGTCTGCTCCTTGTTCCGCATAAAACGCACCTAGTTCTATAGGATCCCCTGCGTCACGAATTTGCTCAAAGTTGATCCCCTTTACGGTACGACCATCTTTAATATCTAAACAGGGTATGATTCTTTTGGTTAACATAGCAGGTATTTAATTGCTTTTTACTGTTTCTTAAAAATTTGAAAGTGCTTCTAAAGAGATTCTGTTTTCATAAATAGCCTTACCAACAATGGCAGCCGAACATCCAATTTCACGTAAATCTTTTAAATCCTGCAAATTACTAACCCCACCACTCGCGATTAATTTTAATGTAGGAAATTTTGAAATGATTTTCTTATACAATTCAATCGACGGGCCTTGTAATTTTCCATCCTTTTGAATATCGGTACAAAATATTTGTGTTACCCCTTTATCCATATAGGATTGCATAAAAGTATATACATCAATATCTGTTTTTTCTAACCAACCCCCAACCGCAATTTTCTCTTCAAATACATCGGCGCCCAACATAAATACCGCTGCACCAAACCGCTCAATCCACTCTTCAAAAATATCTCTACTTTTAACTGCTAAACTTCCAATGGTCGCATAACTGGCGCCTGCTTCCAGTACCGATTTTAAGGTGGCTTCTTTTTTAATACCCCCACCAAAATCTATCTTTAAACTGGTTTGATTGGCTATTTTTTCTAGCACTTTCCAATTCACTACTTCTCCTGCTTTGGCGCCATCCAAATCTACTAAATGTAAGCGTATGAGCCCAATACCTTCAAAGGCCTTGGCCACTTCCAAAGGATCCTCGTTGTAGATTTTTTTTTGTGCATAGTCCCCTTCCGTTAAACGTACACATTTACCTTCTATTAGATCTATGGCTGGAATTATTTGCATTGGTATTTGACTATTTATTTATAAATCGAATTGTCGTTTTATAAAATGTTTAAAAAGTTTTGAATAATCTGTTCCCCCAGTTTTGCGGATTTTTCTGGATGAAACTGTACACCATAAAAATTATCCTTATGTAAAGCAGCACTATACGGTTGTATATAATTGGAACTGGCAATAGTGTGTGCGCCAAGCGCTGCATAATAACCATGTACAAAATATGCATAGCTTTCTTCACTCACCCCTTTGAATAAATTGGTTTTTAAACTACCAATGGTATTCCAACCTATTTGAGGCACTTTAGTAGATGAATCCGTTGGCTTAAATAATTTCACTTGTTCTTCAAAAATACCTAAACAACTTGTATTGTTCTCCTCGGAATAGGCACACATTAATTGCATACCCAAACAAATGCCAAAAACAGGTTGTTTTAAATTTTGAATCACCGAGTCCAACCCTCTTTCTTTTAAATAATGCATGGCCGTACTTGCTTCTCCCACACCAGGAAATATCACTTTGTCCGCTTTTTGAATTAATTCCACATTATCGGTCACCATTGCCTGAACACCCAATCGCTCTAATGCATATAGCACCGATTGAATATTCCCTGCATTGTATTGTATAATTACGATGTTCATTATTTTTATTAACTACTTTAATACTGCTTTTAAAAATTGAGCCGTTGTCTCCTGAACTGAATTCCCTTTCGACAAAGCTTGAATATAAGCCGAACCTATGATCGCGCCATTGGAATAAGCACAAACTGCATCGAAGGTTTCCTTGTCTTTAATTCCAAAACCAACCAGGACTGGATTTTTTAATTGCATCGCTTGTAGTTTTTGTAAATACAAGGCCACTTTTGAAAAATCTTTATCCTTCCCTGTGGTGGCAGAAGAACTTACTGCATATAAGAAACCTGTACTTAAGCTGTCCAATTTTCTTAATCTTTCTTCAGGGGTTTCAGGCGTTACTAAAAACACAAAGTCCAACTCGTTTTCTTGCACTGTTATACCATAAATATGTTCAAATTCATATAAAGGCAAGTCGGGGAGGATTAAACCATCCACTCCAACCGCTTTTGCTTTTTTACAAAAAGCTTCAAAGCCATATTGCAAAATGGGGTTCATATAGCCCATTAATACAACTGGAATATGAATGGTGTTGCGCATTGTAGTCAATTGCTCAAATAAGGAGTCAATAGTCATTCCATTCGCAATTGCCACATTCCCACTGGACTGAATTACTTCGCCGTCTGCTAAAGGATCACTATAAGGCATACCCAATTCAATAATATTGACGCCATTGGCTTGTAAGCTTTCCATAACTTGTATCGTGCTATTGAGTTGCGGAAAACCAGCAGTACAATACACATTTAACACCCGTTCATTTTGCTTTTGAAATAATTCCGTTAACCTTGACATAAATAATACTTTAAATGATCTCTATGATTGCGCGTAAATATTTTATTGTTAATTATTCACGCGCAAATAATGAATTTTTTATTTTTTTGAATCCATGACTTGCATATACGTTGCTAAATCCTTATCGCCTCTTCCACTTAAACAAACCACCACCACATCGGTCGGTTTAAAATTCATTTTAGGAAGAATAGCAAAAGCGTGTGCCGTTTCCAATGCTGGAATAATGCCTTCAATTTCTGATAAATGAAATGCCCATTCAAGTGCTTCTTCATCAGTTGCACTGGTAAAAGTGCCTCGCTTGCTTTCATATAAGAATGCATGTAAGGGGCCAATGCCTGGATAATCCAAGCCTGCACTAATACTATGCGGCTCTACTACCTGACCATCTTCCGTTTGCATTAAAATACTTTTACTGCCATGTAAAATGCCTGGCTTACCTAATTGCGTGGTTGCTGCACTCATTCCAGAATGCACGCCATGGCCCGCTGCTTCTACTGCAACCAGTTCAACAGATTGCTCATTTAAGAAATGATAAAACGCACCTGCTGCATTAGAACCCCCACCTACACAAGCCACTACATGCGTTGGTAATTCAGAACCGGTTTTAATTTTTAGTTGTTTGCGTATTTCATCACTGATCACACTTTGAAAACGTGCCACCATATCAGGATATGGATGAGGACCTACTACGCTACCAATAATATAATGCGTATCGTTGGGCTCGTTAATCCAAGCACGAATGGCTTCATTCGTAGCATCCTTTAAGGTTTTACTGCCGCTTTTTGCAGGAATGACTGTTGCCCCTAACATTTTCATTCTCGCCACATTGGGTGCCTGCCTTTCAATGTCTTTCTCTCCCATATATACCACACATTCCATTCCTTTTAATGCACATACCGTTGCCGTTGCAACACCGTGCTGTCCCGCGCCTGTTTCGGCAATAATTTTTTTCTTACCTAATCGTTGGGCTAATATAATTTGCCCAATGGTATTGTTAATTTTATGCGCACCGGTATGGCAAAGGTCTTCGCGTTTTAAATAAATTTGTGTACCAATTTCCTTGCTTAATCTTTCGGCATAAAATAAAGGGGTAGGTCTTCCCACATAATCTTTTAACAATGCATGGAACTCCTTTTGAAATTCAGGGTCCTGCATTATTTGTATATACTGGGTTTTTAGCGTCTCCACATTACTATATAACATTTCTGGAATGTAAGCGCCACCAAAATCACCATAGTAACCTTCGGCACTAGGATCTTGATAATTGATAGACTTGTTAAACGATTGCATCTATAAAGGATTTTATTTTTTCTAAATTTTT